>Ga0182018_10003273_pt1 | contig 14790 bp, 15 predicted proteins | sample 812P2MmetaG_FD_120490 | JGI IMG/M metagenome (GOLD analysis project Ga0182018, IMG submission 120490) | Permafrost microbial communities from Stordalen Mire, Sweden - 812P2M metaG | ecosystem: Environmental > Terrestrial > Soil > Wetlands > Permafrost | place: Sweden: Stordalen | collected...
ATCGGCGAGATCGGCGACGTGACGATCGGCGGATACCGGGCGGGATCCCAACGCATCGGAACGACGTGGACCTTGCACGGCACGGCGTCGGGCCACCTCGGCGCGGCTTTCTGGCAGCAGTTCATCGTCGGCTTGGATTATGCCAACGGGGAAATGCACCTGATTCCGAGACGCGCGTAAATGTTGAGACGGTTCGCGGCCTGGTGCGCGATCCTGTGCATAGCGGCTGGCGGCCCGGCGCACGCGCTAGTGATGGACCGCTGCACGGTCGTCGCGGTCCAAATGATGGATACGGTGGATTCGTCGGACGCGCGGCCGGGAGATTTCTTCCGCTTCGAAACGGTTAACGCGGTGACCAGCGGCGCGACGGTTGTGGTTCCCGCCAGGACGATGGGAGAAGGCATCGTCGCCGTCGCATCGCCCGCGGGGCGCAACGCGAGGCCGGGAACGCTCGTTCTCGAACCGCGCTACCTCATGCTGCCCAGCGGCCGGCATTTGAACGTCGTCCTCAATCACAATACCGATTCATTGGAAGAATCCGGCCGAAACGATAGCCTGCCCGGCTATCTCGGTGCCATTCCACTATTCGGGGTCGGAGCAGCGATCGGCATGTTCAACTATTTTCGTAAGGGCAAGAACATCGTCGTTCCGCGAGGGACGATGTTCAGCATCTTCCCAAGTGACGATCCGGCGGTCGAGCGCTGCCAGGGTCAGCCGTCGTACTGAGCTACTGCTTCGTGCAGCTCGTTTCGGCGCTCTGGACATCGCCCTTCTCGTCGTAGAAATCGGACATCGAGCGAATTACGTTTCCCGTTCGCGAGACCTGATTGTCGAACCGTTTGCGCCCCTGATTGTCGAGGAGCGGCCACATCTTGGTATAGGTCGCGTTATCGGGATCCAGCGAGGTCGTCTCGGCGACGTCGCTCGCGCCCGAATCGAAGATCGCGATTATGATGTAGGCCTTCAGCACGTGGCTCCAGCGTTCGTAGGAGATAGCCGGACTGGCGCCGGTCCTGCGTGTGACAAACCAGTTGCCCTGTTCCGTTTCCGTAAACGACAGCGGCGGGTTCGCGGCCGGAACGGAGACGCACTGCCAGGTGCCCACGTGGCCGCGGAGTTTGGCCTGCTGAGCCAGATCGAACGGCATGTACCCAGGCGGGTTTGTTTGCCCTAGCGCGGGGACCGCCACTAGCGCGCAGAGAGTAGCAACGAGAACCGGCCGCATCGCGCACCTCCTCGAGATCAAAACCTTGGCTCCCGCTTTGATGTCACAGGTCGAACTTCCGCCGCGTTGGAAAGGCCTCAGTACGCCGATGAGCGAGGAGATTCGATGAAGGTACCGCTGACCGCCGCCCTTCTGGCGGCTTTTTTCACGTTCGCGATCGCCGCCCGCGCGGACGAGCAGGCGACCAACATGGGGCCGCTTACCCCGAGCGAGACGAAGTTCGTCGCGTCGGTTCGCGCCGATCTTCTCGCGCGATTTCCGCACGTTGACGATGCGTTAAAGGCGGGCTACGTTCGCTACACCGGCGCCGACGACACGGGCGCGATCAGCTACGCCAACCAGCAGTGGACGGCGGACCCGACGCACCCCAGCCAGCTCTGGTACGACAAGGACGGGAATCTGATGGGCGCCGATTTCTCCGTTCCGCGCCCCAACGGAGAGCCGCGACCGCAGCTTTGGGGCATCGACCCCGGCCGCTGGTACGAGTTCAACGGACACGTGCACTATGTCGTCAAGGATCCCCAGAGCGGCAGCATGCTGTACGACCAGTGGATCTGGAACGCCGATTTCGTCAGCGCCGGCGGCAGCCTGTCAAAACCGTCGGCCGACACGGTCGTCAAGATCGGTAAGGTGCCCAGCGCGAACTACATCGCGACGATCTTCGAGTTTCCAACTCAATGGGATCTGATCGTCTGGGTGAAGCCGCACGCCGCGGGTTCGTTTCACTGGTAGCTCCTACAGGCTACCTCACCTCGTACGTAATCGAAAATATCGCGATGCTGACGACCGGCGTGCACAAAAACTGCGCGGGTTCGTAGGTTGAACCCTGAGCCTCCGCCAGCGCCGTATCGTCGATTCCCGGCACCCCGCTCGACTGCCAGATCTCGGTGCGAATGGCATGCCCGGCGGAGTCGATGAAGGCCGCGATCCGCGCGGTTCGCGAGCGATTGCCGTAAAAGCCGGTGACCGGCTCGACCGGCTTCGCGAGCCCGGCGCCTTTATAGATCGCGCCGCACGGCTGCGCCGGCAAGGTCTGCACGAGCTTGGCCTCGACGCGAGTGAAACTTGCAGGCGCGGTAACCAGGCTCGTGTCCGACTCCGTTGGCGCAGCCGCTTCTTTCACGAACGACGGACAGTCGCTGACGGGCGCTCCGTCCACACCGGCGCCGTCGACAAAGTAGTAATCGATAGAGATGGGTGACGGGAGCGAGACCAAATAGGCATATCGCGGGCTCTTGGCGCCCGGATTACTGGGCACGGTAGTCCGCGGGATGTCGACGGAGTAGGCCGCACCGTTGCCGATCAGCGTTACGCGAGCGGCGTAATCGGAGGTGCCGTTCATCCAGAGAAATAAGACGACGGTTTTGCTGCTCGACCCGTAAGCGGCGGCATTCCGTGCTTCGTCCCACGGCACGACAACTGCAGAGCCGTTGCAAAAGGGGTTTTCCCATTCCCAGCCTCGGGGTAGGTCGGCGGGCACCGATGCATATGAGTCGGTGGGCCCCGATGCATACGAGTCCGGCTGGAAGTCTACGCGAAACAGGTAGTCCCCCGTGACCGCTTGGCAGTTGACGAGCTTCGACGCGTACTTCGATCCCGACGCTGATCGAAGAGCCGCTTCATCGATCGCCTGATTCCCCGAGCTTTTGTAGATGCGCGACGCGATGAGGTTCCCCGACGGATCGATCGTCACTTCAACCTGAACCGTTACCGGCCAAGACCGTTTTCCGGATTGCGGATACTCCGGCTGCTGGGCTCTGGTCACATCGGCATCCCGATTGGGCTGCGGGCATGCTCGAGCGGCCACGGGAATGGCGCAGAAGGCACAAATCGCCGCGAGCGTGCACAGCGTTACCGAATGGCGGCGTAAAGTCAAAGCAATCATATGCGCTCCCCGGCCGGCCGGTTTTGGATCGAAGCGCAAGGATTCAAAACGTGGAGGTTGAACGCCTCGTTTTAGCAGCGGGATGGAGCTCCCGCCTAACCGCCGCACCACGGCTGATGGCTCCTGTCGACATAATCGTAGACGGGAGTTTTTCTTTTGCACCAATTCATCGATAGCAACAATATGTGGATGGTGGCGGCAGCGTGGATGCTGCTCGCAGCCGTCAGCGCTTTCGTCGCCATTCGTATCAAGATGCCGGCGGCGCTCGTCGAGATTATCGTGGGCATGTTTGCCGGAAATCTTATTGCGCTTCGGACGAATGCCTGGATCGACTTCGTCGCAGGCTTCGGAAGCATTCTGCTCACGTTTCTTGCAGGGGCCGAGATCGATCCGGTCGTGCTGCGACGGCAGCTCCTACCCTCCACGGTGCTTGGCGCGGCTTCCTTTGGCGCTCCGTTCCTGGCGGCGATGGCATTTGCATATCTCTTTGGGCATTGGAGCCTTGACGCCTCAAAGATCGCGGGCATCGCAATGTCGACGACCTCCGTCGCGGTCGTATACGCCGTCATGATCGAATCCGGACTTGCAGGCAAGGAGTTTGGCCAGATAATCCTCGCCGCGTGTTTCTTCACCGATCTCGGCACCGTCGTTGCTCTCGGGATGCTCTTCGCGAACTATAACCTATGGCTGGTTGCGCTGATTGCATCGATCGTCGCCGCCATGGTGCTCGTTCCAAAGATGCTGCCGGCGCTGATCGATCGCACGCGCCGATACGTCAGCGAGCCCGCACTGCGCGTCCTCTTTGCGGTCATCTTCCTGCTTGCCGCGGTCGCCACGTATGCGAGGAGCGAGGGCGTCTTGCCGGCGTACTTCCTCGGTCTCGCGTGCGCGGGCATGATGATCACCTATCCAGACGTCAAGCGCCGCCTCCAAACGATGACGATGACGCTGCTTGCGCCTTTTTATTTTCTCAAAGCGGGAACCTACATCGAGTTCGGGGCCGCGCTAGCTAATGCGGCTCTCATCGCCACGCTGTTCTTCGTCAAGGTGATCGCGAAGATCGTTGCCGTATTTCCACTCGCACGCTATGTTTTTAAATATCCGAGCTCGAATGCGAACTACCTCACGTTGATGATGGCAACGGGGTTGACTTTCGGCACGATTTCGAGCCTCTACGGACTGACGCACCATTACATCAACCAGGCGCAGTATACCGCGCTGGTAACCGTCGTTATTTTGACCGCGGTCGTCCCCACGGCTATCGCGCAAGCTCTGTTCAAACCGCTCGAAGAACCCGAAGAGATGGAGTCTGAGGTGCCCTAAGGTGCTCGACAAAGCATGGCGTGCAGTCGGCCAATGTTCGACATCTCGCCAGAGAGCGCTTAGTTAGCTGGCGCTGCCAGGGGCAAAGCTGATCGAGCAGCGCGGCGGCGAGCTGAGCGATATGAGCATCAACACCCTGGTGAACGTCGCCGTTCGCCGGATGCTCGTTCCCATCAGAATCGAGCCCCAGAGGCGGATGACGACGCAGTAGCTGCTGCCCTAAAGCGCTTCATGGCGCGGGACGCAAGGATTTTCGAGGCGCTGAAAAATATCTGAGATAAGATTCCTCACGTCGACCGCGTGGGCCGCGGCGATGGTATTTCTCGAAATCAACGGTGTAAGCGTGGAGGCGGGCGTGGATGACGTCGTTCAAATGATGCTCAGCGTGGCGGAAAAAGAACTCGACGTCGCGGGAATCGCCGAGTTCCTCGAGGAGCGTGCGGCGCACGCGTCAGCATGAACGCTATGGCGCGAGGGAAAGGGCCATGCCAAACGCGTTACCTGGCAACCCGGAAAACCGTTTGAGGTGAGCCCCGCCTTTTGGATAGTTCCAGAGGGAGATAGTGCCCCAAGATTTGGTGGACGTGATCAGTGTGTGTCCTTGGATGGCGAAGAACACCGTCTGCGCTAAATCCCTAAGGGGGATCTTATCCACTACCTGACCTTCTGAACCCGAAACACTGATTCGGAAAATCAAATGGCGTTGGCTTCTTGGGTTCGTCGGCAGAAGCGTATTTACCGCGAGGTACTGGCCATCCCAAACTATGCCACCACCCCAATGCGACGTTTCGCTAAGCGTGATGTTGTTGAACTCACTTCCACCATTGGGCAATTCGGCAAGTGCCAAATCTTGAGTGCTGGTAATGGCGCCATCGATAAAAAGGTCACCGCTGTTGTCATAAGTGCATGCAACAGCTTCAAAAGGTGCCGGATAAACTGCGGGTTCGCCTTGAGCACTAGGCCATACATTGAGAACCGTGCCGCCGCTGGTGAGTTGGATGGCAGCCAGATCGCCGGTATTAGGATCGACTGCGCACGAAGTCGCCAATCCCGAATTAGGAAAGTGGAGTTTCGCAATCGATTTCGTGCCGCCGTGTGCGAACTTAAAGAGTTCGTATCCGGTGTCGACCCAGACGTTGCCTTTGTTGTCGGCACACATGCCCCAAACGGTGCTAATGTGCGCTAATGTTCCGACCATGTTGCCTTGGGGATACGTGGCGATGATGACGTGAGGAGGATAAGCGCCTATAGGCAGGTACAAAAGATCGCCGCGCCTTCCGTGCCCGTCAGCCCTAATGGTCTTTGCCGAATCGACCTGTGGCGGGTTGCCGACAATCGCCTGCCCGCCGCACCCGGCGAGCATAGCGATGGCAAAGCCCGCGAATATCGTGAGAGTCTTCATGCGTACTGTCTCCCTCTTCCGGAACGTTCGACGGGGGGCGCCTGTTCCGCCGCTATCTATAAGGTCAACTATACTGCAGGCCTACCGCCGCCGGTTCTCCGAAGGTCAGCCGCGATGGATAGCCCCATTATGGCGCCGCCGAGCCCGCTGCTCGACGCGGCAATGGCGATCTTGGCCGACGGCAAGCCGCGCTCCGCCGACGAGATCCTGGCAGAAGGTCAGCGTCGCGGTCTCTTCGACCCATGCCAGACCCGCAAGCACATCTACACCGCGCTGTCGCAATACGCCCAGTGAAGGAAATGTCATCCTGAGCTTGTCGAAGGAAATGTCATCCTGAGCTTGTCGAAGGACGAAGGGTGACTAATTCCTTCCGTCGCGTCGAAGATGCGCTTGAATCGGCCTGTGGGACTGAGTTCACGGCGGCAGTCGCACGCATCGAGCATCGTGGAACGCTGGTATTCGAACGCGCGTACGGCGTAACGCGCGACGACGCGATGGCGAAGCCGGTCTATTGCGATACGCGCTTTGACCTCGCGTCGCTCACCAAGCTTTTCGTAGCGACGCTTGCGTTGCGGCTCGTAGCCGACGGCGCGTTTGCGCTCGACGAGCCGCTGTGGCGAATTCTTCCGGAGTGGAGGGACGGCGAACGCGCCGCCGTTACGTTGCGCATGCTGCTCGCGCATAACTCCGGCATGAACTCCGGGGCCGATTATCGCGCGATCCTCGATGAAAACGTCGAGCGCTTCGCGCTCCGTTCCGAGCTGCTGGCACGACCGGGCGAGCGGGTCATCTATAGCGATCTTGGTTTCATCGTTCTTGGCGTCGCGATCGACCGAGCCACCGGCGCTTCTCTGAACGCGCTCGTACGTCGCACCTTTGGGGGCTCGCTCGGTTTTCGTCCGCGCTTCTCAGAGCGCGTAGCCATTCCGGCCACGGAAGAAGATCTTTGGCGCGGTCGCGTTGCGGGATTCGTCCACGACGAAAAGGCGTTTCTGATGGGTGGTGCTGCGGGGCATGCGGGGCTCTTCGGGACGGCGGCCGACGTCGCGGCGATGACGGAGTCGTATCTCGGTCCGCAGCGCCACGGGGGAACGCTGCCACCGGAGCTCATCCGCGAAGCAACGCAAGAGCAGGCGGGCGATCCGGTTCTGCGCCGGGGCTTGGGTTGGGCGCTCAAGACGAGCGACGACAACTCGTGCGGCCGTTGGATGGACACCTCATCGTTCGGTCATACCGGGTTTGTAGGGACCTGCGTCTGGGCCGATCCGGTGCGCGATCTGCAGGGCGTCTTGCTTACCAATGCCGTCTATTTTGGACGGGACGCAACGCCGGGTCCGGGGCCGGGACTACGCGTGCGCTTTTATGAAGCGATGGTTAAGGATTTGCAACTCTGATGCTCGCCGTCGGTTTGATGAGCGGAACTTCGCTCGACGGCATCGATGCGGCTTTGGTTCGAATTCTTCCACGCGGACGGACGTACGCGCTGCAGTTGACGCGCTTCGAGATCTTCCCATTTAGCAGAGCGCTGCACGATGCGTTACGTGCAGTGCTGCCGCCCAATGCGGGCAGCGTTGCCGCCGTCGCGCGGCTGCATCACGCCCTCGGCCTGGAGTTTGCGCAAGCGGCAAAAGCCGTGATGGGATCTCAGGAAATCGATTTTGCGGCCTCGCACGGCCAGACGCTCTGGCACGATGGCGCTGCGCACGTCACGCTGCAGGCCGGGGATGCTTTTACGATCCGTGAGGCCGTCGGCGCGACCGTTTGTTACGATTTCCGCAGCGCGGATTGTGCGGCGGGCGGCCACGGCGCACCGCTCGCGGCGCGCGTGGACGCCTTACTGCTCGGGGACGCCGGTGAAGATCGCATCGCGCTCAACGTCGGCGGCATTGCGAATGTTACGATCCTGCGCAGAGGTGCGCCACCCGAAGAGGCCGTCGCTTTTGATACGGGTCCGGGTAACATGCTGCTCGACGCATTCGTGACCGAGCGCACCGGCGGGCGGCAGCATTTCGATGCCGGCGGCGATTTGGCTCGCCGCGGGCGCGTTCACGAAACGCTGCTCCATGAAATGCTCGCCGATGACTTCTTCGCAGCTCCGATTCCAAAGACGACCGGTCGAGAACGCTTCGGCGAGCAATTTCTCGCACAACACGCGCGCCTGAGGTCGCTCTCGCTCGAAGACGGCGCTGCCACGCTGTCAGAGGTGACGGCTGCGTCGGTCGCGCAGGCCATTGAGCGAAGTGGATTACGAAATGCCCGCGTTATCGTCAGCGGCGGCGGCGCCCGCAATCACACGTTGATGGAACGTCTGGCGGCACGGCTGCATCCCGCACCCGTCGAACTCTCCGATGTAATGGGGTTGCCGGCGGAAGCGAAGGAGGCGATGGCCTTCGTGGTGCTGGGCTACGAAACACTACGCGAGCGTGCCGGTAACGTTCCGGCGGCCACCGGCGCAGACCGGCCCGTCGTGCTCGGCGCGATCGCGCCGCAGAACCTGCGAGAGCTGCTCGCGCGAGTCGAAGGCGAATGCACGGCGTCTTCGTAGGCGTCGACGCGGGCGGCAGTCGAACGATCGCTGCACTTGCTCGCGGTAAAGAGCTCGTTCGAACGGTCACCGCCCGCGCTGCGAACCCCAATCTCATCGGGGTCGATGCTGCCGCCAGGACGATCGATCGTTGCGTTACGCTCGTACTCGACGGTGAAAACCCCAGCGCAATCGGGGTCGGTGTTGCCGGCGCCGGCGACGAAAGGGTTGCGACGGAATTACGGGCATCGTTGAGCCGCTGCTTCCCCACCGCGCGCATCGCGCTTTGTCACGATGCGCGTATCGCGCTGCGAGCCGTGCTGCCGGAAGGTGACGGGCTCGTGCTGATTGCCGGAACGGGCTCGATCGCGTATGCGGAAATCGGAGCGCAAACCTTTCGCGCTGGAGGCTACGGCTATCTGTTGGGAGATAAGGGATCCGGGTATGCTATTGGCGCCGCCGCCCTGCGCCACTTGTTCGCGGCGATGGAAATCGGCTCCGCGCAAAACGCGATGCTCGCCGAGCTGGCGGCGCACCTCGACGTGAACGATCGCTCGGGGGCCCTTGCGCGCATTTACCAAAGCCCGACGCCCGTCGCCGACATCGCGGCTTGTGCGCCGCTGGTGCTGCGTCACGCCGAAGGGGGCGAGGAGCTTGCGGCCGGCATCGTGCAGCGTGCCGCCCAGGGGCTCTTCGAACTGATTGCGCGCGTAACGATCCGGAGCCCAAAGTGCGCGCTGCCCGTTGTCTTTTCGGGAGGGTTGCTACGACAGCGCAACGCTCTCACGCAACGGCTCGAGCAATGCATCGTCGATGCACCGCTCGACGTGCGCGTTCTTGCAGCCAGAGTCGAACCGTATATCGGCGCGCTCTCCGAGGCGCGGCGTTTGATGGCGCCGTCGTGACGCACCGCCTGCCGCCGACGGAAGCGGAAAACCCGCAGAGTGCGGGGCTCGATCTGCTTACGACGCCGGCACTCGTCGAGCTGCTCATCGCCGATCAGTGCTCTGCGATCGATGCTGCGCTCGCGCAAACGCAAGCGATCGCGCGAGCCGTTGATGAGATCGCGCGCCGGCTTTCGCGCGGCGGACGGCTGCATTACGTTGGAGCCGGCAGCAGCGGCCGAATCGCCACGCTCGATGCATCGGAGATGCCGCCGACTTTTGGAACGCTGCCGGAGATGGTGCACGCTCATATCGCCGGCGGCAGCACTGCGCTCACCAGTGCGGTGGAGGGCGCGGAAGATGACGCGAGCGCCGGCAACGTCGCGATGCTCGGATGCGTACGGCCCGACGATGCAGTGCTCGGCATCTCGGCGAGCGGAGCGGCAGCGTTTGTCGTCGCTGCGATTACTCGCGCCAGAACCATTGGCGCTTACACGATTGCGCTTACCGTCGACGCGCAATCCGCGCTTGCGGGGGCGGCCGAACTGGCGATCGTCCTACCGACCGGCGCCGAGGCGCTCGCCGGATCGACGCGGTTGAAAGCGGGGACCGCGCAAAAGGTCACGCTCAACACAATCTCCACTGCGGTCATGGTACGATTGGGCAAGGTCTACGACAACCTGATGGTCGATGTCGTCGCAAATAACCACAAGCTCCGCGCCCGCGCGCGACGCCTGGTCGTGCGTCTCACGGATGTGAACGAGGAGCGGGCCGAAGAGCTGCTAGCGCGAGCCGGCGGAAGCGTTAAGATCGCCGTGCTGATGGAGCGTCGCAGCCTCGGTGCGACGCAAGCACGCGCGCTCCTGGAACGTAACGACGGCTCGCTGAGACGGCTTCTCTGACATACGTCTTGGGGCTGCTGCTGGCAGCCATCGCATTCGTCCCGATGGACGATCGCCCCGTGACGGCCGAGTTGCCCGTGATGCTCGGACGGATCGCCGGCGTCCGAGTCGAGGCGCCGCCGCATGATTTGATCGGGCGCTTTCTCGATCCGGGGCGTTCCGACGATCTCATTGCCTGGCTCAATCGAGAAGCCGGAAGACGGCAGGCCCGCGCTTTCGTCGTCTCCACGGATATGCTGGCGTACGGCGGTCTCACCGCCTCTCGCGTCCCCGGGCCGTCCTACGCGGATGCCGTCTTTCGCTTGCGCGAACTCGCGAAGTTGCGCCTCGAATCTCCCGGCGCTTGGATCGGTGCCTTCGGCACGATCATGCGCCTCGCTCCGACCGGCATTCCCGCCGGCACGCCGTTTTTCGCTGCATCTCCCATCTGGCCATATCTGCAGCAATTTGCCAACCTGCACGATCCTCCGTTGCCCGGCGAAGTGGCGAGCGCAGAACACCTTCGCGAATTGATTGGTGAGCCGGCTCTCGACGCTTATCTTGCAACACGCGCGCGGAATCTCGCCGTCGATCGGCTTCTCTTGCAAATGACGGAAAAAGGCGTCATCGATCGGCTCGTACTCGGACAGGACGATGCGGGTCCGGTCGGTCTCCACGTGCGTGAAGTCGCGCTCCTGCAATCGGAGCTGGTGGGCGCAAATCTCGCGAACCGCGCGTCCATCGAGCCGGGCGCCGACGAGCTGGGCATGGCTTTGGTTGCGCACGCCATCGCGCGCGCGGCGACGTGGACACCGCGCATCGGCGTGCGTTACTCGACGCCCGAGGGTGCCCTCTATCAAGATCCGATCGAGTACGCGCCGATTTCGGCGGCGATCGACGCATTGGTCGGGGTCTGCGGCGGCGTCCGCGATGACTTGCAGAGCGAGATCGTGCTCTACGTGCGCGTCCCCGGCACGACTTCATCAGAAGACGATGCGCTGATCGACGAGATGAGAAACGACGTCGACCGAGGCCAATCGGTCGCCTTTGCCGATCTTTCCTACCTTACGTCGTACAAAGATCAAGCCGCTTTTGCGCAACGTCTACTGGCACCAGGCTTAGCCTCGCGGCTCGACGCCTACGCATCCTGGAACACGAACGCCAACACGGTCGGCAGCGCGCTCGCCGAAGCGATCGCCGCCGGCGCCGGACGGCGCCTGCACACCTATGACGCGCTCGCGCATCGCACGTTCACCTTCGTTCGCTTCGTCGACGACTACGCATATCACGACGAGGTCCGCCCGCAGCTCAACGCCACGCTCGCCGCCCAAGGAATCACCGACCACACCCTCCTAGCCCCCGCCACGGCTGCGTCGATCGCGCAGCTCGACCGTTCGCTGCTCTGGAACGATGCGGTTGGGATTCTCTCGCAGCTCGATCCGGGCTACCATGTCGCCGCGATCTCGATCGATCTGCCGTGGCGCCGGACGTTCGAGACTTCCATCGACGTGGGCATCGCTCCGGACATCTAGGAGCGTGCCCGATAGGAGCGTCGTAACCCGACAGGCTCCCAGGTTCCGTGAACGAGTTTAAAGCTTGTTGACCTAAGTTATCATTCGATTCGAACGCGCTTACGTAGCGATGGTTACCTCCGCTAGCTGCCGAATATTGTTTTCCAGTCGATACGGAATAGCCGTAAAACTCGATACGGAATAGCCGTAAAACACTTGTCTTTTCCTGGGGGCTATTTGATGAAACGGCGATTCTTCGCAACATTCGTATGCGCGGGCGCGATGAGTCTTTGCGCTTGCAGTAGCGGCGGCTCGGGCGCGCCTGGAGCATTATCGCAGATCCCGGCGTACGCCGGTCAAGCCGCTTCGTGGATGGCGCGGGGAGCCGCGAGTCAGAATCTACTGTACGTATCGGACATCGGAACCAACTCCGTCGACATTTACCCGTATCCGTCCGGCAAACTGGTCGGTAAACTGACGGGTTTTGGATCCGTCGCGGGCCTCTGCGCGGATAAGTCCGGCGACGTTTTCGTCGTCGACGAAGCCGGCCCCCTGGACGTTTACGCGCACGGCGGTACGAGTCCAATTCGGAAGCTAACGACCTCGGGCGCTCCCGAGGGCTGCGCCATCGATCCGACCACTGGCGATCTCGCCCTTACGAATCTCTCGTCGTACCTTTACGGTACCATTGCCATCTACCCGAAAGCGATGGGTCGTCCCAAAGCGTACAAAGATGATAATGTGGATTCGACCTTCTTTTGCGGCTATGATAACGCCGGCAATCTTTTTGTCGACGGCTGGAACAGATCGGCAAACCCTATACTCTTGGAGCTTGCGAAGAAAGGCAAGTCATTGGGGATGTTCGATCTGAATCCGAACGACAAAAATCCCGGCGGTGTCCAGTGGGACGGGAAGTATGTCGCGGTCGGCAATAAAGGCGGTGGAGTAATCTATCGGATCGACTCGACCGGAAAGACGGCACAAACCATAACGCTCAAAGACGGGCTCAACGTCGAGCAGTTCTGGCTTGACGGCTCGACCCTGATCGGGCCGAACTTCCAAGGCGATGGACCCGTAACGTACTGGCATTACCCCGCGGGCGGATCCCCAACCCGGAAGATCACTGGATTCTCCGAGCCGTTCGGAGCGACGGTCAGCTCAGTAAAAAGTTTCTAGCCGCCGCCTCGGCGCGCTCGCCACGCTCGCTCGTTCGCGCGGATCTCAGGATCACCCCAGAGGAAGCGTTGCGTCGCTCTTTCTCAATTGCGAAACTCTCGCGCGAAGGTTCTCGCTTGCTCGAGAACGACAACCTTGACTCCGCTAGCGCTGAGCGGCAGGGAAAGGACCATGCCGGCAGCCCCCGCGCCAACGACGATAACGTCGGGATCGCTCACGCAACGAAACCTGAGGCCCTGAGTGTTAGAGCCTGGCGGGCAGCTCGACGTACGAGCGGTTCAGCACGTTGACGTTGAGGCATCCCAGTAATCGCAGCGTACGAACGATGCCGCTGCGAAGAATCTCGATCGATTTGGCCACGCCTGGGCCGCCCGCCGCTCCCAATCCGTAGGCGTACGCGCGTCCCACAAGCACCGCGCGAGCGCCTAAACAGATCGCTTTGACGACGTCGCTGCCGCGTCGAATGCCGCCGTCCAGATAGACTTCGGCGCGGCCCGCGACGGCGTCGATTACTTCGGGCAGCGCGAGCAGCGTCGGCGCGACGCAGTCGAGCTGCCGGCCACCGTGATTAGAGACGACGATGGCGTCGGCGCCCGCGTCGAGTGCGCGACGCGCGTCCTCTGCGCCGAGCACGCCTTTGACGACGATCGGTCCCCGCCAGGCGGCGCGAATCCAGGCGATATCCCGCCACGTCACGGTCGAGCGCTCGAGCGCCGCTCCCACATCCTCGTACGGCATTGGGCCTTTGCCAGCAATCACGACGTTGGGAAACTTCATCATCCCACCATCGCGCAAATAGCCGAGCAGCCATGCGGGACGTGCGAGAAGTTGCGCGACGTGCGGCAGCATTTTCAACGGATCGCCACTGAGGAGCTCTCGGCCGCCGTTGCGCAAATCGCGTTCGCGCTGTCCCGCAACCGCGGTGTCGATCGTCACGACGAGCGCCGAGAAACCCGCGGCGCGCGCTCGTTGGATCGCGGCCGTCGCGGCCTCGCGGCCGCCGATGAGATAGAGCTGATACCATAGCGGACCGCTCGAAGCGGCCTTCACGTCTTCGAGGCGGCAGCCGGAAAGCGTCGATAAAATGTATGCCGTGCCCGCCGCGCCGGCTTGCGCAGCAGCAGCGCACTCGCCGCGCGGGAAGAACATGCGGCTGCTGCCTACCGGGGCCAGCAAAAAGGGCAGTTCGACCGGCGTTCCGAGCACGGTCGTGCGCAGATCGCAGGTCCCCATCGCCGCCGCGTTGCGCGGTAAAAAGCGCACGCGATCGAAGACCGCGCAGTTCTCGCGTAAGGTGACCTCACCGTCGGCGCCGCCGTCGATGTAGTCGAAGAGCACCCGCGGAAGACGAGATTGCGCTCGTCGCCGCAGATCCTCGATCGTGAAGATGCCGGTCACCCGGTTCCGTCCATCGGGCACTTGACGTTTGCCTTACGGAAACGATACCCTGTCTCGGCATTATGGACGTTCGGTTCGTCGCCACCGCATTTGCGACCGCATTCACGATCATCGATCCGATCGGCATGATTCCCATGACGCTCGGAGCCACGGCGCGCGACCTGCCGAAGCGGCGCAACCAGATCATCGATCAAGCCGTGCTCGTCGCGGCCGCCATAATTCTTTTCATGGGGCTCGTCGGCCGTCTGCTTCTCGGTTATCTCGGGATCACGCTGCCGGCCTTTACGATTGCCGGCGGAATTCTGCTCTTCTTAATCGCGATCGATATGCTCTTCGCGCGGCCAACCGGCGCGAAACGAACCGAGGACGAAGAACGTGAGGCCGCGCAGACCGAGAATCCGGCGGTCTTTCCGCTCGCCGTGCCGATGATCGCCGGACCCGGAACGATCGCTACCGTGCTGCTGTTGATCACGCTCGCGCGCGGAGACCGGCTCGAGTTTGTCGTTATCGCCCTTGCGTACGCCGTTGCGCTGTTCGTTACGTGGCTCTGCATGCGCGGCTCCTCGTTCTTGATTCGCGTG
>Ga0182018_10003274_pt1 | contig 14787 bp, 10 predicted proteins | sample 812P2MmetaG_FD_120490 | JGI IMG/M metagenome (GOLD analysis project Ga0182018, IMG submission 120490) | Permafrost microbial communities from Stordalen Mire, Sweden - 812P2M metaG | ecosystem: Environmental > Terrestrial > Soil > Wetlands > Permafrost | place: Sweden: Stordalen | collected...
AGAAAACTGTCAGCCAGCAGATGCAAACGATTGTGCGTTCGAGTGAATTGGCTGTTTGTCATACCGAGGGAATCGGCAGTCGTTCCCTGCGCTCCCGCCACAAGCAGCATTTCGATTGCCGGTGCGGAACTTGGGTTTTCCCGCCGCACAAAATCGACAAATTGCCTGAGAAAAGCCCTATCTCGATCTCGCTTTTCGGAAGCATTTGCGGCCCTTCGCAAGTATTCCGAGTTCGAGTGGCAATATTCATCATCGACAGAACAGGGGTCGTCCCATGCCATTTGGGTATCGAGCGACAGGTTTCGTGGGTTAGACAGCGCATCTTTCATGCGCTTCGAGTGGAGACTCCTGAACTTGTTGGCGAGGCAAAGATTGATGTAGTTCTGGAACCGAGCTTGGTTCGCGCCGTAATGCTTGTGCGGATCGAACGTCTGCACGATGTCCTTCTTGCCAGCTACGCGGTGCTTGGAGGTCGGCGGCAGGTGTTGCAGGTGGATGAGCAGGTCTTGCACCCAGTCCTCCAAGTCTTCCTTCTGGGCGAACGCATTCGCGTGCCTCCTGACCCAATTTCGGACGTACTGCGGAAACCGTTCGTGGAACTCATCGAAGTCTTGACAAGTACGGGAACAAGGTGATCCGCTTTGGGTTTCACAATTTCCGCCACGCGTTAGCCACGTTCCTGATTGAGAAAGGACACGATCCACTGGTAGTGCAACGGATGCTGCGACACTCGCATGGACATGACGATGCACTATACTCACAACAGCCACAAGCGCCGAGAAGCACAGGCGCAGTTCATCGAGCGGTTCTTGCCACAAGGCGGGCGGGTGCCAAAGCGGGTGCCCGAGACGGTGCAGTAGAATTGAAACGGACACGGAAGTCGTCTGGTATTATGCACTTACGGTTGTTGTAGGCGCGTAGCTCAGTTGGTTAGAGCGCTACCTTGACACGCTTGTGACCAACGGAACATCAACGACTTACGAAGAATTTTCGAGTACTTTCGGAGCATTTAGAGCACTGGGGAACGCTTATTGGCCCCAGATTGGCCCCACAAAATTGCCACGCGAGCGGTTCGGCGACTGCTTTACCCCGGAATGATTGAAGGTAGCCATGTGGGCACTCGTATGCCCAGGCCAAGAATCCTCAGCCCCCTTTCTTTTCCACGCACGTCGCTAGACAGTCGCCCCCGTCCGTAATTGACTTGCCGATAAAATTTGGAGTTGATGTGTAATCACAATTGAGCAATGCGACAGACAAAACAATCGACCGTGCCTCGGATAGCAAAACGATTGACGATGGTGCTGGATGCAAACGCGTTCTACGATGATCCCAATCTCACAGGGACGGACTCGAAGCTTCTTGGGGAATATGTAAACTCCGGGCGAGCCGAAATCGCCGTGCCAAGGGTCGTATTTGATGAAGTAGTAAAAAAGTTTCGTGAACGTCTGGAAGATCACGTTCAAGAGATTAAGAGCGCCAACAGAAAACTGATCTGGCTAACTGAGCAGAGCTACAAAGCAGAATGGCCATCGGTAGACTTCAAGCGCGAACAGCAGAACTACAAGCGCCGTCTCGAATCTCGGCTCGCTAAATGGGGAGCAAGCATTCTGCCGTATCCCAACATTTCGCACGAAAAGCTCGCAGCTCGCGACTTGGCTAAGAGAAAACCGTTCTCGGAGGGAGGACGTGGTTATCGAGATGGGTTGATCTGGGAGTCGATTTTAGAGAGTTTGGACCTAGCCGGTAAGTATGTCCTGCTCACTGCGAATCACAAAGATTTCTGCCGCGAGGGAGACGTGCGAAGCCTCCACGAACATCTCTTGGAAGATCTAAGAACCAAGTCTTTTTCGGGTTCTTTCGTGGTCCGACGAAAAATTGAAGACGTGTTGGATGAGTTCATCAAACCAACCTTGGCTCGGGCCGATCGAGTGAAGCATGATCTTCAGCGGGCGCGCTATGCCCTACTTGACATCTGGAAATTGCTCACTGACAAGTTCGAGTCCGTCGTCGATGGTGCCAGAGAAAGACTGTGGCTTGAATTTCCTAATGTTGATCTCGATGAGCCGTATGGAATCTCAGGTCTTTATGATGCCGATGAAATCGAGGTCAAGGACGTTATCGAGTTAAGCGACGGTGAGCTGTATATCGAAATAGGCGTTCAATATGAGGCCGATGTTTTTGCCTACATTTACAAATCCGATGTATATAGTTTGCGGGACGACTTTCCGCTGGAGGTCACTGATTGGGACTGGAACGAGCACTACGCCGAGGTTACTGGGACAATCACACTCAGCCTGTCAATCGAGATTATGTTCAACCCTAAATCGAAGCGGATTACAAGTTTTGAGGTGAGGGAGGCTCGGAACCGCCCTGAGACCGATCCCAATGACGGCGAGCCTTTGAGTTGAGGGGCGGGAATCAGCCTGAAAGAGAAATCGAGCCTTTTGTCGTAGTTCTTTGCCAAGTACCTGATAGTGGAAATGGATTGGACCACTACCGCATTGCGCAGAGGAAACCCGCTTGGTAGGGGCCTGGATGTAGCGCTTTCCGATGGCGGACTTCGACAGTCACCGTAGTTTCGCGCTGGTAGCCGGTAGTGAGTTGCGAGTGGATCGTTTTCGGGCTTACGGACTGGGAGGCTGTACAATTACTCTAGGTAACCTTGCAGAGTTTGGGCGAACAAATTGCTATTTGACCGTGTCGTATTCGGGAGATAAATCAAGGGTATCGAGGGCTACCTCTTTCAGGCGATGGGTTCGATTAAATGGTAGATGCACGTCTTCAGAATTTGCTTGAAGCGAAAGCCGAGCTGAGTCGTCGTTTGTTACGAGTCGGCGATCGGATCATGTCTCCCGTTCCGTTGTTTAGAATGAGCACCGCGGCAGCACGATCTCGCAATGTACACGCCGTTGGTATCGGGAGGAAACGAGTCAATGGCACGAAGACAACTGTGCCAAGCATACACGTGTACGTTACGCAAAAGCTCCCTCTGGCGATTTTGAAAGGTTCTGATCGAATTCCCAAAGCGATTGATGGAATACCAACCGATGTGATTGTATCCCCTGTGGCGTTCCTACTTAAAAGGGCTCGGGTGTCTGCGGATTGCAGTTCAGAACGCCGGACAAAACAGCGACCAATACGCCCGGGCATCAGTGTCGCACACGAGCGAGTTACAGCGGGGACAATCGCATACTTTTGTAAGTCAACGCGTCCAGCCGATGATCCAGAGAGCATTTACCTTTTGAGTAACAACCATGTTCTTGCCGACTTTAATCAAGGCAAAAAAGGAGATCGAATTTATCAGCCTGGTCCAGCCGATGGCGGCGCAAAGCATGATGCGATTGCTGAACTTGCGCGATTTGTAAAAATCTCATCTGGTGTGGGTGCGAGCAGCACCAGCAATAACGTGGATGCTGCTCTTGCGGCGCTCATTCCTGGAGTAAAGTTCAAGTTGGACATTTGCAAGATCGGGCGCCTTAAGGGAACAGAGATGGCAGTAGAGAATCTAGTTGTCAGGATGCATGGGCGCACTTCAGGGTTGGTTGAAGGAGTGGTTAGTGACGAATCGATCGATGCTCTCGTTGGAACAGACCCGAGTGACCTGCGTGTTTGTGCAATGTTTGAAAATCAAATACGCATCGAACAGAAGGGAGCAGGGTTTGGTAAATCAGGTGATAGCGGAGCGATGGTCGTGAACCGTCGCACGAAAAAGGGCGTAGGCCTCTTCTTTGCGGCGCCGGACGATTACTCCTACGGCTACGCGAGCCCGATTGAGGACGTATTGGAAGCGCTGGAATGCGAACTATTATAGGCGTTGGTATATGTCACAGAGTTTGACATCGATTAAGCGCAAGCTCAGTAGCAAATATCTGGGCAAAGGCGGAGTGCATGCTTTTGGAATGCGGCGGGGCGCAAATACCCTATATGTGTACATTGACGAATCCCTTGGCGGAGGAGAGCCCAGCGGTGTGCTTCGCCAGATCAAGTTGGAGGCGCACCCATTTAAGCTTGTCACAATTCGCTCGAAACGGGCGCGCTTCGCTTGACGTTATGCTCTTGTGCGAACCTGGCTAATTGCACGGATGTCGCTTATTCTTACGTTTCGGCTCCGCAAGTAGAGGCGCATATCCGCGAAAACGGGTTTCGAGGCGTCCAACGATGAAACCGAAAGTATGACGGCGAAAGGGACTCCGTTCTTCGGGAAAACCTGTTGGGACCGGGTGAGAGAATCGACCGTGAGTCTCCAGTTTGAGGACTCGCCGATACCTTTCGGAAAGCGCCCCTGATAAATTTTAATGGGCCACCATTTGAGTCCATGTTTAATGAGATCGGATTCAGTGTTGCCATCTTTGCTTTCGGGTAGAAAAGCTTGTTTGAGTTGACTCTTGAAAGTGCCGTCCCTTTCTTGCTTCAAACGAGCATCGACATTGATCCTGACGAATTCCGACCCGAATCGTCCATCCAGCGTAGGCCGGTAAACGAGCGTCATCTTTACAGACCCTTTGCACGCGCTCTCCGGCGTAACTAGGCACTTAGGCCAAGCGAAGTCAAACTGAAGCTGATGGCCGATCTGAAGCGTATCTGTAAATACCAACGTAATTGCGTTGTCGGGAGTTACGAGCACGTCCCTGGTCGCGGAGGGGAACCCGAATCCAACAAATTGACGCGCAATATCCTGGAGGGTCTTATGTTGCAACGCTTGAGGAATTTTGGCATTGTGAATTGTGAGACCAATCAGAGATTCGTGTGTCATCAGGCAACCGAGATCGTTATCTAGCGATGCCACGGACTTGCCGACCAACGGTGTCGCATAACTAGTACCGTAATCAGTGACCGCCTCGCCAGTCGATGCGGTAGAAATCAAGCCAGATCCATGGCTGCCCTTGGATGCGGCTCCTCCAAAATGCGCCAGATCGGGTTTCACTCCAACCTTTAGACCTGGGCCCCTACGGCTGTAACAGGCAGGAGCGCCGGCCACATAGGGTTTGAGATTGGGCGGATTTAGTGACCCAACGGTTAAGGAGCGAGCGCTCTCGGAGGGTTGAAGCAGAGTATCTGGAGAATTCCGAGCAGCAAGCATTTGAAGGGCTGCTTTGGGATCAGCCGGCCAGATTGGGCGATGTTGCCGAGAGTTGAGATTGCCACAAGAGATTACAAAAAGCACATCGTGGCGGTCAGCAATGCGGTCCAGCAACTCAGCCACATACCCGTAAGCTTCTTCCGCGACGGGGTGTTCCTCCAGATTTATGCTCAAGTTAAAAATACGTATCCCGTGTTGCTTTTTTGCCTCTTCTACCGCGCTCTCCAGCTCGAACATGAAGTCTACGACCGTATTGGGGTAATACTGTTCGAAGGCGCCCGCTATATTCTCGTCGGGCAGCAGTGCAAGATCATAGAGTTCGCAGCCATCCTGTTCTGGAGCAATGGACGAACCGTTCAATTGCTGGCCGCAGACGAGCAAGCCCGCGATGAAGCCTCCGTGGTCGGTAGAGCGATGCTCTTTGGCGAGAAGATCGTTGCGACCAATGATCCAAGGCCCAAAATAGTCAGAGAGGCCCCCATCTACGACGGCGACTTTCGGATAAGACACTCCTGCCTTCTTTTCTGGAAGAGTGACAAGCTTGCGCTGGCCCTGCAACGCAGAGGTGCTGCGTGACGGGCTGATGATTGGAGGAAGCATGATTCGGCGGACGGCTACCTGATCGTCAAGCAATCGAAGTAGCCTTTGATGCTCGGAAACGAGCGTACTGAAGCGACTTTTATTTTCAGTACTTGAAAGCAGCCGAATTCCAATAACGCGGAATGGCGCAGCAGTGCCACCATCCTTCAAAGGGATTTTGATGACCTCGGTCCGAAGCCCAATTGCTTTGGCAGTTGTCTGCACGCTTGAGATGACGCTATTTACGTATTCCTCAGCGCGATTGCGAAGGGCTTGCTCAAAACTCGGGGCAAAGAGCTCAACCAGATACAATCCCCCGGTTCTGGGATCCAGAAACCAATGGAGGGCCTCTTCTGCACCAAAGCTCCTCTTGTCGGAACCAATAGGCAATGCGATTGCTTCGATAGCGCCCACTTCACTGCGTTGGATACTGGGATTCGAGACCGTCTTGCCGGTCTGCTCGTCTTCTTTCCATCGCGTATTGTCTTCCGCCTTGGAGATTTCCTTTTCAAGGTTCTGCAAGCCACCTGTGTCGACCTGATAATACAACTCGCCGATCTTCGCAGCCCCAACGCATTGCACGCTTTCGTGAGGAAAGAGTCTCTCGTTGGGTCGATGACTTTTGGCCCATGCTTCTCTTCGCATTACTACTTTAACAAAGCCGTGCCCTACGTTAGACCGCTTGAATGCTGCGGAAATCGAGACTACTTGCCGTTGGAGGCTGGCTTTGTGCTCCACGAAATCACGGTCGCGGCCCTCGAAAAAGTCTTTGTGGGAACCACGAGCTTGCTTTTCCGGCACCGTAAGATAATCTCGCGTATTGAGCACAACTTGGACTGGATTGTTAGGCATTTGCTGCAACCTCGTTTTCCGCAGATCGCTCCGAACGAATCCAACGGCCAATCGTGGTTTGGTCTCGTCCAAGAACTGCGGCCATCGCGGCCTGAGTTATTTGTATTTCCGGATCGTTCATTACGGTCTGGACTAGATGCTGGGGAGCACCCAGCAGAAGTGAAATACGAGAGTTGGGATGAGCATTCGCGTGTGTAAGGGCATAACCTTGCAAGTGTTCGATGAGCGCTGAGGACTTGTCGCCGCTGCACATTGTGATTAGGCGCTTTAGCCCCTTTGTCACCGTCTCGATCTCGCTGCCTGTCATTCCGTTTGAGAGCCAACCTAAGAATTTCAGCATCGATTCGTCGATGTCGAGGGGTGGAAGATAACGAGCGAAAATCTCTTGCCTCTCTTCCAAGCTGGGGACTGGAATCGCAATACGGATTTCAAAACGGCGCCAGACTGCTTTGTCTAGTAGGAATTCGTGATTCGTAATCGCAACCGTCAGCCCTTTTCCCGTCCGGCTGTCTATGTTTTGTAGCAGCGTGTTTACAACACGTTTGATTTCGCCAACTTCCTGCGGATCGTCTCGGAGTTTTGCAATAGCGTCGAATTCGTCGAGCAGAAGCAGGCAGTTGTAGCGGTTCGCGAACTCAAATAAGTTCCCCAGGTTCCTTGCAGTTGTGCCCAGAAAAGAGCTGATGAGCCCGTCTAATCGGGCTTGCACGATGGGCAAATTCAGTGACGCTGAAATGTATTGGGCTAGACGAGTTTTACCTGTGCCTGGAGCTCCAAAAAGCATACATGTCGTGGCCGGTGCGACGCCCATGGCGGCAAGCTTCTCGGCGTTTGACCACTCCGACAAGAGAGTATCCACTGCCTTGTTTAGTTGCGGAGACAGAACTGGTGGAGACGAATCGTGTAGGTTGGGGAATTGCAGCTCTGCTAAGGCAGCTCCGGTTTCACGGTCACACGGCGGCTGAACGCGTGGCGAGAGTTCTTCCCCAGAGCGACGTGCAGCCGATGCGACTACCCTGCTGGGTCTTAAGGTTTGTTGCTGCTGCTCTGCTTTCAAAAGGCGATCCAGGGTGGTAGCACTTCGTTCTTCACCAGAGACCAGCAACGCCTCCCTTAATCGTTCCACTTGGTGACGAAACGCTGGGTTTTGGGAGCCCAGGCCGATCCGACAAAGAGACTGGATAATCTTGAAGTGTTCCATGATAGGCATGCCGCTGGCAGAATATGCACCAGAGATAGATATTATGCATGAAAACGTCCACATTAGGCAATTAACATTTACCACTAAAAAGTTTATCACTTCGGTTCAGCGTCACTAGTCGCATAACCCTGTATTTTTCTTAGACTTCCACGCCAAACGAGCGGAGCCGTTTCAAGGGGGGATCATCGAGCGCCCGAATTCGAACCCCTTGGCCAGTTGTCTTAAAGTCTGGATTCTCTATGTTTCTGTCAAAGAGATACGTGAAATCCAACAGATGATAGGGTTGCTGTGAGGGGCGTTCGACGACGTCGAGGAAATACTCTGAGGGCACCGTCTGATCAGTATGGTAATAGCCACCATACGTGCAGTAGTTCTTAGCTGCAAGGAAAGTGGGAAGGTGAACAGGGCATTCGCGCACCGGTAAGTCGGCCTTATTGTCTGGAAGGGATAAGAGCTCAGTTGCCTTGCCCGACAGAGTCATTGCCGCCAGATCGATGGTCCGCATCGCCATCTCAAGTGCTTTTTCAAGGGAGTCAATCTTTGTTGATGTGAGGTTTTCTTCAGGGGCATCTAAGAGGTTCGCTAGTTCAAGCATTTTGTTGGCAATCAATCCCGACTTGACGAGATGTCCGACCGAATTCATCGAAAAGGCCACTCCGCCCGGAATTCTGTGATCGGCCCACCACCGCCTGTCACCGCTCGAACTGAAATAGTTAACACCCACATTCCAGCGCCATGTTGTGCGGTTCGGTCCCGGCATTTCCAGTTGTACTTGATCAATGTAAATGCGATTAGCCTCAATCGTTGAGAGTAGGTACAACGAACACAGCCTAAGTACAAAATTGAGTAGGTTGGAATCAGGCTTCGCGTAAAACAGTCTTTCAGATGCACATAGAATGACAAATGCGCTCTTGCGTCCTTCAAACGCGGCCCGGGTCCAATTCGTGCGTTCTTCTTGAATTTTGTGCCTTATATGGTCGTCGTTTCTTAGTAGATCATCATGACCCAAAAAGCAGAAATGAATGAGCTGTAGCTTCGCAGCAATTCGTCCAAACAAACAAGGTTGGTGCTTCTGCAGCCAGGCTGAGAGAATCTCACTTCGCTGTTCGTCAGGAAGATTCGGCTGCAATAGCGCCTCACTGCAGATCTGTATTTCAGCCGTGAATCCAACTTGGTCTCTCCACTCGTCGCGCTGCACGTTTCCGTAAAGGTCTGCAATGCTGTTCGGCATGAATGGTCCCCTTAAGCTTTTCGCGGTGTGACCGGAATTCCTGTCTTATGCTTAGCTGCGTTTTTGTGACATGGCTCTCTTGAATCAGAAATAGCGCGCATTGATGTCCACAAAAACACAAACTACCATCCTACGGTAATCGTCGCTGGAGAGGCGCTCGTGAGAAAGGTGCGATGACCGAGCGCATGGATTGTCCTCCTGCTCTGGACCGGAAGTCAAGGTCGGTCGACAGGCTTGTGTGGTTACTAACAGAGACCGCTCGCCAACGGCCCGCGAGAATTCTCAACGGTCTATTCAACTGTAAATTTGTCTTGGTGATTCTGGGGATTCAGAACTGAATCACCGGTTCTGTGAGTCGCCAATCTGGTCGAAGCGCAGGCAATGCGGAGACGAAAACTACAGTTCAGAAAACAAGGCACCGAAAAAATCCAAAGAACAAATCTGAACCGAGAAATTGACGGTCCGCCGTTCTCAGGTCCGGGTTTTGCCCGCGCGCACCCTCCCTAGCCCCCTTGTGGGCAAATACTCGCTCCGGCCAAGTGAGGGCACGCGGCGAAACGTGCCGTTGGGCCAGGATATGCTCTGCCGCTGGGCTTGTTCTGGAATCTACCGAATGGCTGGCCCAGACTTGGTTTCGAGGTTTCGAGTCCCGTTGCAGACGACACCGGTTTCCCGCCTAGTAGTAGTCCCGGCACGGACCTGTCCAAATGCCTTCGGCATGGTCGACCTCTCGGCTGCCTTTAGAATTCGCCTTTCTCAAATCTGAGCCTGGGAGGAGCTGCAATGTTCAGTGTTGAAATCAAGTTCAAGGCAGGAGATCGCGAAGTGTCGCTGGAGAGATTCGCCACGCTTTTCCTGAAAGAGTTGCTGCGATCTGCGCAAGACGAGATCCGACCGCAGTCGATCCAGGAGTGCGTAAAAACTCCGGTGATACCTCCAGTAGTTGTTCCAGCAGTTTCAGCACCAGCGAAGATAGACAGGAAAGAACCGGAATCTCTGGCTGTGAGCCCTAGACAGGCCGCATTCTTGCTTGGAGTCAAAGAATCTACCGTTTAGGAAACATGTGAGACTAGGAACGATTCCCCGCGTGCGTGTGGGACGAAGGGTCCTCGTCCCAATGAAGGCTATAAACGATCTTACAATGAAGCGCGCTTGATCCTTGCGGATGCCAGGAAGGGGCAGTCCCGCGTTCCACAAACACATGTTTTCAGAACACCCCGAGAGTCGGGTCTCCGCGTCCTAGAATCAGTTGGTTGCGAGGAGCCCGGTTGGAAGGTTTCTGGAACAGAGGAATAATACCTTTACGCGCGCACTGCACGCAGCAGGCCCGTGTGGGATTGGCCGAGAGCGCCGCTCGCTACGCGGAGATGACTCGCTGAAACGCTTGGCGGGGGGCAGCGTCGAGAAGTTTCGCGAGACGGCTAATGCTGTGCTTCATGCTTTCTCACGAAGCCCACCATCGCAAGAAGGCGTGTAAGGCTCGCACATCAGCTCGGATTCCCGTTGCCGATTTGAGGTACTTCCGGCATCTGGAATTGGGAAAGCGGTGGAAAGAGTGCGGGGCGCCTGGCGGTCCTGGCGGAGATTCGTAAGGAATCACCCGAGGCCGGAAGCCGCCCGGCCCGGGAAAGAGTTGAGGTCTCGCCCTGCGGCGTAAGCAAAACCAGATCGCCCCGACAAGTCCGGAATCCTGTCCTTTGCAAAAAACGCGAAGGGATGGGCCACCCGCGCCCCCCCGATGCTACGCCGTTCAAGCGCCGTGCGACTTCAAAAGGAAGAGCTCAGAAAAAACAGTCACACCGGCAACTTTATCAGCAATCCACTGGCACGTGAAATCCTCGCCCTCTCGCGGTAGCCAATCCATGCTGTTCAAGAAAACCAGTATCGATGCCATATCCTTAGACCCAGACAGCTCGCTTTCAAAAACGTCATAGGCGTAAACGGGATATTCCGCATCTTGGGTCTCGATCAGATGGTCACGCGAAACAACGCAATATTGCACCCTGCCATAGTCACACAGAGAACGCTGCACATAGCCACGGTCCACCAAGAATCCGGGGTTGGCAGTGAGGAATGATTTAATTGCCTTGATTTGCGCAATCCCTTTCCGTATCTCCGAATCCCGCTGTGGGAACTCCCGCGGACTATAGGGTTTGCGTGGCCACTTAAGCTCAGCGAGCAGTATCGTTCCGCTTGCCGCATCCTCAATCAAAAGATCGAGATCTGGGATTCCCTTCCCAAGGTTCAATGGGCCGCTGACGAGACACGGAGGCTTAACCGTCGACCTCAACCTGTCTCGCATTTCGCCTTCCTTGGTTAGTGATGTTTGCGAATAGATCTTGGGTCTCACATAAGAGCAGACACGAAGGATATTTTCCTCCCAGTTGCTCTGCAGCGGAAAATGTGGCACGACGCCTAACAGCGAGTTATCATCTGCCAGCGGCACAAACGGGGTCATCTGCAGATCCTGAGAGGCAAATGCGCCGAAGATCAGGTCGGGCAAGATGCGTTCCACGATGGATGCTGCCAGTCCTGAATATTCCGAAATCAATTCCATCCACTTAAGACGAGGGTGAACCAGAACCAATGAATCAAAAGGCCTCGACCTGCCACTCGCCCACAGAAAGCACAAGTGCTCGTGTGCACCCACCACCGCCAACAGGCCTGTGTAGAAGCTCCTGAACTCCTCAAGAGAGTAACTTCCGACCGAGATTGTGGGATACCTTCGCAGCGCCGCGGAGAGGCGCTCGGCATACATCCCAGCTAAGGCTGAACGGAGGCGTTTCAGAGACCCGAACTTTACGGCAAATAGGCCCCGCCCATCGGCTGTTCGAATGGCATCGTCAAACATCAAACTCAGAGCTTTCGTGGGGGGTGGAAGCTCCCGGGGTTCCTCCACTGTCATGAGGGTGACATTTCCGGGCCGTATGCCCTTCCCGTAGGCCGAGACCCTCCTCGCCAGTCGCGAACTGCCAACGTGAAAGCGGATCGTGGTCGCGTCTTCTATTTCAACAGCGTAAAGACCCCAATGCCAAGCAGGAAAATGCAGGCAGAATTGAGAATAAGGCCCCGCAACTTCAAACGCGAGGGCGCTTTCCTGCGCAACTCGGGGGAACCAACGGAATTCGCTGGGAGCGCACTGCGTCGGCTTCCCGCCATCGTGAGCAAATTTCCAAAGTTGACCGGCCACCCTGGCAATATTCATAACGAGAATCTTGTGTTTGGAGGTTCCGTACTCATTTGGAGTCAAAGATGTTTCTATTCGCCTAACGCACTCCGTTAGAGCAAGCCAAGCCGCGTAGTTCCACGGGCGGCCCAGCAGGTTGAGGGTCGCGTAGCATGTATCGCTCTGACGCTCCAGTCGGCCGATCGTTTCAACGATATGCTGAGGGCTTTCCGCCTTAGTCCTGGCGATCAAGAAGCTTTGACCATTTTCTTTAGGGATGACTGCGCGCATAATTATGCTACGAAACCAAAATTTCGGGGGCTGGCCTACCTTTGTGCCGGCACGACATCGGCTGCTCCAGCTTTGGTTGTTGCAAAGCTGGGAGCCGCGCCGTGGGAGAGCAGCGATACGAGCATTCGCACAGACGCGCACCTTGGCAAAAAGGTGGGGCAGCCTCAGTGGTGCTGACTCAGCCTGTGGACGGTACCCACCCCGACTCCGAGTTCCTTCGCGATGGCGCGCAAGGATGCTCCTGAAGCACGCAGAGCGGCCACCTGAGTTTCGCTTAAGTCTGCTCTTGGTCGGCCAAGCCGTTTGCCTTTGGCGCGTGCGTTGCGCAGACCAGCTCTGACCCGCTCTTGGATCAAAGCGCGCTCAAATTCAGCCATTGCTCCGATGATTTGGAACATGAGCCGGCCAGACGGCGTGCTGAGGTCTAGGTTGTCTTTCAGGCTGATGAAGGCGACCCCGAGAGCTTCCAGTTCGGCCAGGGAATTCACCAGATGGCGAAGCGAACGGCCAAATCGATCGAGTTTCCAGACCAGGATTGCATCAAACCGCCGCTGGCATGCATCGGCCATGAGCCGGTTCAGAGCCGGTCTCGAATCCTTCGAACCGGAAATACCGGTATCCGTATACGCTTCGGCTATTTCCCAGCCGCGGTGCTCTGCGTACTCACGCAGCTCGCGAAGTTGCATTTCAGGGTCTTGATGCCCACCTGAAGTACTGACTCGGGCGTAAAGAGCGATCCTCGGATGTGATTCTGGTGAGAGTTGAGCTACAGATGGACGGGTGATACGTTGATTGACAGCCACGTTTGCCTCCTTCTTAGGCGACGTTGGTTAGCGTCGTGTCGGTGCTTCGAACACCGACACGGCGCGATTGCTTATTCTGCTTTCTTCTTGCGGCCTCTGCCCTTTCGGTAATTGGCGTCCTTGTATTTGGCTGCTTTCGCAATGTCGTGGGCGTTCCAAATGCGGACATCTTGGCCTCCGCCCGTCGAATGCTTTGGTTCTGGAACCTTACCTTCCCAGAGCCAGCGAAGAATAGTTTTCTTGCTCACCCCGACCAGCCGCGCGACATCTGACGTTGACCGAGGTTTCATTTATGTCTCTACTATGGACGTATTTGTGGATTGGGTCAAGGAGAAACTACTCTTCGCGCAAGGCTCTCCCGGCTTTGCTAATGTTCTTGATTTGAGCGCATTGCCAAGCCGGAGAGGAATTCCTTAGGCAAGATTTACTTGGGGGCCGCTCACGCGCAATAAATGCCGCTCGACGAGTTCATCCACAACATCCCGAACGATATCGGCAGCGTCGGGGCTTATCCGTTCAAAACCAAAGAGTTTGCCGACCGCTCGTGGCAATTCGTCTCTCATGGTGCCGAACTGATCTTCTACGGCATATAGGACTGCCAGTTCAACCTCTTCCCGATGAATCATGTCAATAGACCGCTTTATACCATCGCCGGGAATTCTGAATGTCAGTAGCGACTTACCCTTTGACCACAGGAAGCTCTTGTGACTCCGGCGCTCAACGTTGTGATTGCGAATAGCCCAATGTATCGCTTCGCCAACATTCGACTGTACATTTGAACCTGCCCGCTCGACCGCGCATCTTTCCTTGAGCCGATCAGTTACAAGATCTTCATGAATGGGCCCCTCGATGTCGACTAGTGCTGCAACGAAGGAAGCTAACCGGTAAGCGTTAGATGGGTCAAGAAGCAGGGGGCGAGCATCATGACTTTGCAAGGGTCCAAACTTCTTGTAAGGCTCGCCGGGTCTATACTTTCGAGCTGTGAGGGCATCGGACCTCGTGTCAACAGCAGTGTTAGGAGTCGCCTGGTGCAGTGGCTCAGTATCAGTCATCACCGCCCCAGGTGCTCCAACCACGTTTTCGGGCGAAACAGCCTCTGCCTGCTCCAAACTCCGGAAGATCTTGCTCATTGCATGCTCCCGATCGTAGAACCATTCCGGCGACCAGACACGATGGATCCGCCATCCCATCGTGCGAAGTACTTCCTGCCGCAGAAGATCTCGATCGCGGGCGCTGCGTGATCCATGGTACGTCGCTCCATCGCACTCGATCCCCAAAACATAACGACCAGGATCTCTTCGGTCCCGGATCGCGAGGTCGATCCTAAATTTGCTCGCCCCGACTTGCTGGTCAACAGTCAGTCCACGCTCTCTGAGAGCTGTACCCACGGCATCCTCAAAATCATTGGTTTCGGCTTCGATAGGACCACTCGAAGGACTTGGTAGCTGGCAGTTCTGCTCTGCGTACGCAACAAAGTTCTTCAGTGCGACCGCCCCCCGGTTAGCCGGGTTGATGCCGTGAAGCTCGTGCGCGCGCATGCTGCAAACCAGAATGGTCTGCCACTTGGCACGTGTGACAAGAACA
>Ga0182018_10003275_pt1 | contig 14781 bp, 13 predicted proteins | sample 812P2MmetaG_FD_120490 | JGI IMG/M metagenome (GOLD analysis project Ga0182018, IMG submission 120490) | Permafrost microbial communities from Stordalen Mire, Sweden - 812P2M metaG | ecosystem: Environmental > Terrestrial > Soil > Wetlands > Permafrost | place: Sweden: Stordalen | collected...
ACTGTGTGTCTTGTGTTGGAGGTGGCGGCGGGTGGAATTCTATGCGAGGCGCGGGCGGAATCGCCTCGATGTCAGGCACCGTTGACGGTCCGGCGTTGGACGGATCTTGTATAACCGAGCCCGCTGCCACCGACGAGTGCTCATCCTTAGGCGCTGTTCCGGAACCGGAGAACCCCAAGATTGGCTCGCCGGTCCACTTGAGAAACTTGCGGCAGTTGGCATTGGCACAGAACTCACTGCCGACGTCATTCTGGTATCCGCAGTCACGGCACAAAATCGCCAAGACTTCGGTGCTTGATGCGCCAGACGACTCGTCCGACTCGTCAACTGGTGCTGGATTCGCGACCACGGAGGGACTCGGCGGAGTACCCCGATTCCCTTCCGTCCCAAGCTCCCAGCCGGGTCCTTGAGATGTGTCGCGCATCCCGCCTCCCGATTTGACTTCGATCGACCGACCATCGACCCGATCCGCAGGTGGCCGCCGACGGTAGATTAACGTGAAATTGGGAGTCATGCTGAGGCTAAGAGGCTGCCCAGGACTCTTTGAGCATCCCCGGATGTGCCGGTAGGCCTCAGTCGATGATCCCCCCAATTCCGGCGATGAGGGCCTTTGACGCCCTCCCCAGCGTCGGCACGTTGGGGATAGCCATTGCGGTTGCCGATTTGCAGTTGCCAGGCGTCGCTCACTCGGTGGTTGGCGTGAGGTTTCTGGATCTGCCAAAGAGGGCAGGAATGTTTTCCCCATTGGGCATCAAGATTCCTGGGAGAATGGTAAGCGAGCCCTCTTCAGCCCTAAGGACAGGTCAATGCACAAAGCGGGAGAATCGATCAAACAAGGTGAGGACGAGTCCCAGCGTCTGCAGATCCGAGCGCGAAACGGCGACGCAGATCTTCATCAGCGACGGCTCGCAGCGGCAATCGGAGTTTCTCGTAGTCCAAAGGCGCTGCAAAGTAGTGGACGCGGGATGGCCCATACTCCAGCCGCAATCCTCCACCTGCAACGTACTGTCGGTAATCGCGCCGTCGTACAGCTGCTCGCCGATCAGCGTGAGAAGTCGCCGGTTCTCGACATCGTCGGAAAGGGTGGGGGTTCACCCCTTGATCCAACCCTCCAGACCGATATGTCACAACGTCTCGGGGCAGATTTCTCAGATGTGCGAATCCACACGGATTCCGAAGCTTCAGATTCGGCGGCGGCAGTCCGGGCACAGGCCTACACCGTGGGCAACGAGATTGTGTTCGGCCGAAATGCGTACGCGCCTGATACTGCCCAGGGCAGGCGGATAATCGCTCACGAGCTCACGCATGTCCAGCAACAGAAGAGTGGACCGGTGTCGGGAAAGGACTCTGATAGGGGCGTGACCATCAGTGATCCGTCGGACAGCTTCGAACAGGCGGCTGAAGCTGTCGCAGAAGAAGTGCTCCGTGGCACGACTGCTGCCCCTTCGCCCATATTGAATGCCGAGCGAATAGCTAATATAAGCAGGAGTGCTGTCTCAGTTCAACGACTAGAGGAAGTTGAAGATATCAAAGAGCTAGGACAGGCTGAACTGGCTGTCCAGGACTATATCTCGAGCTGGGCAATTGCCTGCATGGGAGCCATGGATGACGGCCTGAAGGATTTTTCGGCTTGGTTCAAAGACTTTAGAGCAGCAATCAGAGGCTCTGCTATGGAGGATCTTGAAAGAAGATTCTTCAAGTGGATTATACCCTGGGTTGAGTTGGCTGCAGAGCTAGCAACACCTGAAAGTCTCGCGTTGTCGATAGGCCGCACGATTGGAGGAGTTGTCCTCGACAGCCTCTTTGAAATGGAACCGCATGGAGACGATCACCTTGAGGAGGCAGACTTCCTTTTGGGCGTTGGTCTCGCTGTGGGGGTAGCTAAGACTCGCTTTATTCAGAATCCTGCCGATTTCCTTAATGCGCGAAGCGTCGGCGACGCAGCAGCCACTCTGGAGCCAATGATGCGGGGTGTTGATTCACCACACATGGTTCTGCCGCCCAAAGTCGTTGACACCCTCTTCTCCGACAGTGGGTGCAAGGGTTATCCACGAGACGATATGGAAAACATCGCTATGGCGGTTGCCGCACCCCTCATCACCAAGACACTACGCATCCGAAACACCATTCAGAGTACTGGTACGGAAGGGCGCACGGTTGAAATGGGAGAAGAGGGGGCGTGGATCAAAGAGAATGAACGGCACAAACGAGAGGAGGCAAACAATCTCCATTAGCGAGAGCAATAACTGTGCCGTTGCGCGTCGCCACGAGTCACGTCGAAAGAAAACCGCCTGACCTGCGGGAAAACAGGTCAGGCGATCGTTGGTTGGTCGTCGTATTGACCTGAACCCCAAAAAGTGGACCACCAATAGGACAATTTGGCCCTGATACACAGGAGCCAACATGCCAAAGCACTATCCCGCCGAGCTTCGGCGTCGGACCTGCGAGCGGATGCTTGCCGGTGAGGCGGTCAAAGACCTCTCAGCTGAGCTCGGCATCGCCGGGGTCACCCTCTACAAATGGCGGCGCCAGGCACTCATCGATGCCGGAGAGAGACCGGGCCTCAAGAGTTACGAGGCTGATCCGCTCCTTGCCGCCCGCAGGCGGGTCGTAGAGCTCGAGGCCGAACTGAAGGCAGTCAAGGCGGCCAGTGAGCTCTTCGAGGAGGGCGGCGTCGACCCAAAAGGAAGTTCCAGGTTGTCCGAGGGCTGAACAACCTGGGCTACTCCGAGCGTTACGCCTGCCAGATCGTCGGCCTCGACCGCTCGACCTACTACGACATCAAATTCAGAAAGCCCAACGACCGCGAGATTCGACGTCTCCTCTTGGCCGACGCCATCGCCGATATCCACGCTCGCTCCCGGGGCACCTACGGAATCTTGCGGGTCAAAGCCGCTCTCGAGATCGAACAGGGTCTCATCGTGAACACCAAGCTGGTCAAGCGGATCATGCGCGAGCTGGGCATTCAGGGTCTTCCGGGGCCGAAAAAGGGCTACAAGAACCTGAAGAACGCACGGACCTGTGAGGACTTGGTCCAGCGCCAGTTCACCGCCGGTCGTCCCAATGAGCTGTGGTTGACTGACATCACCGAGCACCCGACGAGCGAGGGCAAGCTCTATTGCTGCGTGGTGCTTGACCTCTACTCGCGCAAAGTGGTCGGTTGGGCCATCGACCGTCGCTGTGAGGCGGCACTGGTCCTCGATGCCATCAACAAGGCCGGAGGATCGAGGACGACCTCGCCCTCGACAGTGATCCATTCGGACCACGGCAGCCAGTTCACGTCGTGGGCGTTCACCGAGAACGTCCGACGCCTGGGGCTCCTCAGCTCGATGGGCACGGTCGGCGACTGCTACGACAACGCCCCGATGGAGTCGTTCTGGGGCTCGATGCAGATCGAACTCCTGAATCGGCAGAAGTGGCGAACCAAGATGGAACTGGGTTTGGCCATGGCCGACTACATCGAGCACTTCTACAATCCGGACCGCCGACACAGCTCGCTCAGCTATCTCACCCCGAACGAGTTCGAAGATTTACACTCAACCACCATCCACCAGGCCACTTTGTCCTAAAACGTGGTCCACTGAATGGGGTCAAGCCCATCTGGAGCGGACGACGGGATTCGAACCCGCGACCCTCACCTTGGCAATGCGCTGGTCTCGGTCTTTGCCGCGTCTCCCAGTCCGCCGACGTGGTGTTCTGTCCACCCAGTTTCCAGGGGTTCCAGCCAATCGCGCCCTGTTGTAGACCGGTCTACTACGAAACATCCCCCGGCAGCCGTTGGGCCAGCTCCGAGTCGACACGCCTGGGCGTCGCACGAAGCCAGAAGTCCTCGACACTCGCCTCCTAACCTTGCGAGATTTCTGCGCAGAGCATTCGGCTTTAGTCTGCTCCGTAGAATGTGGCTCCGAAGGAGAAAATTCCGCCATCGGAAGCAACCAGCCAGTAGCCACCTGTAGCGCTGTCAGTGGCCATGCCGACGACGGGGGCGTTCAGCGGGGCACCTCCCATCGAACCGCGGAACGCGGCATTACCGAATGCAAAGATTCCACCGTCGGATGCAACGAACCAATATCCCTGTCCGTCTGATGAAGTTGCCATTCCATTGACCGGCTTGTTGAGCGCAATCGCCCCCGTCGATCCAAAAAATGGTGCTCCAAATGAGAAAATCCCGCCGTCACTTGCCACTTCCCAATAGCCTCCGGTGGCGTCGTCAACCGATATGCCGACGACAGGTTTGTTGAGGTGTTGGCCACCCATCGAACCGTAGAATGAGGCATCACCGAAGCTGAAGATGCCACCATCTGAAGCCACCAACCAGTAGCCCCGCCCATCAGGAGTGGGTGCAATATCAACCACTGGAGCATTTAGGTGTTGGCCACCCATCGAACCGTAGAATGAAGCATCACCGAAGCTGAATGTCCCGCCATCAGCGGCAACCAGCCAGTAGCCGCCGCCGTCGGAAGTTGAGACGATATGGGTAATGGGGGCGTTCAGGGCTGTGCCAGCCATTGAACCGTAGAGCTGTGCCCCCCCATGAGCGGAGACTCCGCCAGCGGCATTAGCCAACCAGTAGCCATTTCCGGAGGGAGTGGCCGCCATGCCGACAACCGGAGTCGGGAGGGGGGAAGCCGGAGATACCGTGAGAAACAGTTCGGCGCTCGCACTCTCGGCCGGCGACTCGGAATCGGCAACTTGCACGGTGAATGGGAATGTACCGGCGGCACTCGGCACACCGGAGATCTGCCCGCCTCCGGTCAGTTCCAAGCCAGCCGGCAGCGACCCGGAAGTCAGCGACCAGGTCAAAGGTGCCGTGCCGCCGGTGGCCGACAGTGAAGCCGAATAGGGAGATCCTACCGAGCCGGCAGGAAGATACGAGGTCGTGACGGTCACCGGCGGTACGGCATTGAAAGACCAAGTGATCGGAGACACTGACGGTTGATTGATCGTCGCTGTGTACGAACCCTCGGCGAGAGGAGCGCGCGGGATTAAAAAGACTGCGTTGTCTGACTGGAGAATGCTCAGACCGGTCGGTCCGTATATGGGATCGGTCGACACATACGTGTTCTCGTCGACCACGCATAGATTCCCAGCCGAAGTCGACTCGGTTCCGTTCGGTCCAGCAAGGGTGGCAGTCAGGCCAGTCGCCGGCGCAGAGGGCAACAGTGCGATCAGGGGCAGCCCTGCGCCGCCGGTCCACCCGCAGGTCTGCAACGGGTCAGGCAATTCACCACCGAAGGAAGTCAGGTCTGTCGTCATGCCAGGCCCGGGAAATAGCACCGGGTTACTGTCCGTCGATGGTCCGGTCAATCCGCTAAGGACATCAAGGCCCGCGTCACCAGTTGTCGGGTTACTGTCGAAGGCGACCTCCTGCAATGCCGGTCGCAACATTCCCACGGCATGAAAAGGGGCCGCCAGCCATCCGTCGATGAACTGCGTCGGGGTCCATCCGACCGCACCCTCATAGAGATCGCTCGCTGCAGCCTCTTGCGCTCCGGCGACGGTGTAATAGGGACTGGACGGATTCTCAGTATGCAAGCTTTGGTAGGCGCCCGTGAAGTAGCTAGGAGGTGTGTCGGCCAGATAGTTGAGATGATCGGCAATCCCCGCGTCCCAGGCCGGGTTATCGGTGACAGGGGAAAGGCCGGACGCGACGCGATATTTGTTGATCTCGTCGAGCCATGGCGTAGTGGTGAGAGAGCTGATGGAGGAAACTGAATGGCTTGCCGATTTAAGCAGCGGTTGCGCGGCCCCGGGCGAGGCTGTCAGCATCTCCGACGCCGACGGTAGGATTAGGGCGACCAGCACAATCAGCCAGTAGCGCCGAATGACTCGATTCATCGGACTTCCTTCCGCCGTTTTGGCTCGACTCATCAATCATTCCACCATCTAGCCAGACACGCCGGCGTCACCATATAGAGAATCGTTCCTGATTCCGTCGAGCCACTCGGCTTCATCACCTGCCCGCCGAAAGGCGATCACTGCTCTGGCTTCGGATATTCCGCCATAAGGGGAGGACACCTGCACAATGTCCGGGCCGATTCAGCCGGCGATTTGACCCCGCTACCGAAAGGCCCAGGTCGAAGTCCAGGGGGCAAGGAGAATCCAGCGCGTCGAGAAGACCTTCCAGGATGCTGGCATCAAGCTAGCTTCGCGGCGTCAACGGTCCGGAGCCGATCGCCACGGGCGATGATCGACGGTGAGCAGGACCCCAGGTCCTGATTTGGCGGCTGCGGACAGTGGCCAGGGTTCGAACGCCCGCCACGTTCGGTCAACTGATCCGTCGGTATCACCTGGTCGCGTACCGTGGACGACACTCTTGGCTCCCACAGGAGCCGATTGTAAGGCTCCAAAGTCTGCTCGAGTGCTGCTTCGACGTCAGAATCGGCAAACCTTCTACGATGAGTGCTTTCGGGTAGCGTTTTTAAGCAAGACCATGGGGTATTAGTTGGGGGGAAGCGCCATCATGCTCGACGTTGGAGAATCGGCTGTCCTTGGGGTGTCCATCGGGTACTTCTTTTTTACCTCGTGGGCAAGATGGCAATACATAGCGCTTCCTCTGCGTGCCCAGCTGCTCGCCGATGTGGCTGACGTAAGCGCACTGGCACTTCGCAGGTGCAGTGGCGCCCCAATCGATGTTCAGCAGAGTTCTGCGAAGGCTATCGATGACCTCTTGAAGTTCATTCCGAGGTCGAGCGCAGACGCCGTCACATTAGAGGCAAAGCTTCGATCACGGACTTTTGGTGATTCAATTCGCTGGTCCGGAAGCTTAGAACTGGAATCGATTAAGAGGCTTGCAGCCACTCAAATCTATGTGCCCAATCTCTTGACCGACGATGAGGTGATGGCCCGCCTGGTTGTCGCTCGCCAATGGCTTACGGAATACAGCACCGGAACTGAGCGGGTCGCGCTTGGGAAAAGTATTGACAAGGTCTTGGTGCCGACACCGAAATGGTCTGCATCCTTGATGGCGCTACTACTTGCTCCGGATGCGCGGCCAGCTACCTCACAATCGCGTTCCAATTCGTGCGAACAGAACCGGGCCCTTCTTGGTCAAGCGCTTGCCTTGACGTATGAGGGGGACGGAATGGACGTGGAAATAATGTGGCACCGCAAGACTCAGCTCGTGTTCATCTTTGGATTAGTCGCAGTCGTATTGCTTGAATTCTTCAACAATGCTGGGATTGTCATGCTCTTCGGCGCATTCGGTGGCTTGTTGCAGCGGCTTTGGCAACTCGTGTACGAACGGGACAAGAAGAGCGACGATCCGCTTTTCTGGTCGACGCTCTTTCTAGCGCCGATTGCTGGGGCTCTCGCTGCAGTGGGGGGCCTCTACCTCATCTCGTTTCTGAACGCGACAAATGTTCTTGGCTCGTCGGTAAGTAGTCACATCGGGTGGAATCAGGCATTCGCTCCGCAGACACAAGTGGCAAGCCTCGGCGTTGCATTCTTACTCGGGTTCTCCGCCAGGCTGCTCGGCAATTTAGTTGCTCGGTCGACCGCGGCATCTCCTTCGACGGTCGCGCCTTGATCGCGCGCTCGTGGGTCCCTGAGAGAGTTGTACAAGTCGGTTATTTCACGAGCCGCACGACGCACGTCCGAGGAAAATCGGTGTGCACTGGGCTCAGGGTCCCGTCGCAATCCTTGTGACCCGAACCAAGCCCACAACGATTGTGTCCGATTGCGCACCTGGATCCAACACGCCTCCCGGACCGATTGGAGCCCCAGTGGTCCAGACCGTCGACGCTACGGGAACTCCACGAACGTTGTGACCCTCTGAGTATGCGATGGCAGAACCTTGGACGGGCACTGCCTCGAATGGCCACGGTGCGGATATCTGCGTTCCAGCCCAGATGGCCGGTGGAATGGTGTTTGCGGACGTCACGGTCGCCTCCAGGGTGACAAGGCTCGTTCCGTTGCCACTGATGGAGAAACGCAGCTGGACACCCTTGGCCGTTCCCACGCCATTCGCACCGCCAAGGTTCGTCGCTGCTGATGGTTCGAGAAATGACCGGACGAGGACCAGCTCTCCGTCGCCCCCTGTGCCCACAGACGTAACGCTGCAAAAGCTACCGGCCTTCTTGTCTGCGTAGGTCTTCGAATCCAAGAATGTGCGCTCGTCTCCGTAGTAGGGATTGTCAACTATCGCATCAATCGTGGCGTAAGGGGCTGGGTCCTTCATGGTGAACGAAGGTCTCGAAGGACCCCATCCAGCCTGCCCGGCCAACGAGCGCACCCCTTGTCCCAGTCCGCAGGTCGACTTCGCCGAGGGACCGGTCACGCTTGAAGGGCCGATTCCACTGGTCCCCGGTTGTCCTCCTCCAAGCACCAGGGGAATGACAACCGCTACAACGGTGCTGAGGATCACCCCTGCCACAGCCGTCGCGAAGCCCGCCGGATGCTTACGCTCCCATCGCCAGAATCTGGTCGACAGACTGACTGTTGTCGGCTCCTCGGAAATCAGCGGGGAGTGACCGTGGCCAGCAGGTCCCAGTTGGGCTTGCCGGCGTAGAGCAGTGAGCGGATCCGGTAGTTCCGAAAGGACGTGAACCCGAAGGCCGCACGCTTCACCCGCTTGATCAAGTTGTTGACCGCCTCGGTCGGACCGTTGCTGACATGGGCGAGGTGCCAGGCAGCGATCTGGCGCTTCCACCGCAACAGCGTCCGTCCAAGCGACCGGGCCTCGATCGGGTAGTCCTTGTCCTGGAGGTCGTGCCCGAGCTGAGTCACCCACGCGAGGGCGATGTCAACATCGGCGTGGGCATAGAGCTCACGGACGGCCTCCTTCGCCTCCCAGCAGGTTGCGACGTCGCCTCTCGGGTCGCCGGCCCGGAGCAGGCCCATCAACTTCTCGTGTCCCTTCTCATCGAGTCGTTCCTTGGCCCTGGTCAAGAGACGACGGCACCGGTAGAGAGGATCGGACTTCCGTCCCCGATGACCAAGGGTCTCGTTCTGGACCCGCCGGCGACACTCGTCGAGCTTGGTGTTGGCGAGCTTGCACACGTGGAAGGGATCGGCGACCAGGGTGGCCTTCGGCACCATGACCTCGAAGACGTGGCGATAGGGACCTGAGAGGTCGAGGGTGCCGAACTCGATGCGGCCCCGGAACGTCGCCCCCTGGTTCGCCAGCCAGCCCATGGGCTCGGCACTGCCACGACCAGGGACGATGTCGAGCAGCTGTCCGGCTCGGACGTCGACGATCTGAGTGGAGAAGTGCTGACGGTGGTAAGGGCCGAGCCGGACCATGAGCACCTCGTCCAGCCCGAGGGCGGTCACCTCCCCGATGCGATCGTCGTCAGCGTCGAGCAGGGCCTCGCCGTAGGAGACGACGGTGTCGTTCACGATATGCCAGTCGCACCCGAACTCGCTGGCAAGCTCGTTCACGCTCCGGGCATGGCGGCCGACCTGCAGCGTCGCCCACCGGGCGGCCCGGGAGGTGAGGAGCTGGCGAGGCCCGGCGATCCGGTCGTCCTCCTCGGTCCAACTGCCCATCGAACAGTCACTGTCCGGGCACATCCATCGGCGTTTCCGCCACACCAGCCGGCTGGGACGTCCCTGCAGCGGCAGGTCGACGAGCTCGACCCGGGTGCGGTCCTTCACTTGGGCAGGAACCCCGCAGGATCGGCAGCCCACGGGTCGGGGGACTGTCTCCACGTGGATCTTCGCCACGCCACCTGGTCCATCCTCGACGCCAAGGAACCGGATGTCGGGAAGTCCGATCATCCACACCAACGCGCGCGTAGGGTCAGTCTCCACGGGGGTCCTCCATCTTCGGTCGTTGAACAACCAAAGACTGGCGGACCCCCGCTACGCGCTCGCGGATCCGACTACCGGACCCCGCTCAAATCCGAAGTGCCCTGTTGTCTCACTGTGGCTGGCCATTCCAATATCCTGTTTCGACTTAGTTGCTAGGTCCAGCTGGCAGCAGCTGAACCGGCCTGGGATCCCCGGAGACTCTGCCCTGCTCTGGCCCGACGTCGGTCCTTCACGTGGGCGATCACACCGCATGTAGGGCAGCCCTGGCGGGATCGGGTGAGCTCCACGTGCACCCGGAGGGCAGCACCGAGGACGTCGACGACGTCCAGGATCACGACATCGGGCAGGCCAACCAGTGTCACGCACCGGTTGCAAATAGTCTCGGGGTTCACGTGGGCTCTCCAACTCTGATGGCGTTAGACACCTTCAGATTGGCGAGCCCCCGCCTTTCATCGAGGGATCCATACCCCCTTTAACTTCCGAAGCGCCGTTTTAGTCAAGCTTGCCGAGCCAAGGGCGAATGGAGATGATTCAGTGTGCCGATCGTGCTTTAGCCCCTAGATCATTGATGACGAAACGGGGATCCGAAATGTGCTTCGAAAGAATCGCTACCGCATCGTAATTGCTCGATTGGCCGATAACTGAAGACTCGATCGCCAGGCGTTGTCTGACTAGATCGGCGATATCAGCCTGACCTGACTCCTCCGCTAGGTCGATCGCGCGATTGTAGGTCGTAATTCCCTCGGCAATCTGCCCGGACCGCATCCGAATCAGGCCAGCCGTCGCGAGACAATACGGCTCCTCCCCATCAAAGAGAACTCCCAGAACACTTCTCGCTTCATTCAGCTTGCCTTCCATCGCCAAGGCAAAGGCGAGATTATTCCGGATAACAATCTCAGATGGCATTCGCCGAAGACCTATCTGGCCAATCCGCTCCGCCTCAGGGATCGCCCCCCCGACCTCCGACAACAAGAAGGTAAGCATCATTACCGCACCGGCGTCGAAAGGTTCATCTGTCATCCAGCAGCGAGCCTCAGTGATCGCCCGCTCGAAGTCAAGCCGCAAATATGCGCATCTGGTGCGAAAAGCTCCCAGTTTGGAGGCGGAATGGTGCTGCTCTAGTGCTCGAAGCAGATTCTCAGAATCGTTTGCCAGACGAGTTGAGTTCATCCAATGGGGTAGAAGCCTCGCAATTCCTAGGTTTTCGTAATTCGACCGATGAAGAATATCTCGAACACTTCTGTAGGCTTCTTCCGCTGTGATTGTTCCTTGAGCCTGACGAATCGCTATCAGGTTGGCGGAAAGCAGTGAGTTGTCCTTTGGATTCGTCGACCATCTTGGACGGTCCTGTTGGGCATTCCTAAGCTCTCGCTCTGCACCGGACAGATCACTGAATCGTGCATATACCGAAGCAATCGCCAGTCTCGGTGCAAGTTCGTTCGGATGAAAGCGACGCGCATGCTCAAGGGCTCGCAATGCTGAATCCCTATCTCCGGCTGCTCCATAGAAGGCAGCGAGATTGAAGGCCGCAGTCCGAGATGCAGGCGCCATGCCCAGTGCCGTCTGAGTTGCTCTAATCGCTTTCCGGGTTGATCCCAGAGCCCCGTAGGCATATCCCAGATTGATAAAGATCTCAGGAGACGCCGATCCGGCCTTTACGACTTCCCGGAAGCTTTGAACGGATTCCCGATACTTGTGTTGCTGTACCTCGATCCATCCACGCAGTCCGCAACTGACGGAGTCAGTTGCGGACTTGAGGCGCGACAATGCAGTCCCGAGGTCTCCCCGCTCAACGGCAAGCTGAGCGAAGAGGTGAGCGAACTGACCTTCCTTCAGTGAGGCAAAGGCCGATTCTGCCTCCTCGCGGTTCCCGGTTGCTGCAAGAACTATCGCCGCCGCAACAAGCGAGGGAGGATCAGAAGGTGCCGCTTCATTGGACAGCACGCGGCGTGCCGTGCGCCTCGCATCTCTTAGTCTCCTTGTCGCGAGCTGGGCTTGGCTGAGCCGGGCGAGAGCTGCGGGCGATTCGGGATTCCGCTCGACCAGCGACATTGCCTGATCGACAATCGCAGTGACGCCTTCAGTGGCGAGTTCTGGGTTGTTATCACCGGGAAGTACCGCTTGAAGACTCTCAGGGCCAGCGCTAATGGCTTCGGTGGGACCTGCAAGCCGGCGTTCAATTCTTCGGTGCATCAAGACCGCTGTCATCCTATGGGGCCTTCCTAGTCCGGCGGACTTCAATCTGTTCTCGTCGAATCAACACGTCGACTCTTCTTAGAAGCCAATGAAGACCCCAAATCGGATTCCTTGAGTCCGCCCGAAATCGCGCTTCTCGAAGCTCTGGATCAGCGTCGCACAGTTGACGAAGCAATCGAGTCGCGTCATGTCGGATTGAGCTCGGGAATTCCGACTGGGCCAGAAGAAACACCGGCTCGAATCGAGCTCGGTGCTCCGAGACCCTAGCTTTGTAGTCCTTCAATCTTTGATCCGGGGCTATCGCCATCGCTCCGGTCAAGACTGCATGTGGATTCGTGAAGACCATCGAAGTTATCCCTTGTCCGGTAGCAAGTTCAAATAGGGCCGAGCCCAGCAGAAACACATCCGCTCTTCGGAATACAGCCGGATCCTCCGATCCAGCGAGATGAAGAAGCTCGGGCGGTGCAAACCGGAGGTCACCACGGCCGGCCAAATACGCGTCCGATAAGAACCGCGGAGGATCATGTAGGTCACGGCCTCGACCGAGATCAGCGATACATGCGTGAGCGGTACTGCCTCCGTCCAACGTAACGAGCGCATTCTCAGATTTGATATCTCGGTGAACAATCGTACCTAGATGCATTTGATGCACCCCAAGGACTACGTCTCGAAATAGGCTCAGCCGTGCCGACCAAGAAACGTGAGAACGGTTCACAACGAGATCAGCTAGGCAAGCATCTGCCAGGTCGATAACGATGAACTCAACAGGAAGTGGAATTGGACTTGGAAGTCCAGGCTTCGTGATGGTTATCGTATCGGTGTTCGATGGTGAGCCCAGCAAATTCAATACATGCGACCTATGGCGCAATCTCTCCAGTAATTGCCCCTCGGTTTGGAACTCAAGCTGCGCCTCCGCTCCTGCCCCCGGCCTCAGTATTTTTATAGCTACCTCCTTATTCTCGGTAAGGTCACATGCGCGAAACACGAAGCAGAAGCCTCCAGCGTTGATGAATTCAACGATTTCGTAGCGACCCAAGAGCGTCTCGCCCAGATACAACCCCGAAAGGGGATCAGGAGGCATAACCCCTGCGAAGTTCGGCTATTAGATCCGGATGCCGCCGAATGATCTCGACAATGTCCTGGGGTACCCGCCCGGCAGCGAGATCGAGCATGTCACGATCCAGACCATAAAAGTCCGAGATCCGAGTCTCCATGTCCCCAGTTACATTGCGAGTCCCACTCTCGACGCGAGAAAGGTACGAAGGATCTACACCAATATCACGAGCAGCAGATCGGAGGGAGAGCCCTTGTTCTTGTCGCATCCGTCGCAATAGTTGAGCTACGGATTTGTCGGCCATGGCTTTAGTCTAGCTAGCGTTGACCGATCTGGCAACACCCGATGATCGACAGACCTGGGCGAGCGGCTTGTCCATGAACGGAGCCATCCGTAGCGGAGCGATCAAGCGACTACGCTCGCCAACCGTGTTGGCGCGGACTCTATTGAACTCCGGAACGCAGCCGTTGCGAGGATAGTCGTTTAGATATTCTCGTGAACTGTTAACTCGGATCGGTTGCGAGAGAGGCCCGGAACGACAACGAATGCGGAAAGGTAAGTTGAGCAGACTACTCAAATCTTGGGGCCTCATCACCTTCCTTATACTTGGTTTTCTATTGCCAGGAATCTATTGGACTACTGCAAGCCTCGCAAGCTCTTACAATCCAAATACCGACTACGTATACTCCCTAGGCAAAATACAGCTCGTTTCGTCACACCCACAGGACCAACTCCGAGTTCTCATGTCGTTGAGTCCGGAATCGTCTCAGTATCAGATTTGGGTTGATGCGCTCAATCCCGACGGCACAGAGGACGTCGGCGCCAGAATCGATGCAATTTTTCTTCTTCCAGAGAAATCGAACGTAGGGTTCAATGTCAGCTCTGCCACCGCTGGACCGTTTGCTATGTCAATCGCTCAACAGCAGGCATATGGCTATACCCCCAAAGAAGTTGAGTCGATGAACAAGTACGTAGTTTATGCGACGCCGCAAGACTGTCGACCTGACATTCCTCCGGATGAATTCTGTGGCGGCCGTATCGGCGTATGGACAATGCCGATCTCCTATTCAGGAGGAAGCCCACCTGAGCCATATGACGCAAAAGGTGCTCTGAGTCTGCAGCCGGCGCCAATAGTCGTCGGGTCAAGATCGCTTAGTCTGTACTTCCCGGCAATCGTGATTGGTACTAATGAATATGGTTTTCCCTACAATTGGTCGACGGCATCAGCAGAGTTGAACTCAAGTGAACCAAGAGAGTCGCCGCTCAGTAGCATAACTGAATGTGTGGAACTTCCCAGTGGGTATTCGCTGCAGGGCTCATCTGTGCCATTAAACGTTATCGATAACTCGACTCCAAATCAGGAACCCACCTCCGAAGGGTCCAGCCCTTTCGTAGCATTTCCACTCACGTGTACATATTTGTCCGGAGTCGAAAGAGTGAAGGACAGCGTTTATGTTTCTTCAATGCGTGCAGATCTTGGAAGTGATTCGTTGAGCAGCCAGGCGAACTGGGAGTCGTTACTTGGGGGGATCTTCATTGGCCTGGCCTCGGCGTTGGTCGCGTCGCTGCTGTTTGCCGCAATCCAAGATAGATTTGGCCCCGATGCACAATCTGAAGGGTCTTAGGCTCCGTAGCCTTTGACGCCGGTCGTTCTCAATAAGCAGTCAACCTCAGTTCCGCTTCTGAGCGAAGGTCCGGCGGGGCCAGCCGAGGATGCCAAAACGGCGGCGGTCTCAGCTTCATAGGTGGCGACCTCAGCTGCGTGATTCGATTTGGAC
>Ga0182018_10003276_pt1 | contig 14776 bp, 8 predicted proteins | sample 812P2MmetaG_FD_120490 | JGI IMG/M metagenome (GOLD analysis project Ga0182018, IMG submission 120490) | Permafrost microbial communities from Stordalen Mire, Sweden - 812P2M metaG | ecosystem: Environmental > Terrestrial > Soil > Wetlands > Permafrost | place: Sweden: Stordalen | collected...
GCGGTCAGCGTGGCCAGGGTGAGGTTATTCACGCTCTTTGTCCAGCTTGCAGTGAGGGTGAATGTCGTGGCGGGAGCGGGGTCGGGCACGACGCTGACGCTGATATTGGCGGCGTCGGCTGAGCCGCCGGAGTCAACGGCAGCGAGCGTGAAGGCGGTCCCAATTGCGGGGGGCGCTTCGGGGACCGCGTAAGTGAAGTCCGGCCCGACAGAGGTGTTCTGGCTGTAGAGCCCAGGCTGTTGAGGGTCGGGGGACTGAAGGTATACGAGGCCGTTTGCCGTCGCAACCGATGTGCCGAGCGCGTTGGCGAGAGTGGCCGTGGTCAAGCCGGGGTAGACCTCCGTGGCGGAGACCGCGACGGTCATGGTACCCGCGCTGGTGTTGACATTCGAGATGGTGACCTGGATGACGTTGCCCGTCGTGCCTGCCTCGTTCGCGGTGATCGAGAGAGCGGCGCTGGGAGCGGCCTGTGTGCCGGGAGTGAGTAAACCCTGAGCGACGAGCTGTTGCAGTAGCCGCTGAATGAGCAGGCTGTTGGCCGCGTAGTTAGACCACGAGGACGCGTCGGCTCCGTTTGGACCGAAACTGATGGCAGAGAGGGGAATCTCCTGCTGGTTTGAGTTAGCGTCGAGGAATGAGACGGGACCGGTTGCGAGTGCCTTGTATGCCATAGCGCTTCTCCATGGTTTAAGTTCGAAGCCCGGGGAATGCGATCAAGGAGCCGAGGGAATTCGGTGCCCCATGAGTGAGTGTGGCCCGGAGGGATCATCCGGACGTTGCAAGACGGGTGGATCGGTTCGAATTTCAAAGCCAGGATTAAGAGCCGCGTTCAGAAATTCAGGGTGGATCCTGTTGTGACCCGTCGTGAAATCGAAAGTGTAAGGCCTTGTCAAGATAAATGCAACGACGAAAAAGCGACAAAAAGAAAAGCTCGTGGTCCGCATCCACAATCGCCCCTTATGTTTGTAGCTGAAGTTTTACCACACTCCCGAGCTGGTCAAGAGCCGGCGACGTGGTTCGGCGGTCGCAGTACCGACGCGCGAACGCGACCGCAAACATCGTTGAACGATAACCGGAGAGCGGCTGCGGAAGCAAGCGGCCCGTGCCTCCAGGCTTTCCCAATTAAATCAATGCCGCCTGAAATCCCTATCAGAGCACAGGCCGTTCAACCACCGGGATGAAGGACTTCTCCGTGGCTCACAGCATCGCCATCCCCGCGTTTCAAACTGCGGAAGACGATCGCCGAAACGATAGTAAGTGCGCCAAGCGCCACAAGCGCCTTATGAATGCCGTGGATCATTTCGGTTGAACCAGATTGACCGCTGCTGGGGACGAAGAACGCCGTCGCCAATCCCGCTGAAGCCACACCAAAGCTGATCGACATCTGTTGCAGAGTGCTTGCGATTGAACTGGCGGCGCTCGACTGCTGATCTGTGGTGTCGGCATAGACGAGCGTATTCATGCTTGTGTACTGCAATGACGTAAACGCTCCGTAGACAAATGCCTGCAGCACGATAATCCAGACCGGCGTTGAGACACCGATCGTTGCAAATAGCAGCAGAAGCATGCCGAGAATGATGGTGTTCGAAATCAGTACCCAGCGATAGCCGATAGCGGACAAAAGGCGCGGCATGACCGCCTTCATCGCCATGGCGGCAAGAGCCTGAGGCATGATCAGAAGCCCGGACTGCACTGGGGTGAAGCCGAGGCCCACCTGGTAAAGCAGCGGCAGCAGAAATGGCACGCCGCCAATGCCGAGCCGTGTAAAGAAGCTGCCACTGACCGCCGCACGGAAGGTGCGAATCTTAAACAGGCTCAGTTGCAACAAGGGGAAGGCCAGCGATTTTGCATGCAGCCAATATCCCGCAAGCAAGGCGAGCGAAAGCCCCAGCAATCCCACGATCTCAGGCGCGCTCAGGGTATGCTCTCCGAAGACCTCCAGCACGTAGGAAAGCAGCGCAATGCCGGACCCGAAAAGGATCAGCCCGACGGTATCTAATGGGTGCGTGTCCTCTCTGTAGTCTGGCAAATGCAGATAAACCATAATCAGCCCGACCAACCCGATGGGGATGTTGAGGAAGAAGATCACGCGCCAGTGCAGATAATCCACGATCAGACCGCCGGCGATGGGCCCGAGCATCGGTGCGATCAGAGCTGGAATGGATACGAAGCTCATGGCGCGGAGGAGATCGGATTTCGCAAATGTTCGAACAAGCGTAAGCCGGCCTACGGGCACCATCATGGAGCCACCGCAGCCCTGCAATATCCGGCATGCAACAAGCAGGTGCACGTTGCTCGATATACCGCAGAAGAATGACCCGAGTGTGAAAAGTCCGATCGCGGTGGCAAACACACGCCGCGTGCCGAATCGATCCGCAACCCATCCGCTGATCGGGATAAATACGGCGAGGCTCAACGTATAACTGGCAAGTACTGCTTTCATGCTGAGGGGGCCCACATGAAGCGCGGCCGAGACCGCCGGAACTGCGGTATTGAGAATTGTGGTGTCGAGCGACTCCATGAAAAATGCAACCGCGACCAGCCACGGCAGCAGCCGTTTGCTTGCGACGGACTGGCCAGGAGAAGCCGCGGGCATATTCGAGGAGCCGGATGAACTCATTAGATCAATAAGATCACGACGGCGGTTCTAACCAAAATCAAGAGACAGCCTTTGATGCCTTCTTGACAGAATCGAATTCTGTGATATACACGATGTATGACTTGCGCCGCACACATCCTATCCTCTTCGCAGATTCCTCAGTGCGTGTGTATTCCCTCCTGTCGATGTCGCTAACGACATCACGTTTGAAATTCCCTTCATAAATCCTGTGTCGTAACTCCTGCGCAACAGGGACGCGTGTATTCAGCGCGCCACTCATGTGTCTCAGGAGATGCCTATCTCGTCCCTTGTCGGCGCATCTCGCCGTCGGATGAGCGCGGTGCGGCACGCCCATACATAAGCGTGGTCTCACGCCAGCCTGCGCCCTCAAGCGCGCGATAGGACACGACATGACTTCCATACACTCTCGCAAGCTTCTCTTGATCGGATTGCTGTTCTTCTTTTGGCCGGTAAGCAATCTGCAAGCTCAAACATTGACCAGTGCAACCGTCGTTGGCACGGTTCGTGACTCATCGGGTGCTGTGGTGCAGGGCGCAAATGTGAACATTCGTCAGCCGCAAACCGATGCGATCAGCACCACCGTGAGTGGCAATTCCGGGCAGTTTCGCTTTCCATTCCTGAAGCCTGGCGAGTACGAAATCTCCGCTGAAGCTGCTGGGCTTACCGCTGCTCCAGAGAAAATTCATCTGCTCGTCGGCCAGGAGCATTCAGTTGATCTCCAACTGAAAGTGAAGGCCCTGCAGCAGTCGGTCGAAATAACTGCGGGCAACGAACAACTGCAAACCGAGAATGCAAATAACCTCACCGACTATAACCAGCACTTTGTCGAGAACACTCCTATCAATGGAGGAGATATCACAAACGTCGCATTCTCGACTCCTGGTGTCCGCGTAAACGTGGGTGGGGGCAACACGAATTTCAACGTGAATGGCCTCCCCTTCAGTTCCGTCCTTTTCACCTTCAACGGCGCAGATATCGTGGAGCCCTACAACCTCAACAACAAGTCAGGTTCAAGTAACAACACACTGGGTCAAAACGACGTAGCAGAGGCCTCGGTTATCATCAACGCATTTAGCGCGCAGTATGGGCGCGAGGCTGGCGCGCAGGTCAACTACATCAGTAAGTCGGGCACTAACCAGTTTCACGGGAATCTTGTTGAAAACTACAACAGCGAGATTCTCAACTCGAACGACTTCTTCAACAAGCACGTGCCTGCCGGTACGCCCATCACGCCTCGGGGAAAGTCCGTTGCCAATCAGTATGCGGCTTCCGTCGGCGGTCCCGTTGTACGCGACAAGGTTGCAGTCTTCTTCAATACTGAGGGCTTGCGCTATGCGCTCCCAACAAGCGGCGTTGTCTCGCTGCCATCGCAGGCCTTTCAGCAGTACGTTCTAGCAAACGTGCCGGCCTCCTCGGCTGCGTTTTATCAGGATCTCTTCACTCTTTACAATGCTGCTCCGGGACTGAGCCGCGCGGTTCCGGTAACGAACGGCAGCGGACAGTTGCAGGACGGCACAAATAACCTTGGCTGCGGCAACAGTACCAGTCCAGGGAAGACTGTATCGGGAGTGCCTGTTCCGGGTGGAGACGGGGCGACCTTTGGTGGAGCAACCGGCGTGCCCTGCGCGCTCGTGTTCAGAACCACCGCTTCCAGTGTGAACACTGAGTACTACCTTGATGGGCGCGTGGACTGGAATATCAACGCGAAGCAGAAGCTCTACTTCCGCATCAGCCGCGATGCGGGCGTCCAGGCCAGCAGCACCAGTCCCATCAGCCGAGTCTTCAACAGCATCAGCCCGCAGCCCTGGGTCATTCCGCAGTTGAATCACACTTATGTGATCACTCCGAACCTGGTAAACAACCTGGTGTTGAATGGCAACTACTACTCGGTGCAAACAGGCCAGGCGAGCTTTGCTGCCGCCCAGACGGCGCTGCCGCTGTCCTTTACCTTCTCCGATGGCGGCGCAGGCGAAGCTGGCTTTCCGACGATCGGACCGTCTGTTACCAACGGAAGAAATGGACAGCAGCTTGGAATGATCGACGATCTCTCATGGGAACGTGGAAAGCATACTCTGCAGTTCGGTGTGAATAACCGCAACAACCGGATCAGCAGCACTGCTAATGAAAGTGGCACCGTGATTGGCAGTTACACGTTTGGCAGTCTCTTCGATTTTGCCCACGGAAGCCTGGCTGACAGCCACAACTACAACAGCCTCACGCAGTCCTTCCCGCTGATTCCATCCGTTCATCTGCGCGTGGACTCGCTCGGATTCTATGGCCAGGATGAGTGGAGGATTCGGAAGGATCTTACGCTCACATTCGGCGCGCGGTTCGAGTACCAGGAAAATCCCTGGTGCAAAGAGAAGTGCTTCTCGCGCGCCAACACTGAGTTCCGCGCCACAAACTATCAGGCAGGCAGTGGTGTTGCCTACAACGCCACGCTGCAGACGGGAATCAGTAACGACTTCAAGGTGCTTGAGGGCGTTGTCCCCGAGCCGCGCGTAGCCTTTGCGTATTCGCCGTTCGGAAAAGGAAAGACCGTGATTCGCGGCGGAGGCGGCCTCTTCGCAAATACGATTGCGGCCAGCATCGCCGCAAGTGTCTATGGAAATGCGCCGAACAAATTCTCGCCTAAGGTGACAACTGGCAATGTTGGTCTCACCGGTACGGCCGGCTCAGCGCAGGCCACAGCGGTTGCGTCAGATGCTGCATTTCAGGCTGGCTTCTCGAACGGAGATACCCTCACAGAACTGCAAAAAGCAGTTCCCGCAGGCGTTACGTTTTCTACGCCGACGCTCTATGTGAACCCTAACAAGTTCCACACCATCAAGGCTCTGGAGTGGAGTCTCGAGATCGAGCAACCCGTAACTCAGCACGACATCGTGTCGGTTTCCTACGCGGGCAATCACGGCTACAACGAGCCACTCTCTGACACTGCGGCAAACGGCGCAGCTCCGAATGGCTACGATGGACTGCCGACCGCGGCGCCCGATCCGCGATTCTCAACGGTCACGCAGATCTTCGACACCGGCTACTCCCATTACAATGGGCTCTCGATAGTTGAGCGCCACTCGTATTCGCACTCGGTGCAGGGTCAAGTCAGCTACACCTGGAGCAAAGCGCTGGCATTGGGAACCATTTACAACCCAACCGTGTATGCGCTTGATGGCCTGACGCCCACAGGAACCCCAGCGCAGAACTATGGACTTACTAACTTCGATACGAGGCACAATCTCACTGGCGATTTGGTCTATTCCACACCGAGACTCCACCCTGTGTGGCTCGACCAGGCTGCGGGGGGATGGAAATTGGGAGGAAAGCTCTACCTCTACAGCGGCCGCCCAGTCACCATTACTAACAGCGCAATCAGCAGTGACAACAAGTTCTCTTCCACCTTCAGCGGTTCGGTGCTGTCGGATCTGATTTCTCCTGCTTCTCTGGGCACGCGCTGCTCCGGCGCCGCTGTGAACACCGCGTGCCTTACCACCAGCGAATTCGCGCTTGCCTCCGCGCAAACCGATTGGGGCAACACCAAGCCGAACAGCTTCTTCGGGCCGGGATTCTTTTCGATTGCCGCGCAACTTGGAAAGGAGATCAAAGTGACCGAGAAGGCGCACTTTGAGATCGGCGCCGACGCCTACAACCTGCTCAATCATCCTAACTTCGGCCTGCCTAATGCCGACCCAAGCAAGGGCAGCACCTTTGGCACCATCACCACCGACGTGAGCGTTCCCACGAGCATTTACGGATCAGGGCAGGGTGCGATCGTCTCAGGCCGCGTGGTTGTCGTCTACGGCAAGTTCATCTTTTAACCCATGGGCCGTGGCGCATAGCGTTTGCGGCCCAGTCACACAATTATGGAGATATGTCATGAAGAAGAGCGTATTCGCATTCCTGCTGTTGTATCCCGCGCTGCTGATTGGGCAGAATGACAAGGCGCAGGATCAGAAACTAACCATTGACGATCTGCTTGGCGGACCCGGTGCAGCTGCATTTGGCCGAGGCCGCGGCGGCGAAGGCCAGCCAACCCCGGACGGAAAGTACAGCGTTGTGCTTGAGCGCGGCCAGATTGCGCTAAAACCTGCGGACGGAGGCGAGGAGAAAGTCCTCACGTCGTCCGCTGAACCTAAATCTGAATTGCAATTGTCGCCCGATGGCCAACGGATCGCGTATCTCAGTAAAGGCCAGGTCTGGGTGGTAGCCGTTGCTGGAGGCGACCCGCTTCAGCTTACTAATGACCCGGCGGGGCCGGGTGATCCGCGCGGTGCCACGGACCATCACCCGCAGTGGAATCCGAATGGGAAGTGGATTCTCTACGAGTCTGGACGCAATGGCTTCAATGAGCTTTACGTTGTAAGCGAAGACGGCAAAGTGCTGAACCTGATTGCCCCAACAGAGGTCTACAAGGGCAAAGACGTGATTACCACGAACATCGCATCGGACAAAGGAGACGCTGTCTCTTCCGATCGCTTCGATCCACGTCCGCAATGGTCGCCCGATGGAACGCGCATCTCGTATACCGAGCGTTCACGTGAGTTCTTCTCGGGCAAGCTCAAGGTGCTTCCGTTCGATCAGAAAACAGGCAGCGCAGCTGGCCCTGCGCTCTATATCTACGTAGCAAAGAACGACCCGGGCGGCGCATGGGCCGTGAACACTGCGGCGTGGTCGCCTGACAGCAAGACGCTCGCTGTTGTATTGCAGGAAACTCACTGGGACAAGATCTGGCTGATTCCCTCGGCGGGCGGCAAGCCAAAGGAACTTACCTTTGGCGGCGGTGAGGACGAAGAGCCGATCTATTCACCTGACGGGAAGTGGATTGCCTTTGAGTCGAATCGCGATCTTCCCGAGCAGAGGCAGATATGGCTTGTTGCTGCATCGGGTGGCGAGCCGCATCCACTGGCCAAGCTCGACGGAATCGAAGCCGGCCCGCGATGGAGTGCTGACAGCCAGACCATCCAGTTCCAGTGGCGCTCCACGCTGGGTGCATCCGCAGCTTACGTTGCAGACGTGACCGGAAAGACCGAGGCGCGCCTGCTCGGATCGGTGCGCCCTTCGCGATTTGATCAACTCGGCATCACGCCGGAGGTCGCTCACTACAAGGGGGAGGACGGGCTGCCGCTCGCCGGAATTCTCTATAAGCCGGCAGGCTATCAATCCGGCACACGCTATCCCGCGGTGATCCTCGCGCATGGCGGGCCTGAGGGCCAGGTGGGCCTGAGCGCCTCGCCCTGGTCGCTGTTTCTCGCGCAGCAGGGCTACGTCGTGCTCGAGCCAAACTTCCGCGGCAGCACCGGTTATGGCGAGCGCTTCCGCAACGCCAACGTTGAAGACTCAGGCGGCGGTGAGATCGACGACATTGCCGCATCGGTCAAGTATCTGGTCGATGCCGGTCTTGCCGACCCAAAGCATGTGGGCATCTCCGGAGGCAGTCACGGGGGCACTGTGGTGGCTAACGCCGTTACCAAACTGCCGGACACATTCGCTGTCGGCATTGAGAAGTTTGGCGTGGTCGATCGCGCGCTGTTTCTCCGCTACACCAATCGAAATTCGGAGATTCGCTGGGAGACAAAGATGGGTGGCCCGCCCGAGTTGAATCCGGCTGTTTATCGTAAGGCGAACGTGTTGCCTGACGTTGATCAGATCAAAGCGCCTCTTCTCATTCTGCACGGCGAAGAAGACCCTCAAGTCCCTCCGCAGGAGTCGCAGGAGTTTGCCGCGGCGCTCAAGAAGGCGGGCAAGACATTCACTTACATTACCTACCCGCACGAAGGGCACGGTTTCCAGCAACGCGAACATCGGCAGGATGCGTATGAGCGCGAGCTGGCCTTCCTTAACAAATATTTGAAGCCGGATGCGGCTCAATAGCGGTCATCCAGCCTCGCGCTCCGCGCAATGCGGGCCGCGAGGCATCTCGAGTCCTGGCGGGAACTTTGCTCGAATGCAATTGGCGTGCCCGGATTTAGCATCAACGCATGCGATAGATTGGTTAGGACCAGCCCACGCATTTTTTCGTGTTCGAAATTTGACCCACAAAAAAAGGAACGTAATGCCCGCGATTGCCTATCTTGAATGTTCTCGTTGCCACGCTCACATTTCGGCCGAGTCGCCGCAGACTGTTTGCACGCAGTGCCCCGATCCGCCCGCAGGTTCACTGTATGTCCGGTACGACCTCTCGCATCTGAAAGGAACCTCCCCGCAAGAGATCATTGCCAGGGACACGTCTCCAATCGGCTCGGGGATGTGGCGCTATCGCTCCGTATTGCCGAACGTTCGGCCGGTCACTCTGGGCGAAGGCTGGACGCCCGTCCTCAAGAGCAAGCGCTATCCCAACGCTTTCGTTAAGGAGGAGGGCACAAATCCTACCGGTACATTCAAAGCGCGCGGCCTGGCGCTGGCTGTGACGATGGCGCAACACTATGGCCTGCGAAAGCTCGCGGTACCATCTGCTGGAAACGCCGCCGGTGCGCTGGCCGCATATGCCGCAGCCGCGGGAATTGAAGCGCACATCTTCATGCCTCGCGACGTCCCCTTCGCGAATTATCTTGAAGCGGTGGCTTATGGCGCAAAGGTCACGCTGGTCGACGGATTGATCTCCGACTGCGCGCGCATCGTGAACGAGCGAAAGGCGGAGGAGCAGTGGTTCGACATCTCCACACTTAAAGAGCCGTTTCGTGTCGAAGGTAAAAAGACGATGGGGTACGAGCTGGTTGAGCAGTTGGGATGGGAGTATCCCGACGCGGTCTTCTATCCGACTGGCGGAGGCGTCGGCCTCATTGGCATGTGGAAGGCATTCGAAGAACTGGAGCAGCTTGGCTGGGTGAAGTCCGGCAGGCGCCCCCGCATGATCGCGGTGCAGGCAGCCGGCTGCGCTCCCGTCACTCGCGCATTCGACTCCGGTGCGAACTCGAGCCAGATGTGGCAGAACGCTTCCACGTTTGCTTCAGGTCTCCGCGTCCCGAAGCCCTATGGAGACTACATCATTCTCGATATTCTTCGTGCTTCCGATGGGATCGCGCTCTCTGTGACGGATGAGGAGATTCTTGCGTCCATCCTCGACTGGGCAAAAAACGAAGGAATTCTGCTCTCTCCCGAAGGCGCTTCGGTAACGGCCGCATACGACAAGCTGCTGGCCAATGGCTTCCTCAAGCCTTCCGATCGCGTGGTCCTCTTCAACACCGGTGCTGGCCTGAAGTATGCGGATGTAATCGCAGAGGCAATGCATCTCGAGCGTCCTGCGGCTGAGCTGCGACCGGCATGATGTTCCGTAGCGTCGGAAGATTGCAACTCATGCTGAATTCGCATTGCAATCTCGCGGACCATCCTCGCGAGCCTGCATAATGGGTGAAGTCTCTGTGTGACGATCAAGACGATGCCCGGCCCAAATCCCAAACTATCGATCGCATATCCCAGATACATCGCGGTGCTCGCATTTGCTGGCACTGTGTTATGGATGGGCGGCGTTGCCGCAGCACTGCTGGGCTTTGCGCTAATTGCAGTGGGACTCCGTTGCGCCGGCATTTTGATCATCGCTTTCGCCACTCTGCGCCGGCCTTCACTGCTTGGCTTCACTTTTCTGGCGATGCTTGCGGGCGTCGAACTTGGTCTTGACCTGCCTCACGTCGCCGCCCAAACCCGCTTTCTCGCCGACCTGTTTCTGCGCCTGATTCGAATGATCGTGGCGCCGCTCATCTTTGCCACTATCACCACGGGCATTGCCGCGCACAGTCAATTGCGCAGCATTGGCCGCGTTGCCCTCAAAGCGATCGTCTACTTTGAAGTGGTCACCACACTCGGCCTGATCATCGGCCTTGTGGCTGCGAATCTCTCCGGCGCAGGATGGGGCGTTACGCTTCCCCCAACTCCTGACGCCACTCCAGCCGCCCAGACAATCCAGACCTGGCAGCAAGTGCTGGTGAATATCTTCCCAGAGAACATTGCCCAGGCAGTGGCGCAGAATCAGATTCTGCAGGTTGCCATCTTTTCGTTGCTCTTTGGGGTGGCGCTGGCCATGCTGCCCCTGACCAAGCGGGCGCCGCTCGTCTCTGTCCTGCAGTCGCTTGCAGACACTATGTTTCAGATCACCCGCATTGTCATGTACCTCGCGCCGGTTGCCGCCGGTGCCGCATTGGCCTTTACTGTTGGAAGCTTGGGCTCGGCGACGCTGTTTCCATTGGCGAAGCTCGCAATCACGTGCTATGCCGCGCTGATCGCATTCACCCTCCTTGTTCTTCTTCCCAGTCTTTTGATCTTCCGCATTCCGTTGAGAAAGTTCATCGCCGCTATAGCAGAGCCTGCCGCCATCGGCTTTGCCACCACGACCTCCGAAGCAGCCTTGCCTCTGGCGATGGAACGCATGCAGGAGTTCGGTGTACCGCAATGGATCGTTTCCTTCGTGATCCCTGCTGGGTACAGTTTTAACCTGACCGGCTCGGCCGTCTATCTTTCCATGGCCGCGGTATTCGTCGCTCAGGCCGGCGGAATTCACCTCGGCATCGGTCAGCAGATTGCCATGCTTGCTACGTTGATGCTGGCCAGCAAAGGTGTCGCAGGCGTCCCGCGCGCCGTGCTGGTCGTGCTCATGGCCACAGCCAGCGCCATACATATTCCATTCGCGCCGATCATGCTGATTCTGGGGATCGACGCCCTGATGGATATGGGAAGGACAGCCATGAATGTAATTGGCAACTGTGCGGCATCGGCCATCGTCGCAAGCTCGGAGCATGTCTTGGCTGAGACAGTGCCAGTTCGTTGAGCATCGGATCAAAGCAGGGCCCTGCCGCCGAAGAAAGCCGCTGCTGCCCAACATTGGCGGCCAAATTCTTGCTCCAGCAACGTCCACTTCATAAGGCTTCAACGACCCACACTGAAATGCATGACGTCAGTTTGCGAGTGGCAGTTCCTGCTTGACTGTGTTCAGTCGGTCTGCAAGAAGTGCAGCCAGGTTGGCACATTGATTGCGGATGTCGGGCAGCGCAATACTCTCCCAGAACACCCCGCGCGTGAGAGGTCCAATCGCAAACAAACGCGCTGAGACCAAACCTTCCGCGTCAATCACCGCGCATCGATCATCGAGATCGAGGCCAATCGCCAAAGGGCCGGAGCGAATTTGCCCTGCCGCATAGAGCGATACGATTGCCGGGTTGGCAGAGTAGCGTGGATCGTCCGGCAAACCCGTACACTCCAGAATCGAAGCCACTGTAATGGTTTCCGTCTTATGCTCGCCGCGAAGAAAAAGTGAAGCCGTGACCTTGTTCCCTTCGCGCTTTGCATCCACAATGTGCGCAGCCACGATCCGCAACCTCCCCTCGGCAATAAGGTTCTCGATCAAATCCGCAATCTGCGGCGCCATGCGATGCCGGACAACGTTCCACCACGGACGCGCGTGGCGCAGAAATCGGCTGCGCTGATCGAGGTTCATCCGCTTCCAAAGTTCCTGCGTATGAGGCCGCAGAGAATCGATGGTGCTGCGCCAGTCTTGGCCTTCTTTCATTGCAGTTTGGGCCATTTGGCGTACCCAATGGGTCAGAAATGAGATGGGCGCCCCGAATGGAACATCGGCAGTGTCAAGTTTGCGGGCCTTCACCATCTGATGTGTATGGGGCAGCAACCCTCGGCGCGAAACCGCAATGATTTTTCCGCGATGCCCGCGGCGGTAAAGAGAGAGCACTGCATCAACCATCGTGAGACCGGTGCCGATAGCAAGCAAAGTGGAATCGTTTTCGATTCGATCGAGCACACCTGCCGCCCAGGGATTCTCTCCGCGCTCTGTAAGCAAAGGAGGCCGCTGTTCATTGCCGGTGGCCAGCACGCAGTGATCGACTGTCAGATTGTCTCCAGAGGCAAACGTCAGCACAACGCCGTCGGCGGCTGCGACAACGCTCGCGCATTCATCCTGAATAATGGTGAGTTGTTGGGAGTTTGGGACATCCTGTAGCAACCCGCTCAAGTACTCGCCATAAACACCGCGAGGAACAAAGCAGAATCTGGTCGGACATCCAATCCCATGCCTAGGCCCATGAATCTGCAGCCATTCATAGAAGTGATCGGGCTGATCGGCGTAGGCACTCATGTTGCCCGCCCGAACATTCAAAAGATGGTTGGGGTCCCATGTGGAAAACGCCAGGCCGCGGCCAATTTCCTTGCTCTTTTCAATCAGGACAATCTCGGTATCAGGACCCACTCGCCGCAGCAGACAGGCCGCGAGCACCGACCCGCTTGCCCCGCCTCCAATAATGCCGATTCGTGAAGTGAAGGCTTCGGGCTTGCTCATGGACACCACCTCTGCTTCAGCCTGCGAACTTTAGATCCATGCCCTTCATACAAAATACACCCCGCTCCGGGCGCCATCCATGAAGTCTCTCATAAACTTGGAGGGGAAATGAATAGATGGTTGCACCTTGGCTTGAACCACAACTATCGGCATGGGGCATTGCCGGGCCCGTCGAGTTCGGCAAACAGGAGTGCTCAGGTGGAGCGCGTCGGCAGGCCACCGGCGAAGAGAAAAGTCGGCCAGGATTGATGATCACAAAACAGCGCAGGCAGCACAAATGGATGTGTTCTGAGTGGTTCCCCTCTCAAACGCTAGAAACTCCCAAAACTAGAACCGCTCAGGCCGCCAGATGTTGTTTGAGCGTTCAACAAAAGAAAATTTAACGCGTCGATTTCCGAGGGGGAATTATCGGTGTATGTGTCACAGACGTGGCCACAGTTAGGCAACAACTCTAGAAATGGATGAAGAGACGGTGTAAGTGCGGCATACGCTGCTGCGGTGCTATAAAGGTTACCGCCTTGCGTTGCGCCGCTACCCCATTTCGGAATGATCAGGATATCTGCGGCCCCGTACTGATGCATCTCCTGGACGTTGAGATAGGTAGCGATATGTGTCGTCAAGGTGTTAGCAACGGGGTCACATTTCGAAGAAGCGCACGCAGCGTTGCATGCACCTTCAGAGGAGCAGTTAAGTTGCTCCATCATCGCGTTTCGCAGAGTCTGAATCGAATTGTCCCAACCCGAATTTCCGGTCGGATTCATCCATACCATCGGGTTCCAGCTTTCCACTGCGCGAAACTTCGGGTCCACAGCAGGTGCGGGACTATCGCAGGACGGAGCATAGAGATTATCGGGCGTGACAGCCGCCCACCGCACCATCACTGCTCCCCAGCTGGCGCCATACATGCCTATGAGCGATTTATTGCCAGGGAAGGTCGAAGAGTTAGCCAGAACATGCCAGACCGAACACTTAGCGTCCTGCCATTGTGCCGGAAAAGTGTTAGTACCAGGCGCTCCAGCTTCCGCAGTCAGTCGATAATTGACCAGCGCCATCACAATTCCCCTTCCGCCGACAGCGTTAGGCGTCCCAAGATATTGTTGAACCTTTAAGATGCTTTCCTGTAACGGAGTGCCGTCTCCCCAACAGCCGCCGGCCTGCACACCACCCGCTGAGCCACCTCCTGCGTGCATGCAGTAGATAATCTCGTAATTGTTGGGGTTGCTCGGCGCCTCGTGCGGCATGACCCACGATATATCGCAGCCACTCTGATTACCACCCACCGGAGGAGCATACGGGCAGACACTGTTGTTATACGGAACGCCATAAAACACATCGATGCTGGCCGTTGTCACGCCATTGATTGTGTAGCCTGTTCCCGGAACAACCGTAGGGGTTGTCGATCCATGTTTTCCCGGCCAGGTAGCAGGGCACCCCGTAGTGTTTGACGGATTGCATGCTTGAGCCGGGCTGGATTGGGGAAGCCATAACACTCCAGCCAGAGCGAAAAGCAAGAATAGGAATTGTCTCAAATGTGCCCTCCTGGCAGTGTATGGCTGTAACAAGTCCTGATTAATTCCATCAGCCGAATGCTCGCTGCCACCGATCTCAATACTTTTTCGCCTGCCGAGCGGTATGAAGCCTGTTCATCAGTAAATCTTGGTCAGGGTTAATCCAGTTAAAGTCACAGAGTTTCCAGCGGTCGCGGCGCTGCATTCCATCAGGACCGAAAGTGTCGCAGGAATGTTCGAGTTATACCCCGTTATTTGTGAGTTGTGATTAAGAGCGTTCATGCCAAAGTTAGAGAACACTGAACCCATTGGATAGACTGTAAGAGCGGCGGAGGTCAGATTGGAACCGGATATCTGTTCGTTTATTGCTGCCCCTAC
>Ga0182018_10003277_pt1 | contig 14775 bp, 10 predicted proteins | sample 812P2MmetaG_FD_120490 | JGI IMG/M metagenome (GOLD analysis project Ga0182018, IMG submission 120490) | Permafrost microbial communities from Stordalen Mire, Sweden - 812P2M metaG | ecosystem: Environmental > Terrestrial > Soil > Wetlands > Permafrost | place: Sweden: Stordalen | collected...
CAGTTTGCCCACCGCCGCCGAGGACAACGCCCCGACCTGGTCCGAACTCAGCGCCGCCACCGAAGCCGTGCTCAGGCCCACCACGTTCGCCGTGGTCAGCGCCGACATCTCGTCCGTGGTCAGTACTTTCGCCTGCGTCGAGGTCAACGCGGCTACCTGCGTGGAGGTGAAACCCTGAATGATGGCCGTGGAGAGCCCGGTAATCGTGCTGGTGCTCATGCCCGCGATCTGCGCGGGTGAATAGTTTGAAGTTGTCATTTGGGTTTACCTGCCGCCGGATTGCATACATGACGACAGTTTTTTGTCGCGGCGCCGGCACGGAGGGCGGGCGCGTAAGCGGACATTGCCATCTGATGAACTCCGCGAGTTCGAACGTCACAGACGACAAGTTTTTTTGCCTGACCGGAACCTGCATGAAATGGATTAACAGGAAGTAAAGAAAATCAGCCCCTTCAACAAAATTGACGTGCGTCGTGGCCTTCTCCCGGTTGAATGAGAACCACAAAGGCGGCCATCGCCACGCTGCCGCCGCGGCCATTTCTGCTGTCGTAACTCGGAGTCGGCGCGATGTTCGACTAATAATCGTAGGGACTCATCGCGTAATCGTAGGGAGTCATCGCGAGACACGCCCGCCTCGCGGTCGCGACACGAGCCAGATAGCGGACTCGCCGCTTACCGCCGGCGCTTTTCGCGATGCCACATCATCGAATCCGCACGATGCAAGCTGACGGCTTCGAACGCGGCGCATTTGGCCTCCCCATACCCCGCATGGCTGAATCGCCTGATGTGTCTCAGCATCAGGCGATGGAGAAGGTTGTGCGCCGGGAAACTCGAACGCGAGCGACGATCTTGCTCCGCCCATTGTCGAGAAATTGTGCTTGCCAGAATACCGAGGGGACCCGTGGCGGCATGGAGTTTAACGCCCCAAGGACGACGCCCATTCAGACGTCATCATTTGTCACGCATGGCGCGAATCACCCGGCACCACGTGTCTTCGAATTCGGTGGTGAAAGTGGTTATGTCGCCAATGGTCCGAAGCCAGGCCTGTTCCGTGAACAAGGCCTTGTATCGCGCATAGTGCGCCGGGCTGTTCGCAAGCTGAACAGCGGTCGCGACATATTTCGGGAGCGAGGTAGTGATGCCAGGCGACGCTCCGATCTGATGTAATAGGGTCGCGGCCATGCGCGAGGCAAAGGCCCTCCCGCACAAGGTAATCAGCGGCAAACACACACGGATGGCATCGCTGGCGACGGTGCCGGCATTGTATGGGAAGGTGTCGAGGAACAGATCGGCCAGACCAAGACGACTTAAGTAGAGATCCGGATCGGCTCGTTCGGAAAAAATTAGCCTGTCCTCGGCGATCCCGGCGTTCCTGGCCACCGTCAACAGGCTTGTCCGTGAATATACGTTATCCGTCGCGAGCCACAGCACCGACCTGTCAACCTGCCGCAGGACAGACATCCAGGCGGAGAACATCTCCTCCGTAATTTTATAATGCTTCGAGAAGCAGCAAAACACAAAACGGTTGTCCGGCAATCCGGCCTCCGCGCGTGACATCGGCCGGCCGATCGTACGTTTGCTGTCATTGGCCTGGTAAACCCGAGCAATCGCCAGCGGCGTGGGTTGATATGCCGCCTCGTGCTCTGGTGGTATGACCATCTTGTCGCACAGCAAGTAGTCGAGTTCAGGTAATGGAACAGGACCGACGAAGCCAAGATAGGTCGCCTGGACCGGAGCTGGGCGCCACCGCAAAACATGTAGGCGGCTGCCTTCCGTGATCCCATTGAGTTCGATTAATATGTCGATTTCGTCATCGCGGATGAGTTGCGCGGCCTGCTCATCGGGCAGCCCGCGAATGATGCGGCAAAGATCAAACGCTCCAAGGACACGCTTGCGCAATTGAGTGCCGTCCTCCCGGCTGGAGCAATACCCATAGACCTCAAAACGACGACGGTCATGGCGTTCGAACAGTTCCGTGATCAGATAGCTCATCGCATGACTGCAGAAATCGGACGACATATAGCCAATTCTGATACGCTCATGCGGATAAGGTTTGTCCGGGGCGAGTCGCCTCGGTGCGGGTTCGGTCTTGCGGGCGATCCATGTGGCGGCGGCCTCTCGCTGCAGGTCTATATCGTCGGTAAGCGCCATGATGCTCAGCGGACCAGAGCTTCGCACCAAATCCGAGGGCGAAAAGCCAGGAATATCCGCGGAGGCAACCGGCCACTTACAGGCCTGCTGACGGAGATAAACCCAATGGTGCACGACATCGGGCTGCACGGGATCGGTCAGCAGCACTCGCCACAACATCCGTTCGGCCTCTTCGAGGCGGCCAAGCTTCTCGAGCAGGCGCCCCTGCTGAATTTCCAGAGCGACGCGCGCCGCGTCCGGTTGCGTCGCTCGTTGCCAGGCGGAGAGTGCCTGTTCCGGACGGCCGGTTGCTTCGAGCACGAGGCCAAGATTGATGGCGGCGAAATGCAAATCGGGCCGCAGCGCCAATGCATTACCGTAGGCGGTGACGGCGTTGCCGTTGTCGCCCGCACGCGCGAACATCACGCCGGTGTTGAACCATGCCGCGTACAGCAATGGCGATTTCCCCTCATTGGCCTCGATCCATCGCTGATAGAGCATGATGACGGCCGGACCCGACGGATTCCGCTCGATCGCCGACAGGAGGGCATCGAACGGCGTAACCCCGAGGCGCGCCAGGATCTGTTCAGCGTGACGCGGCGGAATCCCTTCGGAAGCCAAAGCTGTTAGCAAGCTGTCGAGCCATGCCGCGACGTCCCCGGCTGAAAAGGTGGAGAGTTGCTCGGAGGTGGCGACCGGTTCGGGTAGGAAACTGTCCATTCAGGTATCCAGCGCGGGTTTTGACGTCACGGCGGGTTCATGCCGCCAAACGGCCCTTGGCGACCCTGCCAAGCGCGAGTACCGAGGCAACGAGTGCATCCACGTCCTCAGGTCCAGTTCGATGGTTGACGATCGCGGCGCGGATGGCGGTCCTGCCGCCAACGGTCGTCAGCGACGGAGCAACGCGGCCCGCTTCGTGCAGGTCCGCCACGATGGCCGCGTTCAAACTGTCGGCGTTCTCGTTTCGATATCCGAAACACACGATGTTCAGCGGGACTGGACTCAGCAACTCCAGCTCTGGCTCAGCCGCGACGCGCGCCGCCAACATTCCGGCCAACGACACTGTGTTTAAAATGGAGCGACCAATCGCATCGGCGCCGTAGGTCTTCAAAGTGAACCAGGTCTTAAGCGCCCGGAAACCACGCGACAGGTCGAGGCCATAGTCGCAGGGCCACCAATCGCCACTCGCCAGGCCCCGATCGGCGCGGCGCAGATAGGCGGCATCGGCGGCGAACGTTCGCCGATGCGCTTCGCCATCCCGCACCAGCAGAAAACCGGAATCGTAGGGAACCTGTCCCCATTTGTGCCAATCGAACGCCAGTGAGTCCGCTCGTTCGATCCCCGCTAGACGCGGCGCGAGTTCCGGCGCGAGTATGGCCAATGCCCCAAAAGCACCGTCAATATGAAAATGCAAATGCTCGGCATCCGCGATGTCGGCCAGAGCGGGCAGTTCGTCGATGGCGCCGACGTCAACCGTCCCCGCGGTGCCGACCAGCAAAAAAGGTTCCATGCCCTGCGTGCGGTCCTCGGCGATGGCCTCCCGTAGCGCGGCGATGCGCATCTTGTGGCCGGCGTCCACTTGTACCAGCCGCAGTTGATCGCGGCCGAAGCCGGCCACCTCCATCGCCTGAGCGATACACCCATGGGCGGCTTCGGAAGCGTACGCTGTCAGGCACCGACCGATGCTGACCAGGCCACGGTCGCGGACCGGAGCGCCCAAAGCCCGCGTGCGCGCGACGAGCACTCCCATGAGGTTTGCCGCTGAAGTGCCGGTAACGAACAGACCACTGGCTGAACGCGGGAACCCGAAGAGGTCCCGGGTCCACGCGACCATCTGCCGTTCGACTTCAATCCCCATGTGATGGCGGCCGCCGAGGTTGCTGTTCATTCCAGCGGCGAGCATTTCCGCCAGCATGCCGACGGGAGTGCCTCCCCCCTGAACCCAGCCCATGAAGCCCGGGTGGGCGTTTCCGCTTGAATACGGCAAGATCGAACTCATGAATCGCGCATGCACGTCGTGTAGTGGCGTAGGCGCGCGCGGCACGGCTTCGCGGATATCGGCCAGCCTGGCGGCCGGCGGAGCCCGCCAGACGGGCTGGTCCCGTAGGTTTTCAAAATGGTCGAACATATCGTCGAGCATACGATGGCCATCCCGCCGAAGATCTTCCCAGTCGAAGGGATCAAGCGAGGTGGAACCGTTGGAAGCTGACATGCGATCGGTCTCCTCGACCGAAGCAACATCGTCGGCCGCGATCCGATTCTTATTCCCGGGGAGTGAATCCCTGGTTAACCGCCGGACTGACAATTCGGGCAATCATCAGGTTCCGCCACGCGGCATCCGCCGCCGCGATAACATCGCGTCGAACGCACGCTTGATCCTGGCGACATATTGATTTTTGTACGCATATACCTCGGTCTTTTCATCGTGCACCAGCATCGCCGCGTTGGCCTCGAACACAACGATCCGGCCATCACGATCGAGACCACAATCGACGCCGCCGTAATCAAGTCCCGTCGCTTTCGCGATTGCCCGAAGCGCATTCTGGTGGTGCGGGTTGAACACGCTGGCTATGTCTTCGAGAAATTGCTCCTCTTCTTTTCTCATCCAGGCGTGGTTCTCCATGTCCGTGCGGAAATGATGCACCTTCCAATCATCATGAATGGCCAGATGGTAGGGCAATATTTCGCCATCGATGAAAATGATCCTGTACTTACGAAAGAAACCATCGACTGATTGATAGTCTATATATTCAATCAAGTAGTAGTCGGCACCCGGGGCCTTTGACACCAAATCGGCGACCTCGGGCCAGTTGTCGAATTTATCGAAGTCGTCGCCGCCGTGCGTGCCGGCGACGCGCGCCAAGAACGGTGGATGAAATTCGGGGAATGCATGGCGTGAGACGGCTTCCAACAGGGCCGGACCCGTTACTCTGATTGTCCGGGGAACCACGCATCCAGGAATACCGGCGAGGCGCCGCGCGACGGTCTCCCGGGTCGTATCCATGATCAGGCGCGGATGGTTGACCGTCGGACGGCCGATGCGTTCCACCAAATCCAGTGCCCGCATCAGGCTGTCGGCGCCGTCGTCCGCATTGCAAATCATGTTGAATATTACGTCCCCCTTGTCCCGAAGCAGATCGAGATTCGCCGGCGTGTCCGGAAGCACGCTGTGGAAATGACGATCGTAACAGGCTCGGCCCGCCAAATATTTGACCGGCGTCGATCCCCCCATCGGAGTATCCAGAAAGACAGCTGAGAACTCGGCTTTCTCCTGATTGGCTGGCCAGGTAATGAGCGGTTTCAGTTCCTGCGCATGCCGGAACATCGCTAACGCGGTTTCCGTCTGCCGCTTCCGCATCAGGACATTGCCGAGCTCAACGTAGGTATTGGCATCATATGCATTGCGTGCGATCGCCTGCCGCAGGCAAGCCTCAGCCTCCTGGTCTTCCACCGTCAGCCGGCTCAGCAAACGGCCAAGCGCGTTGTAGGGGATTCCGGAATGAGGATGGAATTGTATCGCCAGCCGATAGGTCGATTTCGCCTCATCCCAACGGCCCAGTTCCGCCAGGACGCTGCCTAGGTTTATAAGTGCTTCCAGGTGACCTGGGCTGAGCGCGAGCGCACGGCGATAGCTGGCCTCCGCCTCGATTGGCCGGCCCAGGTCGCACAACGCATTGCCGAGATTATTGTGAGCAATGGTCGCTTCAGGATTAATATCGATCGCACGCTGGCAGCATGCGGCGGCATCCTGGAACTGGCCCAAATCACGAAGCACGCGGCCGAGATTGGAATGCGCTTCAGAGGAACGGGGATTTAATGCCACGGCGCGGCGATAGTTCGCCAGAGCCTCGTCAACGCGGCCATCATCATGCAAGGCACTGCCAAGATCATTATAGCCGTCGGCTCCATCTGGTGCCAGTTTGACGACCCGAGACAGCCTGACAATGGCCTCCGGCAGCCTGTGCAACTGCAAGAGCGCCTTGCCTGAGGCCTGCCAGCCAAGCAAATGTCTGGGATATTGAGCCGTCACGCGCTCCGCCGCGACAGCCAACTGGGTCCATTTTCCGGCGGCATAGAGTTGAACCAGTTCAGTCTGGATCGCGGCGGGCAACGCGCGCGTACCGTTCGTCATGCTATCGTCTCCTGAGACCGCGGAACTGAGCCACCGCGTTGCCTGCTACCGGCCGGCGACAAGGGAGCGCGACGGCACGGTTACGTCCTCAAGCGCGGCGAAAACATGCGCGAGCCCGCCATCATCCGGGCCCTCCGTCAGGTCCCTGGCGCCGATCGCGATCCGTAGGCCACCGAACCGCCCAACTTCGACCGGCTGGCCTGCTAAGACACCCATTGAAGCCAGACGTTCATAGAGCGGCCGTAGTTCCGCCGCCGTCAGAAGCCGGCCGCGATCCACGGAATCTCTCACCGCGATCGAGAAAATGCTGGGTAAGTTCGCCCAACCTGTGCCGCGCGGCCGAAGACCGCCGATCGGCACCAGCGCGGGGTTAGATGCCACCGCCTTTTCGATCGCCGCGGCGCGACTCAAAAGAACAGACGTCATCCCGGCGGTCACCGGCTCGAACGCATCGATCGCCGCCATGGCGGCGGTCCAGCGCAAGGCGGTGCCCAGCCTGGCTGCCGCCCTCGGAGCAGACCCCGGTGTGCGGCGCGCGGTGGCCAGCGGCCGGGTCAGGGGGAAGAACAAGGCTCCGGAAAACGCCGGACCGCCGAAGAATTTCGATCCCGTGACAACGACTGGCCAACCTTGCATTAAGTACGCCGCGACTGTTTCGGGTTCGATGCGCGCCTGACAAGCATCGACGATCACGTCAGTGCCGCGCGGCGGCGACACCGGCGCGATCAGTCCGGTCTTGGTGCCGTGGGTAAGATAGACGACGACGTTGCCTGCCTCTGCGCACGACGCCGCTTTCGCGAAGGCATCGTTCACCTCGTCATTGCTCCGTGATGAACCATCCGCGCATCGCACCGGTATTTTTGTGACGCGCGTTTCACCGTCGATCAAAGGCTTACCACGGTTGGGCCCATCGAACGCGCGACACATGGCCGCCATGGGCACACCTGTTCCGGTTTCCGACGCCGACGGAAGGATCGCAGTCATTGTCTCGCCCGGTCGTTCTGCCGCGACAAGCATCGCCGCCATCAACAAGGCGTCGGTACCGGACGGACAGAGGATGACGCGCGCCAAAGCGCCGATTCCGAAATATTGAAGCAGTCGCGCTTTGAGTTGCTCAGTCAGGATGGTGAGGCGGCGGGAGCGCTGCCTCGGCGACATTGCCCCGGCGATATCGGTCAGTGCGCGAGCGGCTCTGCCGAAGCCTTGCATGGATATCGGCGACGCGGTGCAAGACGAGGCGCATATCACGTCTGGTGCCGGCATGGCCGGGCAGAGGTACTTGTTCAGGCCCGTCCGCGGATCAGGCTCGATACGGCTGTCGCCACCCGACAACAAAGCGGGGAGCAAACTGAAGGGATCAGACATGACAGAAACCGGATCTCTCTTACGCCGGCGGGCCGCGTCATCAATGGGAGATCGAAATGTCGCACCAAACATCAATTCAAACCCTCAGCCTGTCGCGACAAGCACCATTGCTCTTTGATCACGAATGATCTTTGGGCGGCCGCCTCTGGACCGGATTGTCGACCCTGATCACGGCGCCCTCATCACAACGCGAAGTCAGGCCCCGCGGACCGGCACAAATGATGCGGTGGAAAAGTTGATATTCCCCTAAGATTTCGGAGTGCCGAGGGGAGCGGTAAGGAAGGGCGCTGGCGTCCGGACCCGCGGGCCCACCACGCCGCCATGATTTCAACCGATGGTGAACAAATGTTCGCTCGAACAGCGTCTGGATGGTGCCCAGGGGCGGAATCGAACCACCGACACTGCGATTTTCAGTCGCATGCTCTACCAACTGAGCTACCTGGGCCCATGACCGGCCGAATTGGAGCGGCGTGCTTAACCTACACGGAACTCCCGATCAACCCGCGGGCTCAGGCCGCGTCGGGGGATGCCGGCGGGTCCTCGTCCAGTTCAAGCGGCGGTCCGGGGATCCGGTACGCCTCGCCAAGCCAGCGGCCAAGATCGACCTCAGCGCAACGCGAAGAGCAAAATGGCCGATTTGCCTCGGACGGCGCCCGGCCACAGATCGGACAACGTGGCGGAGCCTTAGCCATGCACAGCCTCAATACACCAGCCGTCACCCGTCAGCGACGGATCGGATCGCGAATTCAACCTCTGGCCAACGATCCGCGCAAGATCCGCGAGCGCCACCTTATCGGCCTCCAACGCGGCGATCACCGCGGGCGCGGCGCGTAGCGCCAGGCGCCGTCCGGGCTCGGTCTGAATCGATCGGGCGATAGCGCGCAGTGCCGCCAATCCAGAAGCAAGCGGGCCCGCCAGCAATTCATGCAACGGTGGCCGCACCCTTGGCCGGCGGATCTCCGCCAGGCCAAGCGCGGTGAAGCCGAGAAACCGCGGGCGCAGCGGATCACTGGCCAACGCCGCGGCCAACGCTGGCCCGATAGCGTTACGCTGCCTCACCTTCAGGCCCGCGAAATCGACCAAAATAGCGCCTGAAAGATTCCGCAGGCGAATCTGCCTCGCCAACTCCGGCAGGATCGCGGCGTTCAGGACACGATGCCGCGAGACCGATCCCTCGCGTCCGGTGAGTGCACCGCCGGCATCGATGTCGATCGCCACCAGCGCAGGCGTCGGATGCACTGACAAACGCATGCCTGACCCAACCGTCACCTCCGGGGCGGCGAGACTTTCCAGTTCGGTTTCGATCCGGTCGTCGAATGCCGCGGCAACGCGAGTTACCCGTTGACCCAGATCGGCGCGCAATGCCGCGACGAGCGCCGGATCGTCCGCCAGAATTTCGGCACTCGGATACCGGGCAGCGAACTCGCGCACTGGGTCAAGGCCACGCCGCCGGAGGCCTGGCGGTCCATCTTCGATCCCCGCCGCGATCGCGGTCAGCCGCGGCCCCTTCCCACCCTGAGTAGCTCGCGTGATACGGACCGTGACTATCGTGCCTTCGGTGAGACCCTCGGCTCCGGCGGAGTCCGGCAGGAAGCCGTCGGGCAAGTCTGACGACAGCGCCACGAAAGCTCCCGCCATTCCCGGAACGGCGCTGGTGATCCTTCCTCTATACACATCGCCAACGCCATCCGGCGATCCTGGCCGCCAGAGCGCGTAATCCGCCACCGCCTCATCTGAGATCGCCGCTATCCTGACCTCGCCAGGACTCCAGGCGGCGTGAATGGTGGCGTTCGCCATGATCAGGCACCCATGGCGGCGGGATCCCGCACCGGGACGGCCCACCCAAAGCCGCGCAACATTTGCGCCGTTTCAAACAATGGCAGTCCGACCACTCCAGAAAAACTACCCGAGAGAAACCGGACAAATCCCGCCGCCGCGCCGTTGATCGCATACCCGCCGGCCTTGCCCTCCCATTCGCCCACGGCGAGCCAGGCGGTCTTTTGCGCTTCCGTCAGCCGGGAGAAGGCGACGACGCTCTCTGACAACCGCTCGGCGCGGCGTCCATCGGGGGCGGTTAAAACAACCGCGGTCAGCACGCGATGACGCCTGCCGGAAAGCAGGTCGATGCACCGCCGAGCCTCCGCTTCGGTGGCCGCTTTGGGCAGGATCCGCCGCCCCACGGCGACAACCGTGTCGGCGGCGAGAACGAAGTGTCCCGGCACGCGAACGGCATCAGCCTTGGCCCGTGCCATGCGTTGCGCATACAACCGCGGCGGCTCGGACCGCGTGGGCGTTTCATCAATGTCAGGTGCGATAATCGCCGCCGGGGTAATTCCGATTTGCGCCAACAGCGCCAGACGGCGCGGGCTGGAAGACGCCAGCACCAGCGAAAGAATTTGCCCTCTGGGTTCACTCCCGCCGGGTTGATCGAATGCTTGCGTGGCGTTCAGAGTTATCGTCAGGGGTGCGGTTACTTAAATCGGAACGTGATGCGGCCCTTGCTCAGGTCATAGGGCGTCATCTCGACGTTGACCCGGTCGCCGGCCAGAACCCGGATGCGGTTTTTGCGCATTTTACCGCTGGTGTGGGCGAGAATGGAATGTTCGTTATCCAGTTTCACGCGAAACATGGCATTCGGCAGCAGCTCCATCACGGTACCGCTGAATTCGATCATATCTTCTTTCGACATCAGGCCTCTTCGGATTGTTACGAATGGCGCGGACCATGAACGCGGCGGGTCGCCAGGTCAAGAACCGCTTCCATGATCAAGAACAGATGGCGGCGGCGGTTCCATCACGGATCGCTCCAATCATCGGCGGCCGAACAACGTCTCTATCTCCGCTTTCGACAACTTCAGGAAAGTGGGCCGCCCGTGGCTGCAGGTCGCCGCCCTTGGCGTCGCCTCCATCTGGCGCAGCAATGCGTCCATCTCGGCCTGGCCTAGACGGCGGCCGGCCCGAATGCTGCCATGACAGGCCATCCGCGCGATCACCGCGTCGAGGCGCGCCGAGAGAGCCATTGTCTCATCAAGCTCCGCCAGTTCGTCGGCGATGTCGCGGATCAGCGGCGCTGGTTCCGGCGCGCCCAGAGCCGCCGGCAGGGCACGAACGAGGACCGCCCCTGGCCCAAATGATTCGATCTCAAGACCGAGCAGAGCGAGGTCCTCGGAACGGGCGAGCAGCCTGGCCGCGTCGGCTTCCGGCAGGTCAACGACCGCCGGCAACAGCAACGGTTGGCCGGCGACACCGCCGTCAAGCATCCTCGTGCGGATGGCTTCGTGCGTCAGACGTTCATGCGCGGCATGCTGGTCGACAAGGATCAGCGTGCCGTCGGCGGCGACGGCAATGATGTAGGTATCCAGAACCTGTGCCACCGCCGCGCCCAACGGATGATTCTGATGCTCCAGATTTGGCGCCGGCACGGTCCGGGCGGCGGGCGTGCCGGCGAAATTCAATCCGCCATGTTGAACGTCCGGCCGGATGTCGCCCGGAGAAGCCAGGCTGGTGGCCACGGCGAACTGGCCGGCGGCGGCGGTCGGACCGGCCGGGCCGGTGCCAGACCAATATTCGGGCAACGAAACAGCTTCCGAGACGCCTCGAGAGACTCCTCCTGGGGGAGGCATGCCAGCCGGCGCGAACCCCGGCAGCGGCAAGGCTCTGATCCCGCCCCGCGCGCCGGGCCGTGACCACGCAAGTCGCAACGATGGGCGATGCTCCATTAATCCTGGCGCGGGCATATCAGTTCCCGCCGCGCCGGCCAGCACCCGGCCGAGAGCGCCGATCACCAGCGACCGCACCGCGGCGGGATCGCGAAATCGCAGTTCGCTCTTCGCCGGATGCACGTTCACATCCAGTTCGTCCGGCGGCAGATCGAGCCAAAGCGCCACCACCGGATGCCTGCCGTGCGCGATCACGTCGCGGTAGGCCACCCGCACGGCGGTTTTCAGCACCGGATCGGCGACGGGCCGACCGTTCACCACCAAACCCTGAGCCACACCGGTCATGCGCGAGACCGAAGGCGCACACATATAACCGCTGAGTACCATTTCGCCGCCCGGCGTCGCACGGATCTCCCGCACCGGTAGCATCGCTCCCGCGGCTTCGCCCCCCAGGAGGGCCGCCACTCTTGGCGCCCGTTCCTGAGCCGGCAGATCGAAGATAACCCGGCCCTCGTTCTCGAACCGAAACGCGGTACCGGGCGCGGCCATGGCGAGACGGCGAACCACCGCCTCGGCATGTTCAGCTTCGGTGCGCGGGTTCTTCAGGAATTTCCGCCGTGCCGGCGTGGCGAAGAACAGGTCCCGAACCACGATCCGTGTTCCCGGTGCGCCGGCCGCCGGTACCACCATGCCGACCGCGCCTCCCTCCACCGTAATTGAGCAGGCGTGCCCCCGATCGGACGCCTCATCCACTCGCGGCCGCGAGACAATCTCAAGCCTCGCGGCGGCGCCGATGGACGGCAGCGCCTCGCCGCGAAAGCCCAGTGTACTGATGTGAACCAAATTGTCATCGGCGAGTTTCGACGTCGCGTGACGAAGGACGCACAGACCGAGTTCTTCGGCGGTCATGCCGGAGCCGTCGTCGGTTATCTCGATGCGGTCGATACCGCCGCCACCCAACACGACGGAGATTCGGCGCGCGCCGGCATCCAATGCATTTTCCACCAATTCCTTGACGGCCGCCGCCGGCCGTTCGATCACCTCGCCGGCGGCGATGCGATTGACCGTGGTCTCTGGCAACACCCTGATCCGGGAGGCGATGACATGGGACGCGCCGGCTGCCATGTCAGCATTCCCCGGGATGGTGTGCGTGGTTCCAGTGCCGCGCGCCTGACGTCGACTCGGAACAGAGGGATTCGGCGTTCGTCATGGCGCGATGATAGCGAAATCAGCCGCCGAAAGGAACAAAGATGGACAACTGATTTGAACAAACCACAAACAGGGGCTCTTGCTCAGCGGTCTGCTTCGCTACCGGTTGGCGGCCCCGGCCCGGTATTTCCCCCTTGGGCGTTCCACCGGGGGCGTTTCACCGCTCGCCGGCGCTTTTCCCAGATGTTCCGCCGCTTATTCCGAAATATCAAAGTGTTCCGTCGCGGGCGATCGGGCCAGATCAGGGCAACGCCGCGAAGCGGCAAGGTTCATGCCGCCGTCGTGACCGTGGCGAGGAGTTGCCGGAGCCTCGCCGCGCCCGCCGGCCCCTTGATCGCTTCCCGCCAACTGGCCTCGGCGACTCGCTGATGAGCCGCGATCGCCTCGTCCGCCCCAGTGATCATCGCCACCCCTGTATGCGCGTTTGGATGCGAATCCGGCCTGAATGGGTTGACGCCGAGGCTGACACGGTCGCGGGCGCGGAGGATCTTGAAGGCGGACGTGGGCTCAGCTCCGGCCAGCAAGCCGAATTGCAGGCCCATAGGCTCGGTTTCCATCAAGGTGGCGATGTTCTCCACCTCGGATACGGCGACATCGCGGCAGATCCGCTTGACGCGGTCCGATACCGCGACTCCCGAGGCGATGCCGTTTTCCAGTAACCGCCTCACCTCGCCGATCGACAGCATGGCGATAATTCCGGGCCGCCGCATCGCATACATGCGCTTACGCGCGGTCAGGATGTTCAGCGCCTGCTCGGCGGTGCTGCGCATCGCGACACGCTCCGGCCCCGCCTGATCGGCGGCCTCATCGAAGGCCTCACCGAGCACGGCGTCATAGGCATCCGAGGTGGTCAGGTAGCAAACCGGACCGAACAACTGCAGAATTTGCTCGGCGGTTTCCTCGACCTGACGGATTCGCTCGAAGTAACCGATCGGCCGGTTATAGTACTCGACTCCAATCCCCAGCAGCGACAACGGCGAAATTTTCAACAATTCGGCGAGACGCTTGATTGTATCAAGCTTGATCACTTCGCCCTTTTCGTATCGGTACAGCGCCGCGCGTGAGACACCTAACCTGGCGGCGATTTCCTCGGCCCGCAGGCCGGACTCCAGGCGATAGGCGCGCAATTGCTGCCCAATTTCCGTGAAACGCATCGACATATCGGGGCTCTCCTCCGGGCGCGGTGGCCAGGCCCTTCGTGTTAATCGACGCCTCGACGCAGAGATTCGACCAGGAAACCATCCCCCCCGGGATGATGGGCCTCAAAGACTAATCCTGGCTCGAATCTCATTATCGATGCCGTGAGACAGCGTATGCTTCTTGCGACGGAAATTCAACCCCTATTCACGCCATGCGACTCGTTCCAGGCGGCATGAACAGATACGATCCGAGCGACGACGACCCCATTCCGGGGTTTCGTTCCGGAAAGAACCCCGCGCCGTACCCAGTCGATGACCATCACGAGATCGATCCATACACACGTGTTCCGAGGCCGGCGCGCGACCGATGATTGCAAACGTTACCTTCGAGACATCAGTGCTGGCCCGCGATCTTCGCGATGTACGGGCCCCGACATAACAGCTCGGCCGGGACCCGTGGGGGAATGCATTACGATCCGCTTCGGATCTTGTGTTTCGCCATGCCCTCGATCGCCAGGATCATCGCCGAGTGGTCCAGTTCGCCCGCGTCGTGCGCCATGCAGGAAGCGAACATTTGCTGGGCGATCGCGGTATTCGGCAGGCTCAAACCCAGGTCCTTCGCCGCGCCCAAAGCGAGGTTCAGGTCCTTCTGGTGCAGCCGGATCCGGAATCCAGGGTTGAATGTGCCGTTCAGCATCCGCTCGGCGTGCACCTCCAGAATACGCGATGAGGCGAAGCCACCCATCAGCGCCTGACGCACCTTGGCCGGATCCGCCCCCGCCTTCGAGGCGAACACCAGCGCTTCCGCGACCGCCTGGATGTTCAGAGCGACGATGATCTGGTTGGCCACCTTGCAGGTCTGACCAGCGCCGTTTTCAGCCCCGACATGGGTAATGTTCTTGCCCATCAGGTCGAACAGCGGTTTCGCCCGGGCGAACGCCGCGTCCGGCCCGCCGACCATGATCGTCAGCGCCGCCTGCTTCGCACCGACTTCGCCGCCCGACACCGGGGCATCCACATAATCGCAACCTTTCGCGTTGATCTTGCGAGCGAATTCCTTGGTCGCGATCGGGCTGATCGAGGACATGTCGATGACCAGCGTGCCGGGTTTCAGGCCCTCGGCCACCCCGCCGGAGCCAAAC
>Ga0182018_10003278_pt1 | contig 14774 bp, 13 predicted proteins | sample 812P2MmetaG_FD_120490 | JGI IMG/M metagenome (GOLD analysis project Ga0182018, IMG submission 120490) | Permafrost microbial communities from Stordalen Mire, Sweden - 812P2M metaG | ecosystem: Environmental > Terrestrial > Soil > Wetlands > Permafrost | place: Sweden: Stordalen | collected...
ACCTCAATCGCGTTACCGAAGTCGCCTGTGAGTTTAACGTGAGGCGATGAGGTCCCTCACATCTTTACACGAAAGCCGCGCCTGTAGCCCGCAGAATTTTTGATCATCAGTGCAAAACGACTTTTGCAACACAATCGGCCAATCGCGTCATTTTGCACCACGGAAAAACAGCGAGTCTTCTCGCCGTCGAACCCCTGTGAAGTCGGACACAGACCTGCCAATGGGGCGTGCTATCGTTCGCAACAATTCAGTGCGGGTGACCCCTGCTGGAGGTCCGATGGCGATCAATATCGCAAGGCGAAAACTCATAGCTGCTTTGGGCGCCACAGCATTAGCGTGGCCGCTCGCGACGCACGCGCAAAAGGCGGAGCGGGTGCGGCGGATCGGCGTGCTCATGGTGACCGCCGAAAGCGATCCGCTTGGGCAGCAGCGCGTCGGCGCAATGCGCGCGGGATTGGTCGAGCTGGGATGGCGAGAAGGCGGCAATCTGCAGATCGACGTGCGATGGTCCGGAGGCGATGCCAACCGTCTCAGGGATTACACCGCCGAACTGGTCATGCTTGTGCCGGATGTCATCGTCACTAATGGGAGCCCGGCGACTGCAGCGATGGAACAGGCGACGCGCTCTATCCCGATCATCTTCGTGGTCGTCAGCGATCCGGTGGAGCAAGGCTTCATTGCCAGCCTGGCGCACCCGGGTGGCAACGTCACCGGTTTTTCATTCGTCGACTTCCCGCTGTTCGGAAAGTCGCTCGAGCTGCTGCGACAGATAGCACCCAAAGTGACCCGGGTCGGCCTGATGTTCAGACCGGCTGACCACCCGTACTACGACGACTCTTTGAAGTCGCTCGCCGCGGATAAACAAATCCTGCCGACAGTGGTCGCGCAGGCCGCCGTCGGCTCTGAAGCCGAGATCGAAGGCGAGGTCGCCAAACTCGCCGCAGGGCCGGGCGGCGGGCTTATCGTCGCCGCTGATACGTTCACGCTGGTCCACCGCCAGACGATCATTGCGTCCGTGGCGCAGCATGGCGTCCCCGCCATCCATTCATATCGCGAGGCCGTGGTGGAAGGCGGCCTGATATCCTACGCGTCCGACAGCGTCGACATCTTCCACCGCTCCGCCGCCTACGTCGATCGCATTCTCAAGGGCGAGAAACCGGCCGATCTGCCGGCCCAGGCGCCGACAAAGTTCGAGTTCGCGATCAACCTCAAGACCGCCAAGGCACTCGGCCTCGACGTGCCGCCGACGCTACTTGCGCTGGCCGACCAGGTGATCGAATGAACCTTATAGCAATGCGTCAATTGACGGTGGCTAAATAACGCTAAGGGTCATTCACGACCGACGCATTCAATACCCGTGCCGATCAATGTCCGTTGTTACTCCAATAGCAACGTTATTGTTCGGTGCAGCGAAGTGACGCTAAGGGCCAAAAAAGGAAATCAAAAGGCGAGTTTGCTTCCTTTCCGATGTGGTTGATATCGCGATCGCCGCTATGTGTCTGCGGCGCGTAGGGCCACGGTCGATCAAGTCGGCGCCAGTCTCGCTTGGCGGTGCTCAATTGGTTGTGGGTCGATTTGTGGGTTAGCCAGATATTGTTATACAACATACTGAAAAACTTGGCATATCACCTGTTGTGGGCGGATCGCTGCCGGTCGCGGCCATCCATCGTATCTCCTTATAAATAGACGTTTTTACGCGTCCTGGCCTGTCGGCGTCTGCTGACGTCCGTTGCGATTCACGAATGATTTGTGGGTTGTTTCGTGGATTTTGGCAGAGAACGAGTTAGGCGGAGAAATCTGATTTTCGTCCGCCACACTCACAAAACGAGAAGCCGGCATTGGCGAAGAAAATCGAACGATTCAGTGCGTTGGCAGTCACGCGGGCGCAAACTTGGTCTCTATCCGGACGGCGCAGGATTGTATCTCCGCGTCGGTTGCGGCGCGATCGAAAGGCTGGGCGCTTCGCTTTATGCTCAAAGGCAACGCGCGTGAGATGGAACTAGGGGGCCTGAGCAAAGTCAGCTTAGCTGACGCCCGCAAAAAGGCCGCGGATGCGAGCCTGTTGCTCAGCGACGGAAAGGATCCGCTCACTGTTAGGAAGGATGAATGGATGCGGCAGGCTACCGCCGAGAAACTAGCAGCCGCTCGTTCGATAACGTTCAACGCGTGCGCGGAGTAGGACACAGTGGCGTAGGACAGCAATTCGTACTTACACCTACGTGTAACCTCGCAGTTAGAGATTGCTCAACGTTAGGCATTTGGCTCAACCGAGCGATTCTCGATACGTCGCACAAATCGCCGTTTCACGACCCTACTTCTATTTTACTCGGATATTTGTGCGTATCGAGTTTTTTGTTTGGTGCTCCCCGATCTTAATCCATTATTCCGTGTCGCGGCCGCAGGATTGCAGTCCACCAGCAGGTCCTCGTGGGGTGCGCATCGGATTGAGTCCGACCTCAACACTCGCCGCGCAGGTCTACAGCCGCTTGAACAGGATCAAACGAGCATGCTGCTTTCACTCGATCACGCGATTGGCCGGCTGTGGACGAGGTAAGGAACAATTCGTGGCATGGGCTGGCGCTTGTTCTGGCGCTCGTGCTTGGCGCGCTGACGGGGTTCGGCGCGCTGTCCGAGCCGGCCGACGAAGACCGACTCGACGGCTTCAACATCATCGCGGCACCGGGACATCCGTTCGGCAGCGCAACGGCCAAAGTCTCGCTCGCCAATGCCAAGCGGCTCGGCGCGCGCGCGATCGCGGTCATTCCATTCCTCTGGCAATCGACGTCGGCTAGTCCGAAGCTTCTGCGTGGTACCGACATGGCGGATGCAGAATTGCATGCTGCGATCCACGATGCGCACGCGCTCGGCCTCGCCGTTCTGGTCAAGCCTCACGTCTGGGTGCCGGAAAGTTGGGCCGGCGCGGTCGCCATGAATTCCGAGGCGGATTGGAGGGAATGGTTTGCGGATTACCGCCGCGAATTGGATCGCATCGCGCGGATTGCTGCGGCCGAGAAGGCGGAGGCGCTTGCGCTCGGCACCGAACTTGCGGCAACGACGCAGCGCCCGGAATGGAATGAGCTAATCGCCGCAGCGCGCGCTATTTATTCCGGCCGTCTGCTCTACGTGGCGCACAACATCGAAGAGGCCGAAGGGGTGCCGTTCTGGAACGCGCTCGACGCGATCGGGGTTACGCTTTATCCACCGCTCGGCGCCGATGACGATCGCGCCGGACGGCGCGCCATGATTCACGCCGTCGCCGATCGTCTCGACGCACTCGCGTCGCGAACCGGAAAATCGGTTGTTGTCGGCGAGATTGGACTGCGCTCCGCCGAAGGCGCAACGGCAAAACCGTGGGAGAGCGCGGAGGAACGCACGAGCGCGCCTGATCCGGCGCTCCAGGCTGCCGTTATCGCCGATTGGCTGACCGCTCTACATCGCCCGGCGATCAGCGGCATTCTGATTTGGCGCTGGTTGACCGATCCGGCTGCCGGCGGCTTGACCGACACCGATTTCACCGTGCAGGGCAAGCCGGCCGAACGCGTCCTGCGATGCGCGTGGACGCGGGCGTGCGAAGAAGACCAAGTTGGCGTTGGATCGCCCTGATCTGGCCTATCAGAACTCGTGCCAGACGCCGAACACCAAACCGTTCTCCTGAAGCGCGTCACGGCCGGCATAGGCGGTGTATCCGCCGCCTTGCAGCGACCAGGTTGGCGCAACCGTGTAGACTACGCTGAGTTGGAGCTTAAAATAGTCGTAGCTGCCGCCGTAAATACTAATGCCGGCGCCTTCCGAGATGACGTTGAAACTCTGCGCCAGCAACAACCACTTCGGAAAAACCGTCACGCCGAACGTGCCATCGGCGCGGAACTCGCTTGGCGCGCCCATGGTGCGCACGCGCTCCGCAACTTCGACGTCGAAGAAGCCCGGCATTTCGCCCAACGTCAGGTTATGACCAAGGAGCGCGCGGATATCGGCTTCGACATCGGTGTAACCGATTGCTGCCGGGTTCGACGTTTGCATAGTGCCGGGTATCCGTAGCGTCGCCTGCCCTGAGAACACCCAGGTCGGAACCTCGATAAACCCATAGCGCGCACCGAACTCGGTATAGCCGAGACCCGCGCGCTCGGCGTTGGTCGGCGCACCGATATTAATATTCTGCAATCCGGGAATGAAGATGGCAGTCAAGCGGTCGGTAAGGCCGTATTCGATGAGGAGCGAAAGCTCCTCTTTGCTGTAGCGCGGACCGGGCACAAGACCTGCGCTACCGTTGAAATAATTTGTCGCGCTGCTGCCGGTGAAACCTGCAAGCCACTGACCGGTGCCTTCCGGAAACGTCCATGCGCCTGCCCAGGCGACGGACGGCAGACAAAGCAATCCGAACACAACAACAACGCTACGCTTAAACATACCCTACCCCACTCGCGCGTCGACACCACGCCTGCCCCCACAGCAGCGCCTTGATCTTCGAAGGAAATTCAGCCCGTCGCCCCGATTCCCTTTTTGCGCGCGAGAGCATCCGACATCCAGTTTCCACTGTTTGACGTCGTGCCATCCGCGGATCGCGCCACGACACGATTGCCGCCCGCAGCGACCGCATGCTGCACGCTGGTAATCGCCTGGGTCAGCATCTTGATGCGCTCGACATCGCGCCGGGCGCGCCCGGTGATCGCCGCCACGCTCACGCTGACGTAGTCGGAGGCGATCGCTTCGGAATTGTGCAGGTGAAGTTTTTGCACGGTCGCGTGCAGGGACTCGGCAAGCGCGTGCGCCCGAGCAGCGTCAAGCTCGGGCCAGATCAGGATGATCATTCCGTTCTTGTAAGCCGCCGCCACGATGCCGACATTTGCCGCGAGCCGGCGCACCGCGCGGGCGACCTGCGCAAGCGGACCGAACTCTGCAGTCGCGCCGGTCGCCGATTGATTGGCGTCCACACGGTCGAGCGCCAGCGCGATAACGGAGACCAACTCCTCTTCATCCGAACCGCGTGCGATCAGATAGGCTTCCGCAACTTCGCCCACGAACAGTCCGGTCGCCTCATCGATCAATGTGCCTGCGCCGCGGTCGCCCCAGCTCGAGAGAAAAGTCAGTAATTCGCGCTCGCGCGCTTGCCGGCGATCGAGTTCCGCCTTGAGGCGCAGCGCGGCCCGCACGCGCGCCACCAGCTCGATGCGGTTAACCGGCTTGGTGAGGTAATCGGTTGCGCCCGCCACGAACGCGTTGGCAAGCGAGTTCATATCGTGGAGTGCCGTCACCATGATAACGGGCAGATCTGCGTAACGCGGATCATTGCGGATGCGCGCGCAGACCTCGGTGCCGTCCATCTCCGGCATGAGCACGTCGAGCAGCACGACGTCGACGGTTGGATCCTCATCCGTCACGCGGCCGACATCGAGCGCTTTGAGAGCGTCCCAGCCGGAAGCAGCAATGACGATATCGGTATAGCCCGCGGATAGAAGCGCGCCCTCAATGAGATCGCGGGCGTCTTCATCGTCGTCGACCATAAGTATCCGCATCATTCTCTCCGCATTATACTTATATTTTATTCGGCACTTATTGCGTTATTATCAATATTACTGTGTATATACTTTGACCTCTTTCAATTTTTCAAACAAGCGCCAAGTATTATTTTGGTATATGACGCGATAACCCGCCAGGCCTTCGCGAAACAGCGAGGGAAAGGCTCGGTCCAGCCGGTCGTTCGCGCCAGTCGGGCTTTGCGGATCAGGTACAGCAACGAACGGCGTATCGACCCGGGCGAAAAGCATCGCGAGCGCGAACGGCTCGCTGCTCGGGCCGAGTATGCCGCGTGCGCCGCCGCGCCCCAGCACCAGGGCGGGTGCGTTATCGGTATCGACCAGCACGCCGTCGCGTTCAGCGAAGACGCCTCCCGCCGCGATCGCGTCGAGCCGCTCGCTCGGACCGTGCTCAAAGGCGGTCTGCAAGCGGTTGACGGTAATCGGATCGACCAGAGCAATGCTGAAAAATCCGCCCAGCCATCCGAGGATGAGCAAGACCGTTACGATGAGGGCGTGCTCGCGCGCGACTGGTACCCGGATCACGACGGCGGCCGCGAGCACCGGGGCTGCGACCACCATCGCGGTTGGGTCGCCGAAAAATCCGCTGGCGACGCAGATCGCGGTTGCCGCGATTGCCGTGCCGGCAAAGACCGCGGCGGGTGCGATCAGCCCCTGCCTTCGATACACCCGCACGAGCATGGCTATCGCCACTGGCGCGCCGATGGCGAGCGCGGCGCCCATTGCCAGGCTCGCGTCGAGTGCCGGAATTCCCGAAAGGCCGTTATCGAACACCCGAGCGACGGCCGCGCGCCACAACGACAGGCTCTGGGTCGGAGCGGCAAAAAATGTCCAGCCGTCACCCGGAAAAACCCACGAGACGTAGGCAAAGGCCGAGACCATGAAGAGCGTCGGAAAGACCAGCACGATAATCACATTCGATGCCGAGCGCGCGACCAAGGACGGACGCACCGCAAAGGCGAGAAACGGCATCGCCGCGAACGCAAATGCCGCACCGACCGGGTGCGCGAAGGCGAGCGCCATGAGCGTGAGCCCAACCCCCATCACCTCCGACGTGCCGCTGCGCGCTCGCAGGTTAAAAAGCGCGATGCAGAACATCAGAAGAAATGCCGCCAGGAACATGTCGGCCGGCCCGCCGACGACCGCGCGCAACAGCGCCGGATGAAACGCGATCAATAGCGTGGCAGCGACGGCAACGACGTAGTGAAATCCGGCGCGGCGAAACGAAACAAAACAAAACGCGGCAACAAGCGAAAAGACAGTGGCCGCCACCAGCGCCGGGGCCGGCGTACCGGCAGGCGCAAGCCACGCGAATAGAGTCGTGGCAAAAAACGGCAATGTCGGATAACCCGCCACGATCCGCCCGATCGGAACCTGACCGTCGGCCGCGGTGCTTGCGCCGGCCCACAGCCGCAACGTGTCGTCCGCGACGATCCCGTTGCGCACGGCGATCGCCGTCAGCGCCAGGGTCGCGACGAATGCCAGCGAGGCGATCGGCGCAGCCGCAAGCGTGCGGCTCATGGTGCGGCTTGCGGCGCCGTTCATGGCGTGAACGCGTCCGCGACGCCGGACAGTTGCGCGTCGCCGTGCCGCGATATCCCATGCTGGGTTTTTTCCCAGTAGAACGGATCGCGGACAAGCTGCCAAAGACCTCTATAGGCAGCAACGGAGATGAGCACCCAATAGCCGAGCAAAGTGAAGCTGAACGGGATCAGATTGAGCCAGCTGCGCCGGATTGGGCCCAGCATGATCAGGTAGGTGAAGGCGCCGTTGCCGGCGAGCAGATTAAACAGGCACAAGAACAACAAGGACTGTGGAAAAAGTGGATCAAAATTCGCGGCGCTAGCAATCAGCCAGATGGCGTAGAACCCCCAAAAAACCGGATTGAGCAACCCGGCAAACACCGTACCGCCGATGAAGAAGACGAAGCCGAGAAAGCCGAGCGGGCCGACGCTGCGCATCAGATGCAGCGGTCGGCGCGTGTGGACCAAGAGCGTCTGCATGTAGCCCTTCATCCAGCGCGAGCGTTGACGGATCCATTGACCGGGGCGGCAGCTCGCTTCTTCGAAGGTGGTGGAGTCGACGACGCCGACCCGATATCCCTTCTGTCCGATGCGGATACCAAGATCGGCGTCCTCGGTGACGTTGAAAGGGTCCCAGGCGTGCAGCTTGCGCAGGACATCGGTACGGAAATGATTGGACGTGCCGCCGAGCGGGATCGGCATGCCGAGCCGTTCCAGGCCGGGCAGCTCCTGATCGAACCAGAGCGTATAGTCGAGCGTGAACATCCGCGTGAGCCAGTTCTCGTTCACGTTGTAGTAATTCAGGCGGCATTGCAGGCAGGCGGTATTCGCTGGCGAGCGGCGGAAGGTCGCCACCACTTTGCGCAGCTGATCCGGCTCGGGGCGATCCTCGGCGTCGTAGACGACCAGGTATTCTCCGCGGGCAAAGCGTAGCGCGAAGTTGCAGGCCTTCGGCTTGGTCTGCGGCGCCGACCGCGGCACGACGATGATATCGAACACACCCTCCAGACCAAGTGTGCGCGCGGCCTCGATAGTTTCTCGATCGCCGGCCTCAAGCACGATTTTGATGTCGAGCTTGCCGAGAGGATAATCGAGGTTTCGCAAGGCCTGGGCGAGCTGCGGGAGCATCGCGGCTTCGCGGAACATTGGAACCAGCACGGTGAAGACCGGCAATTCCTCCTCGCGCAACGCACGCGCCTCCACTGCGACGGTCTCATCGACCTCGGCGGAGCGGCCGCCACCAATCGATACCAGCACGCCCTTGAAGATGAAGTTGCCGAGATAGAAGATACTGATCGCAATATTGAGCGTGATGAGCGTGGCGAGCGGCGCGAACGCCAATCCGATCATGATCGCGGTCAAGAACGCATAGGCCGCCAACATTTGTCCCGAAGTGAGCACCGTCCGGGCCGACATGTTCGGATCGAACTCCGCCAGTTCGAACACCGCGCGGTGCGACAGCGCGTCGGCGAAAGCGGTCTGCACGGCGAACACGATGTCGAACTTCGACACCACCACGAACTCGATCTCGGCGCCCCAGCGGCCGCGCGCGAACAGGACGGTTTCGGGTCCTGGCTCCGCCGTGGCGATGAGCAGACGGCCGTCACGGCGGCGCCACGGCATGGTCTGCCTCAGCGCATAGACCTCGGCGTCTGCGGCTTGCAACAACTCGCCCTCGGGCGGATCGCGGATCAAATCAACGAACGGCAGATCGAATTGTTGCGCGTAGGTTTCGTAGTAGCGGCGCGGATCGACCCAGTTGCGCGACAGGAGCGCATCGCCGAGCCGCACGTCCCATCGCTCCGCCAGCGCTACCGCCTCGTCGAGTTGAGCGAGCGTGATAACGCGCTGGCCGACGAGAAGATCGCCGAGCGCGCGGTCTGAAGGCGACAGCGCCATGGCTCATTCGCCTGTATGAGCGGACCGGCGGCGGAACATGCGCTGCAGGATGAACAACAGAGCGGCGGTCGCGAACAGCCAAAGGCCGGCGATGATCCAGGAGCGGAAGCGTTCGGCGACGGTCAGCCACGACACCTGGTCCGGATACGTCACCCGTACCACCGTGTCGCGCTCGGTCGACATGGCGAGCGCCACGCCGTTGCCGTCGATGAAAGCGACGTCACCATGATCGAGATGAAGTTCGGTCGGAGAAGGCGCCGCGCCGTTAGCCGCCAGCGGCTTGATCCAGACGCCGGGATAATTGCCCGCATCCACCACTTGCGCGACCGCGCCGCCGACGAAGCCGCCGAGATCAAGCAGCGTGCGGCCGGTACGGTCGGCCACGACCACGCGGCCGCGATCGAACCTTACCCGCGGATTGGCGCCAACGGGCGGGCGATCGCTGACGGCGATGAACGGGCCGTCGGGCGCCGGCGCTCCGCTGGCGCTGAAATTGACTGTCAGCGGCGCGATGTCGGCCGATAGCTGGTCCGTCACCTGCGCAAGAATGCCGAGCGTGAGGGTGGGCTGATCGGCGGCGGCCGCCGGTAGCAGAAGTTTGACGCCCTTTGCGAAATGCGGCGGGAGATCGGAGAAATCGTGCGACGCACCGTCGGCGCTCGACAGGATCAGCGCTGACGATCCGAGGAGCTGCGCGGGATAGCCCTGCGGCTCGAAGCGGCAATCGCCTTGCGCGCTTTCGCGTTGAACGACCGCGCGTATGTTGGCGATATTGCTGACGAGCCCATTCGGCAAGCTGAGATCGAGATGGGTCGCTTCGCCGTTCGCCGCAACCGTGCTGCCAAGCAGGCGCTCGTTGACGAACGCGCTGACCACCGCCTTTGCGCCGGCGCCGTCAGGCGCCACCATGACGTCGAGCAACAACCGTGTCGGACGCGTCTCCGGCGGAAGCCGGCGGATATCGATGATGGCCGAGAGATCGGCACGGCCGTAAACGTCGGCCTCCGCCAGCGCGACGCCGAGCTGCTCGAAGGTCGCGCGATCGGTAGGAAGATCGACGGGCGCAGCCTCGCCGACCGAAGCTGCCGCTACCCCGCGGGTCGCGGCCCGCAACGGGCTGGCGAACAAACGTCCGGCCCGAACGACATCGCCGTCTGAGACAAGAAGCGCCGGAAAACCGCCGACGCGGACTGCGGCAAGCGTGCCGAATGGCTGGATCGCGCCGGCAATCTTGGCAAGCGGCGCGTCGATAACGTTGGCGACTTCCGCAAGCGGACCGACCAGCACGACGCCGCGCATCCAGCGGCCGGATTCGTCGCGCTTGGACAGTTCGGCGATTCCGTCATAGCCTTGGTGGAACGACACACGGCGGCCGCTGCCAATGAGGGAGCGAGCGACCGTGACAGCGGTCGCGATCTCGCTCTCGGTCACGCGCCGGCCAGGCAACAAGATTGTTACGTCTCGGGGCATCAGCGCGGCCGTTGTGGCTACGTCGAGTTCGCCGACCGGGCCGACATCGACCTCGATCGCGGTTGCCGGCAGAACGGTCAGGCTGTCGCCGACGTAACGCACGTCAATGCAGCGATCGAGCGTGGCGGCGCCGGAATAAAGAAACGAAAGTTTGAGGTAGCCGTCCTTGGGCCGCACCTTTCCAAGTGGAATGCGGACGGTCCGGTTGCGACTCTTTCCGTCGAGCGCGATCGCGGCCACGGTGCGGTCATTGGCCTGCACTTCGACACTGCGCCGCGCCTCATGGGCGCTGATATCGTCGATGACGAGCATGAGCTCGCTTGCGGCTGCCTCGCCGTCTTGCGGCAGTGGCACGAACAAATCGCGACGCCCGCCCAGGTTGGCCAGGCGCAACCCGTTGATGAAGCCAATATCAGCGAGCGTCAGCTCGGCGAGAACGCCGCCCGGCCGTGCCGGCGATGGACCCGTTTCCGCCAACACCGGCGTAGCCGGCGCGGGCGCCGTAGCCCGCGTCGCCTGCCGGTTGACCACCGGAGTTGGCGGCGGCGTTCGCGTCTGCGCCGGAGTTAGCGGCACCGGCGGCGACAGGGTCCGCGGCGGCGATTGCCCATAGACTGCGATTGGAATGAGCGCGAGAGCGAAGACCGAGAAAAACCAAGCACGCGTATACACAGCTGTTATCCCTGTTTTCACGATGGAATTGAGTGGAAGGATTGCAATTCGCGCGCTGCGATTTCGCGCAGCGCCTGAAGGCTCCTCGTCAGACGCTCGATTTCGGCGGCCGTTAATCCGCGCCGCTCCTGTTGCGCCGAGCGCAGGCCATCTTCGACGTCATGTGCCGCGCTGCCGCTGTCCGGGAAACCGACCGTCGGACCGACACCGACGATGCCATGGACACAGCGATAGACTTCCGAGACTGCCGCGGGTGCCGCCGGCGCGGCGTCCGCCAATTGCGGAATTGCCGCGCAACTGTCGTCGATCTTGCCGGCGAGCGTCGTCGCAAAGCGGGCGCGCACCCGGGCGAGCCGGTCCGTGAACGGGTCAGCGATCATCGAAAATCATCCTCGACACAAGATGATGCTACACGAATTACTGATGTTCGAGAATGATTTGTCTGTGTATTGGTAAATATATATTTGTTTATTGGCGAATATGTACTGGAGTAATAGCTTCTTCGTAAGATAATATACTTACGTCGGCACCAAATTATGTAGTTGAACTATGTAGTATTACTTAGGGCGATGCGCCGGTGTGGACAAAGAGATTCCCGTTTTACCCGCCAAAGGGCGATGGGATACACTTGCCCATCAACTGCCCGCCAAAGGGCGACGGGATACACTTGCCAATCAACGTGGAGTTGTTGAAAAAATATTATCCGCGTCGTAATGGCTACTGATGACGGCGACTGTCCGGAAGCTGAATCATGCAATTACGTGCCAAGCATCCCCCATTCAACGTGATGGTGTTTCTCACCAAGCGGACCAGGGGCTGGACCACATCGAACTATCGCGCAAATCAAATTGTCTACCTACAGGGAGAACCGGCGGATTCTGTTTTTTACGTCCACAAGGGCAAGGTCAAAGTTTCCGTCGTTTCTGCGCGTGGGAAGGAAGTAGTCGTCGCAATCCGCGGGCCGGACGAATTCTGCGGCGAGGGAGCCCTGACCGGGGAGTTGTTGCGCTTGGCTACAGTCACCGCAATGACGCCATGCGAGATTGTCCGACTAGATAAGGAAAATTTGGCGAGCCACCTCCATGACGACGCGGAGTTTGCCGACTATTTTCTCCACCATCTTTTGACCCGCACCGCCCGAGTTGAGGCGGACCTGGTCGACCAATTGTTCAATTCCAGCGAGATGCGGCTAGCTCGGGCCCTCGTGCTATTGGCCAATTATGGCAATGGCATTGCTCCGGAACCGACGCCCATTCCGGTGAGCCAAGAGACACTCGCCGAAATGATTGGCACGACCCGGTCGCGCGTGAATTTTTTCATGAACAAGTTTCGGAAATTGGGCTTGATCGACTACAACGGCAAGCTGGAAGTTCATAAGGCCCTGCTGAACTACGTTCTGCATGAACACCCGGTTATTTCAGATTAGTTCCTCGGCGAACGCCATCAGGTCGTGAACGACACGCCGGCGGAAAATCGGCAGTGCCCCATATTTAAATCTATGCCTTCACGCCTGGTTGGTTCGGGTGTGCAATTTTGAACAGCAATAGACTGCGAATGAGCACAAGGTAGCTCGACTGATTCGGGAAATAACCGGTGGCGGCTTACCGTGCCGTCTGCAGCAGGCTACCCCGATTAAATGAAGGCTGCGAACGACAGCAACGACGTTCCCACGGCGGAAGAGATTCGCGCCGCGGTGGAGCATATTGTTGTCAGTTCGCCCTTCCGCCGGTCGCCCCAGCTCGTTGCTTTTCTTCGCTTCGTTGTGGAATCGGCGCTCAACGGCAAGGCCGAGTACATCAAGAGCTACACGATCGGCGTTGAGGCTCTCGGGCGTGGCGAATGTTTCGACCCGCAAGTTGATCCAATTGTTCGCGTCGAGGCGGCCCGGATTCGGAAGGCCCTTGCGAGCTATTTCGCCCGCGAGGGCGCCGGCTTCCCGGTCACCATTGAAATACCCCTTGGCAGTTACGTTCCGGTATTTCGTCACCGCAAGTACCATCGTTCGATCGCAATTTTGATTGCTATCCTGACGCGAACGCTTCGTGCTGTGCGAGCTCCATCACAAGCGAAACATTCCCGTTTGTTCTTCTTTCCCGCGCGCCGGCCGCCGCGAACGCGGGAGTCCAGGGTCGAGCTCGGCAGATCATCGACAGGCTGATTGCGTTACAGCCGTCTCGGCGTACAGAATCGCGCCGCTGGCTCGAACGCTTGATCCTTTCCGCGAGATTGTCGATCGCTTCGTCCGCGATCTTGGCGCCATTGGTCATCGAGGAGCGCTGAACTCGTCCCTTCCGCGAAAGCGTCGCGATTTTAGCTATCGTCTTTGGATGTGAGTACGAATTGCGAGGCGGACGGCGCCGCGCATTACGTAATGAGTTCCCGGATTTAACAGCGTCATGTTCAGACTTTACCTCATGTTACGCCGTTATTTGAATCGACTCACGTACAAGTACGTATCGCGTGAAGCATCTGGTAGTATTCGACGGTGCAAAAAAGACGATAAGCAGTTTCACGCGATCTAAACTCCGTAAGAAGTGCGTGCATCAAAATTTGGATGTCACCCGCTATGCGCCAACAACGGCGGTTACAGCCACCGCCGATCGTCAGCTGATCGCGCATCGCCCGAGCGAAGGAAGCAATCATGAAATCTACGGTCATCAAGCGATCCATCGTCATCGCCCAGCACAAGACGAGCATCAGCCTCGAGGAGGAATTCTGGATAGGACTAAAGGATATCGCTCGAGCCCGCCAAATGGCCCTGTCCCCGCTTGTTCTCGCGATTCGCCAACGTCACCATGGCAATCTTTCGTCCGCTATCCGCGTGTTCGTGTTCGACCATTATCGCGCGCAGGTACCAACAGCATCCGCGGATCGCTCCGGATCATTTGCAATGATCCCGGCGCTCGCGAGCCATGCAGCACAAGCCTTCTAGCGTAACGGATCAACGGATATGTTCCAGAACGACGGGCATAGTAGTGAGATTTTCATCGTCGACGATGATGCGATGGTGCGCGAATCTTTGTCCATTGTGTTTGCCCAAGCGGGTTATCGGGTGAAGACCTTCAGCGACGGAACGTCTGTCGTCGCTGCCGCTCGGGTACGGATACCGGCTTGTATTCTTATGGACATATGCATGCCGGGCCCGTCGGGACTGGACATCCTCAAGCAGCTCGACGCCGCGAATTACCCGGCGCCGATCTGCATCGTCTCCGGTCGCGGCGACGTTCCGGTCGTGGTCGAGGCGATGAAAAATGGCGCGTGTGATTTTATAGAAAAGCAGATAGATGCCGGTTCGATTGTTGAACGTGTTGGCAAAGCGATCGATGCTTGGGCACGCCTGCAACAGAAGGACGAAACGTCCGAAATCCGATGGCAACACTTTCCGGGCCGCGACCGCCTCACCCGCCGGGAAATCGAGGTGCTCGCCCAGATTACCGCGGGCGCGAACAACAAAGCGGCCGCGAAGACTCTTGGAATAAGCCCTCGGACGATCGAAATACACCGCATGCATATTATGAGAAAGCTTGGCGCCCGGAATGTAGTTGATCTCGTTCGCACGGTATTGAACAGCAGTGGCAGCGCGTCGCAACACGTGGCAACACGTGCGCTCAGCAGGCGCTCGGATTATGCGGATTTAGCCTGACACGATGACTTGTCATTTCCGGGGGACCATCTG
>Ga0182018_10003279_pt1 | contig 14769 bp, 33 predicted proteins | sample 812P2MmetaG_FD_120490 | JGI IMG/M metagenome (GOLD analysis project Ga0182018, IMG submission 120490) | Permafrost microbial communities from Stordalen Mire, Sweden - 812P2M metaG | ecosystem: Environmental > Terrestrial > Soil > Wetlands > Permafrost | place: Sweden: Stordalen | collected...
CACGGTGGTGGTGGTGGTGGTGGTGGCCACGGTGGTGGTCACGGTGGTGGCAATTGGGGTGGTGGTGGCCATGGTGGTGGGAATCGTGGTGGAGCTTGGGGTGGCGGTCGTGGCGGCGTTTGGGGTGGTGGCTATTACGCCCCCGGCTACTATACCGACCCCGGCTACGTCGACCCCGGCTACGTTGATCCCAGCTATACCTACACCGATCCCGCCACGGGTTACGTGTACGGCATGACCTTGGACCAGACTGGCGTTCGTCGGTATGTCCGGATTCGCTAATCACAATGGGAGGGTAGTTTTACTACCCTCCCACTTTGGAGGAACAAATGAAACACGTTGAAAGACTCTTTAGTTATGGCGTGAAGACAGCTACGATTTCCAGAAACAAATATGGTGTTTTCACAGTTGTGCTTCAAGTCGATGCAACTATATACACAGGTTACGGGACCGGCATCTACGAAGCTCTCACCAACCTCAATGAGATAATCGAAAAGGAAAAGCCTTTAATCTACGATCCCAAAAAAGGAACAGTTCAATGACTCTTTAGTGGAGGAAGTCAATGGAACCAACAATCATAGACAAGGCCCACCTGGAACGGGTCCTGGCTCGTGTGACGTTTGTCAACAGCGTCTTGGATTTCAAATGGCGATTTGAAATCGAAATCCTCGGCGAGGTAGGTGTAACTCGGGAATTAGACAAAGATTGGCTTGTCAATGTGACATTCGAGCGGCCAGACACGAACACGGGCGTCGTGAGTCGTGGCAAAAGTCGTCAAGAAATCGTGTGGAAAGGTGCATACCTTTCCGGCGTGGTCAAGACTGCTTGGCTCCTATTGGAGTTGACCATCAGACACGAATTGATGGAAGGATTCCGCTTCGACGACCAACGGATTTTCAACCCGCACAATAGCGTCTTTGACCTGGCTGATTTGCAGCGTGAACACATGAGCAACGGCCGCAAGTACCTCAACCCGGACATGTGATGGACCTTTTCACTTCATGGCGATTAGAAGAACGGTATGCCAAGGCAGGCTATAAGTTCGACCACATCCGTATTGGATTCGAGTTGCTTCGTTTGATTCCACAAATACGTGAAGATTACAACATGCTCGAACCGCCAGGTGCGGGCGTGTTCCAACTCACTGTGATCGGGGTTACGTGTTTCCTGATCAAAACGAAAGAGAGTATCCTCTTTGGCACGTACAACGACATCTGTGCGAATCCCGGCGGGACAAAGTTGCTCAACGAATTTCTTAAAAAGAAGTATGGCACATCTGGAGCGGCGTAGAATCGCCCTCGGTATGACATACTTAATTGTCGCTGAACGAAGCGGCGTATCCTATTACCTGGTTCGCAGGATTCTCAAAGGCTTCGGTCCGTGCAAGATGCGTCATGCGTGCCGAATCGCGAAGGCACTTTTCATGGAAATAACTGTGAGGTTCGACGATGGCCCAGCCAGGAAGATTATCTGTAAGTAATTGGGTAGGTAGAACTACTCATCCAACAATGGGTGAACCATTTTTGTGAGACGAAGATTCCTTTGGGCAGGTTGTCCAAGTCTACAAGGAACACGTCTCTGTTCGTCTATATTGCGGCTGCATGAGTGGTGATGCTGATTGCACCGTGTTGTGGGACCACGAGGAATGCATCATAATCCATGATGTTGATAAAAGGAAACAGGAACATGAGCGAATTTGTGATCGGGCAGGAGTACGAGCGGCCGACAGTGTGCGGAATGCCAGTGTTGCTGCCGGGACATGACGACAAAGAATTGCCGTGTGTCGATGGTAATGAGATTTTCCACTACCATTACGACTGGCGATTCATTGCAGGCATCCCGGCTATGAACTCAGCGATTCGTGGATCAGAGCCGCACATGTACCTACATCGTTGCTGGCGTGAACAACATCCGTGGAACCCAGGGTTAATCTTCGCCACGTACACGCTCATGATGCGGTATCGTGATGCGTGTGTCAAATCCGGCCGTTGCCCGCATCGCGGTGCTGAGATTGATAAAACAACAGGGCAGTGTCCTGCCCATGGCCTGTTGTTTGATTTGAACACCGGTCATTTGAAACACAAGGCCGAGGATTGTGAGTACAAGGCCGGCACTGCACGTATAGCTTGTCGTGGCACCAGTTTTCAAGTGGTGATGCCGAAGGCGTGCGACGTGCGTCATGTTGATATGGTCTGTGGCGACACAATCATAGCTAGACATGTGCTACCACAAGACATTAAATTCGGTGAAGGTGATAGATTCCAGTTCAAAGAGATTTGCAAAGACCAAGTAATCGAGGCATCCTATGATTAACGCCCAGGAATATGCAACCAAGTGTCACGAAAATCAGTTTCGCTGGGGCGGCGAACCTTATATCATACATCCGCAAGCCGTAGCTAATCTCGTGGCACATCTGGGTCAGGTCTTTATCGACGTGGCCTGGTTGCACGATGTCATTGAGGATTGCGACGTGGGTCCAAGTGACTTATTAAGGGCTGGATTCAGTCATCTGGTCGTCGAGAATGTTTGTGTCTTGACGAAACTGCCAGGGCAATCGTACCTTGACTTCATACTCAAGGTCAAAAAGTATGCGATTGCCAAGGCCGTTAAGCTGGCCGATATCGCTCACAATCTTTCAACGTGTCCACTCGGTAAAGCACAGCGTGACAAGTGGCTCTTGGCTCAATGGATAATCAACCAATGACGAACAAATTACTTGGATTGGCCGCATTCATGTTCGGGTGCATGTGTATATGTGGTGTGTATATGCGTTACACATATACATATACACATACACAATCATTAGCCGATGAGCTACGCAGCATGGTTCGTGCGTCACCGGCCCTGCTTAAAGACCAGCAGGATGAGGATTTTGATATCATGCTTCGTGGCTACGTTGGCATGTTAACCAAATCTGCCAAGATTGCTGCTGGCTACGGCCGCACCAAGCTGGAATACACATTCCGGCTCAATGCAATCGACGCCATGATGAAGAACGCTCTGCTTCGTCACTTTCGAGATTTGAATCCTCGATTTGAACAAAATACTCTTACCTTGGAGTGGTGATGCACTGGCAACTGGTTCAGGTCAAGACTAACTACGTGGGACAGTTCATGCAGGTTGATTTCGCGCCGCCAAATTTCAAATTAACACGCCTTCAAGACCTACTCAACACTGGTTGGGAGCCGTGTAGCGTGCAAATGATGCCAGCCGACTCGAAATTCTCTTACATGTATCTCTTCAAGAGACTACACCATGAACAATAAATGGGAACTGCTCGTCAAGCCCGGTGAGCTTGCTGCCATACGCAGTAACAATATCAGCGGGAAGCAAACCTATGGTTGTGGTGGTCTTGACAAGATTATCCTCTTTGGCCAAGGAATCGGTCAGAACCAATTGAATCCAAACACCAACGAACAACGCGAAAGAGCGGTGTTCCTGGCGACTATCATCGTCACAGCATTGAATCGGGAGGATGTATGAAATGTCCTAACTGTGGACTCATTGATTTGTGGGTCAAGTCCACCAGTGAGGAAGCTCAAGGTGCCAAATTGTATTGCTGCGCTTGTCGTGCGTCGTGGTTCAAGGGTAAAATGATTTGCAATAAGCCGCCAAAGGGATGGTGGTGCAGTCGTGAACCTGGACACACTGGTCCATGTGCCGCTCGTCCAAGGTGGTGGATGAGATTCCTAATCTGGTTTTTCGTGAGGCGTGAATGATGAAACTGATACACGGCGATTGCCTTGAAGTGTTGTGTTCGCTGGGCGAAGTGAAGTGCATCTTCATGGACCCGCCCGACAATATAAAATTGGCATACGATGTGTATGACGATGATAATCCAAACTACATGCGATGGTTGTGTGATGTCGTGTGGCTTGCGTGCTGCCGGGCGGATATCGTCTGGGTGTCACTGGACGCGATTCATGACTTCGATTTCTGTCGTCGGATTAACATGCAACCGGGTTGGGAGTTTAGAAGATTAGTTTGGTACTTCACATTTGGTCAATACCGATCCACGGATTTCGCTCACAACTATCGGCCGTTGATACGACTGATGAAAAAAGGTTGCGTGATTCATCCGGAAAGAATCCTGGTTGAATCGGAAAGGATGAGAATCGGTGACGCTCGCGCTGCTGGTCCCCGTGTACCTGGTGACGTTTGGGATTTTCCACGTATCGTTGGTAATTCTAAGGAACGACAAACGTGGCATCCCACACAGCATCCTGTTGCCCTTTACGACCGTGTTATCAAATTTAGTTGCAGCGATGGTGATGACTTTGTCGATTTGTTTGCTGGCTCAGGCACTTGCTTCCGTGCTGCACTTCTGAATCCAGCGGTCAATGTTCTTGGGATTGAACAATCGAAAAACTATTGTGACCATCTGGTTACAAACAACCCAGGAGTAATCCTATGTTAGAGGTCATGGAACTTGAACACCGAATCATGCCGTCCGGGGTTATGGGAATCATCGGGCATAGCGGCACCATTCAACTGCAAAGCCCGGTTGCAATTGCTAATAACAAGATCAACCAGGTGATGGCCACTGGCGAGGATTACGAGCAATGGCAACAGCAATTGGCTCAAAATCCAAACGCTCCGCAGGGACTTGTTCAAACGATTCAGCACGAAATATTGGCCGCTGGCGGACTTTTGGGCCAGGCCAAGGCCAAGTTGTACGCCGCGAATCTGAACGCACAGGCTGCGAATGGCAGCACGCTTCCGGAAAACATCGCATTTTTCAGTCAGCGGTATCAAGCCGCACTGGCTGAGGCTAATCGGCTAATCGGCCTGGCTCAACAGGCTATTCAGAATGCCGAGGCATACTTGTCAGAGGCACAAACGACCGCCGACAACGTAATCGGACATGGTAGTCAATCCAGCAGTGGCTCTGGGAGCAGTGATTCTGTTGGCCTTGGTTCAAGCGTCGTGGTGGCCTATGGCAGCGGTTCAGGAAGTTCTGGAGGAAGCTATGTTTGACGAAGCTATGGCCACAATGCGACTGTGGAAAGACGAAGTAATCGTCGCAGAAATTCGCGATTTCTATCTGAATGATGTCATCATCTTCGAGGGACAGCCATTCAGATTGTACGCCCAGGAAGGTGGCGTGTTTAATTACACGTGGTTCATGTGTCAAACCTATTCGATTTGGCAACCGCCAGTTCACACTCGTTTTTGGAGATGGTTACGTGGAACAACATGAAGCTCTGGCCTACATCAATGATTCTCTGCCTAGTGATTGGTTGGAGATGGAGGATCGTGTCAAGGACATATTGGAGATTCCTCTGGTTGTGGATTCCGTTGAATCCGGTTGCATCGAGTTGGTTCTCCAACAACTGAGCATGAACAGGTGCAATCGGGTTCCTGGTTTGATGAGTCGTGCGTCAATGGTCAATCAGCAACGTTGTTTGGATCAAATGTGGGCGTTGGCCAACGATTACGTCAATGGATTGTATGAATTGCAGGACTCGATGGTGGAAGGGTTGGAAAAAGAGTGTGTTTGGTTGGTTTGTAAACAGAGCATGGCCAATGCCATGAACAACGATGCATTATGTGTATAGATTCCTGCTGGTCAAATACGGTTTTGGCAAAGAATGGAAGTGCATACCAAAACCGCATGGTGCGATGGCTTGCATCGAAATGATTTGTGGTTGTCAAGCTAGGAAGCGGCGAATCGGTGATCCAATTGAGTTTGAAAAGATTCAGCCTCTTCCCTGGAAAACGCGAGTCTACAAACAACGCTGGGTGTTTCTCTGGTCGGGTGAGTGTACGAAATGCGACACGGTGTACTTCGCACTAGCCACGAAACCGCGATTACCTACTGATTTTGAGGCATGGACCAATGCACAAAAGAAAGAAACTTTGCCAGATTGAACACGGGGAGAAGCGGTTATTGGAAAGATTTGGCGTTAAGATGACGCAGTTCATACACGATGAAATCATTCATCGGATAAATTCGCAGAGTTGTGTCTTAGTTAAGTTGCAATCGCATAGGATTCGTGTGTACGACATGGACGTGGAAGGCATGGCTCTTAGGGTCGTGTGGGACCGATTCAGACGTGTGATTACCAGCATCTTGACGCGTGACATGACCGATTGGAGAGGCGATGAAGATTCGACTGGCGAGGAAGATTCTGAAAGTCGGGAGTCCTAGATATACGCAGGGCCGGCGGATTGCCGCTCTGCGTCGGTGGAATAAGTGGAAGCTAAAGAGAATCATTAGGCCCTGCTTTAAGCCGCGTGATACTATTGACTTATTGTCGTGCGTCATGCGTCAGGAGAATCATGAACATTTTGTATGCTCTGCTTGAAAAGCTCAAAGAGCAGTGGTGCCCTTACTGTGGCGGTGAACACACCAATTGTGTTTTGGACAAGAAGTGGTTTTCACACGAGGTTCAAAATGGTAGTGATTTGCCCAACTTGCGACAAAGCGATTCCGTGTGATGATGACGCGACCTGTGTTGAGACAGTTCCAGATCATGGAAACTGCAAAGGTGGACTTGGATTCGTTCTGCCGAACACCGAGAAAGAACTCACAATCAAAGTTCGTCCCGATCCTCGTTTTAGGAAATAAATTTGCACGGATTTCGCCCAAAAAACTTGTAGACTGGTCGGGTCGCCCTGGCGCGTTTTCGTTTGACGTGTCCTAGGTCACTTTAGCTATTATCTCGCGTCTGGAGCTGTTTTATGCGCTGCAAAGGGCAGGTAAAGGGCAATAGTCGGCGGAGTCGGCAACCGGGTCGAATTACTATTACGTATTCTTCTTCTTCTTTATTGTTTCTTCTTGTTTTTTAAAAAATAGACTTCCGTATGTAGAATAAGGTGAGATAATAATAGTAACTCGACGTATTACGCTATACGAATTTATTGGGAGAAATCGGTGCAAAACAAAACCAGCTTGAAGGCTGTTTGTAAGGCTCGTTTGATTACGATTAAAGCACAAGTATTGACAATCGCTTTGTTGCTGCAACGAGATCGGACAGAACTTTTGACGAGGCTTGACTCGCTCGATCCAGACAAGTTGTACAGCATCCAGGAGTTGAGGGAAATCTTCACATGAATCCATTGACTTGGTTCCGTGACTGGCTGTTTAGACCTTGGCCTACTTTGTGGGACAGGATGAAAGCTGGTTGGACTAAGATTCCACCAACAGCTCATATTGTGAGACGGCCTGATGGTAGTTACTATTACTGGACGCACGATCCCGCATTTGAATGCCAGTATTGTTCTCATGTAACAGATTTCACTAAACCGGACTTACACGATGAGAAACTTGACGGTGGGTGATCGGCTCAACTCATCTATTCGTCTGACTGATAGAATCGATGAGTTGCGGTTTAGAATCGGACAATTGTATCGCGAAATTGACAGGTTGTTAGCCGCTAGAAATCGCGGACAAGGTGGACACGATTGGGATGAGAAGATGCAAAAGTGTTGGCTTTGTGGCATGCACATGCTGCTGTTTGATTTGGATTACGTGGCGTGCAAGGGTGATGTGAATCTTCAAGAACCATTTAACTTTGAGATATAAATGTATAGTTGTTGTGTCTATGGTTCGTTTTTGTTAATCATTGTTGGTTTTGCAATCGGATATGTCTTTTGCAAAACTGAAAAGAAATAGATTCGATTCTCAAGAATTGAAAAAACAAAAAATAGGCCCGGCGATTTTCATCGCCGGGCCTTTTTCAGAGGTATCTATCCAGTCGTTGACAGATTCTGACAACGACGTATATAAATACCATAAAGGGTATGAGGGCCAGAGTCATAGTCTGGCGACCCCCAACGCATTGAACTCGACGATTTCCACGTCAAGCTCTTTGTCGAATTCCTCCCTTTCACTTCTAGGAGGACCTTCATGTGACACCGTGACGCTTTCCTTCGCTTCTTCGATCTGGCGAGCGAGTTCGCGTTTGCTTGTCCCGCCATGAGTCGTGACAATCCATGTCGGATCATTCAGGTCACGTTCGCCAGATTCCTTGTGGCGGAGGGTAACGAGCCAGAACAGCATGATCGCCTTTCCATTTCTGCGACCGCTCTTTTCAAGTGGTCTATGTCCAGAGGTCCTGGGAAGTAATCGCCATGTGCAAAGTGGCACGTACCGTCTCGATTCTGAATCTGTGTATGAACACAGACTTCGCCATCTTTGAAGTAGCGTAGTACCGCCCGGTGAGGTAGACATCCTTGTTGGTCAATATCCTTCCATGGACCCGCTGCGATGATTCCATCGTTCATGGGCGTTCTCCTGGTTACTTGAAGCGTTTGGCCGCTTCTTCTTTTGTGGCGTTCAGAGGAATGTTGTTCACGTGCAGTTCGATATGCACATGCTTCGGATTCCCATCCATCATTCTTCGTAAATCCTTTACCATGTCCTCGAACGATTTGCCACTGGAAAGGCCAAGAGCGGCTAATAGTTCGCTCTTTTTACCTTTCCCGGTGGTTCCCTCAACGTAATACTCGAATCTGTCCATCGGCATTCTCCTGGGTTGTTGGGATTACGGCGCTTCCGTCCGGGCAGAACTGCTGCCCGGTGCCAGTCACACGATGGAGCTTCGGCCGGGGTTGATTACCGTGCCGCGTAGCGGCGTTTCGATTGGTTGAGCATTCGTGATTTCGCAACCACGACGCACTTCTTTCGCTTCGGGAACCAAGCGAAGCACTTCATTGCGAAAGTTCGCATTGATTCGCTGTGGGTTCCCATCCAGAGTATAATTCCATTCATACATTTCAGTCGTCCTTTGATGCTTCCCTCTCAAATACGATTTGCATCAGTTCATCGTATTTGTACCTGTAACTGTATGCTGTCCACAATGGAAGCAACAGTTGCAAGGCACCTTTTGCCACGATCAAGCCCTCTTGGCCACCACCGTTGATTAGCCCAAACAGGTTGTTTTTCTGTTCGACCAGCAGTAGGTCGATCTCTTCTTCATAGATGTCTCCGACAATCGACATGATTCCTCTCTGGTTGAGGTTACGGCGCTTCCGTCCGGGCAGAACAGCTGCCCGGTGCCTGTTAGCCACCACGTCCTTCTGACCGGTCAGCACAGCTATCACATTGATAGCCGCGTTGCACGTCGATTCGCGTGAGGACATTTTCAGTCCCGCACGTTGGACATGGTTGGTCTCGTGGATTGTCAGGTGTTGCTCTTCGAAGGGCAGACTGGCCACCTGGATCGGCGAATCCAACTCCGTCGATGTCGTCATTGAAATCGAAAGGCATGATTTTCTCCTAGGGTTTGAGGTTACGGCGCTTCCGTCTGGCCAGATAACGCGCTGGTCAGCCCGCGCCCCAACCCTGATTCATTCCTCAGGTTCACTGTGATTCTCTTGGAGTTGGGTGTCGATCCAATTTGTCAGTTTTTCTTCGACCATTTTCTGTAATCGGTCGAGCATTGCCTGGTCGGCTTTTGATTCGTTGCCTTCTCCATCGGAAATCAACGCCGATGTCACTTTGACTGTCCATCCAGAGGGACAACCACCTGATGGACCGCAACCGTCTCCTGAATGTGGGTTGAAGTATCCTTCTTCATACGGTTCCCACTCGTAATCAACCTCCAGTTCCAAACTGGCCACATCAGGGCCGATTTGAAAGTCGTCGTAGGACATTGACATGCTGTTACTCATCGTCTTTATCCTCAGGAAGAGCTTCGACCCAAGCCAAGAACAGTTTGGTGTCATCGTTGTCACCACAACGCCGAAGTTCGGATTCCAACAAGGACCGATAATCGGCGTCATGGATGTACCCGGTGCTTAACACTGAGTAGAGGGCTGATGTTTGGCCACCATGCCATACCTCTGCAACCTCAATGTAGCAACATGGTACACTGATAGGATACATAAGATTCCCCTTTCTAAAGAGTACGGCACTTCCGTCCGGGCAGAATCGCTGCCCGGTGCCGAATCGAATCCGTTCACGTTCCCAGAATTGTGTCAGTTTGTCAGTAGACGAACGTACACCATTCTGAATCGAATCTTAGAACTTGATTCCGCAATCTTCTAATTCCTTTTTCGTTCGCCAATATGACCGCTCAGATAGCGTTAGCATTTCGGCAAACAGCTTTGCTTTCTGATTCTCGCTGACTTCTAACGGTCTCAACTTAAGGACACACGCTTCGTTCCGCGTTGCACCGAAAGATTCAATGAGGATTTCTTTCCAGTCTAAATCTGAACCTTTCAACTGCAAGGCATTCCGATAGTGTCGGATACTTGGCACTTTGATAATGCCAAGGAAACTCCCGATGAAATCATAGATGTCTTGATCAAAGACTGAGGGAATGGTTTTCACGTGGTCGTGGACTTCTTGAGCACTAGGGTTGAAGGTGATTAACAATCCACGGTCTTCGATAGCACCGATGTGCTTGTTAAGATTCCTCCATGAGTTCGTTATCAAGCAAACCTTGCTCTCAGTCTGAAACTCTTTTGGAGATTCAGATTTGAGATTCTGAGTATTCCACATCAGAGTCTTTACCTTCTCGGTTTGGCAAAGACACTTCAACAGATTGATACACTGTCGATCTTTGTACAAACCGTCGGCATCATCAATGAAGATTGGCAATCCTCGATACAGATACAATTTGTCGTAGAGACAAACTGCACTGATTCGGCCTTCGATCCAACAATAACCATCCGTTGGAATGTCCTTGATCGAATGCTTAATCATTGATGACTTGCCTGCACCAGCACTACCCTCAACGATCATGATTTCTATCCGTCCTTCGTTGAAGACTTTCACGCATTTAGCGAGATCAGAGTAGAAATCTACTCGCTTTTGCATGACTACCTCCAGTAAAGTGTACGGCGGACCCGTTCCGGCCCTGACGGGCCGGGTGTACTAGCGGGATTCTAGCAGGGGTCTTTCAGTTTACGACTCCACAGTTCGCTGCTCAGCGTTCGGCTTTTCGAGTGATGAACGTCTCACGGAGGATTAGCGGAACTTACAGTCTCACCGCTTCTCTGTCTACCCGCTATTGCTACAGCTTAGAATCCCTAGGCAGGTTGCGCTGCCTGCTGTACGGCGCTTCCGTCGCCCCAGATTACGCTGGGGCGTCTCCGTTGTTAACCTTCCCTGGCTAGGATTTCGTTGGTTGACCAGTTCTGGCTGGGTTTGACGTGCTGTTCTTCGATTGGGCGACCCGGCAACAGGAATCCATCGCTGTACCAGCTTGCCATGTTGACTTGGAACTTGTTCGCGTCGAGGTTACGGCTGATGAAGATTTTTAATCCGACACGGTAGTTGTCACCGTGGTACAATGTCCGTACTGTTTTCAGCCCTGATGCTGTGAACACAAACATGATTACCTCCATAGTTAAGTGTACGGCGGACCCGTGAAGCGTCGTGCTGATTCTTCTCATCTGCTGGTATTGACCATGATTAAGAATCATCAAGACGTAATCTTGAATTGCACGGCGCTTCCGTCCGGACAGAGCGGCTGTCCGGTCCCGATTACCACATTGGCCCGATTGGAATCCACACGACCAGGGCGATTACCAGAACCCATTTGTTGATCATATGATCCCAATCAATAATAACCAGCTCGGATATCCGTGCTGACAGGTGCCGTCTGGTTCGACCCGGCAACCGTCCGGTGTTGGGCAGATGGAATCCATTGACCATTTCTGCAAACTCTTCATGGACGGGTAGTTGACGACCCGAACATCGTGCCCTTTGGCCTTGAGATCAGCGACAGATTCTTCAATCGTTTTTGTCGCATCTTTCTTCAAAGTAAGGACCCGACGTTTGTTGAGAACGATACATTTCATAATTGTTTCCTTTCTTGTTAAAGTGTACGGCGGACCCGGAAGCACCGAGCTGATTCCTATCGCGGTTGTGTTCGTCACTCGGACGACATGTTCCCCTTGACCCGCAATGCCCTAGTATACAGGAGCGGATGTTCAGAATCTTCACAAGACTATCTATACCAGTAGCATCATATGCTAATGGCGAAGTCCCGCAGCTCGGGTTTCTCCGATAGTACGAGAATCTTCTCTCGCCCCGGTCCCGGCGGTATTTCGTCCGATGAATTGCACGGCGCTTCCGTTGCAGCCTATTCGCTAGACTGCTTGCGATAATCTTGATTTCGTAATCTTAGATTCCGAAATCGAATGTTGCGCGCCGAATCGAAGCTTAAAAAGATTCGATTAGTAGATTCTCTAGTTTACCTTGACACATGACACATGACACACGACACACGACCCGATTAACATTAATCATGACGATTCTCTTCCCTGGCACCCAGACTACTACGTCTGACCCGTGGTTGGCCTGGAATCGTGCGTCATGTGTACGATGACGCACGACCCAAACTTGCCATGGTTGTTACGCCCAAGGGGCGTAATCCGTGCGTCATGTGTACGGCGCTTTCGTCTAGGCCACTTGCCGGGTTGACTAGACCTTGAGAGCGGACCGAACCGACTTGACCGCGACGGTCAAATCTTGCGCCTTTGTGAGAGACAGGAGAATCTGTTCCAGGTCGGGACCGATTCCCTTGTCGCACAAGGTTTCGACAGCGTTGTACACCCCGGCGTGGGCGATGTACTTGTTGATTATGTCCGTGTTATTGTCCACGACGGCTTTAGCGAAAGCCTTGCCGACGTTGCACGGATTGTTCTGACTGAGCGCCTCGATGTTCTTCCGTTCCATGATCTTGGGCGCGTTGACCGTCTTGGTCCCCAAGAACTCTTCCAGGCCGTCCTGCGTGAGAGCCTGCGTTTCCGGTTGACCGGCCGTTCGTTCGGTGAGATTCTTCTTCGCGAGGGCGACCGGATCACTCCGAACACCCAGGTTGGGAAGCTTGGCACCTTTGATCGGGCCGTAGCGGATGAAGCTGGGGTGCTTGGGATCGGTGTTGATGATCCGGTCAAGCAGCTTGACTTCGGGAAACCGTTGGTTGAGAGTCAGAATCCAGAAAACCTTCTGGCCCGTCGTGGGCGTGAAGGCCCGACGAATGTCGTCCTGAATGCCACCCTTGGCGAGAATCTGCTGCGCACAGAGCAGCATATCCTTTTCGCTCGGCTTGTCGAATCCTTCCAACTTGCCCATGTTCTCCAACATCTGGGCGATGTAGCGTTCCATCTCGTTGGCGAAATCCCGGATCAAGACCGGATACTGCGTGATGATGGCATCGTCGCCATTCGCTTCGTACCTTGCGACGTTCGCGGCAGCCAGGACTTTGTTCCTGCGATTACCGCTGACACCCATGTACTTCGGCGTGATGATCTTCCCGTTCTTCACGTGGTTGATCTCGAAGACGTGAAGGAAGGGGCCGACCTTGGAATCGGTCTTCACCTTCTCTTTCAGGTCCTCCCACTGTGCGGTCAACTCCGCGACCGCGCGAGCCTTCCAATCGTCCGTGATGGCCACGACTTCAAGGACTCCGTCCCCGTTCTGTCTCCAACCCTCGACCGTCAGCAATCCTTGCAACTTCGCGAGTTCCTTCTCCGAACCGTAGTCGCCGCTCAAACGAGCGACGTTGAATTCTGGGTGATGGAACACATCGGAAATCTTGACGGTCTGACTGTGAATCTGTACTGCCATAGGACACTTACCTTTCATTCTGTTGGAAAGAAACAACCTGGTGAAACACTCACCAGGTTAATGGACCGCGACCCGGTAAAGGAATCGCGACCCGATGGCAAGTGGCCTAGGCGGAAGCGCCGTACACTTGACAATCTATCAGTATCCATTATGCCCTTGATAAGTGGCCACAAAAGATTATCGAACCGTTGCACAGCCCCATGGGTTATCATTCCACTCACTTTTCGTCATCGACATGATAGGCGTTAACCTATCGGCGTAATCGGGACCAAACCCCAGACGTTTGCAATGTCGTTTTATTGCATCGTCGGGATCGGTGCCATACCCCTCCCCTACACAAACATCTTGATCATAGAACAGAAAGTAAAACATTTGATTCCTCTACTTTCTGGCCACTAATCAAAGGCACAATGCGATAGCATTGCCGTAAGCTTGGATTATTCACCGGTTTCCCGTTTTTACCATCTTACTCCCTACCCCTCCGGGGTTGCTCGCATACACCCTTCATACCCTTGCGGGTTAATTCGGTTGGACCGCAATCGGCCACTGTATTCGTGAGCAGGGTACTCGTTTGATTACTCAAACGAGCAATTCTCTACTAACAATTCCTTTTCATCCTTGAAAATGTAAAGGAAACTCAAGAGTCTAAAGGATAGTTTTATCAGGCCAGAAGCCTACACTTTGTTTCCTTTCCTCTTGCTTCCCTATAATACATTCCTTTTCATCCCTGAAAATGTAAAGGAATATTCGAGGAATTCTTTCCTCGAATCAAATGTACACTAAAAAGCGCCCTCAATAGGGAGCCAAAAAGTGGCCACCGGGCTGTAAGCCCGTACAGTTTACAAAAGTGTAAACTGACATTTGTTCAGTTTACATTTCTGTAAACTGACATTTGTTCAGTTTACAAAAGTGTAAACTGTCAAATGAATTCCTTTTCTTCCCTCTTATCATTCCTTTTCGACCGTGGAAACGTAAAACGTTTCCGGAATTCCTTTTCTCGTTTCCTTACAAGTAATACCTTTTCGACCGTGGAAACGTAAAACGTTTCCGGGGAATTCCTTTTCTCGTTTCCTTACAAGTAATACCTTTTCGACCGTGGAAACGTAAAAAGAAATATTCGGGGCCGAACGCCAGGCGGTAGACTCCTGGCAGGCGGGGCCGAACGCCAGGCGGTAGACTCCTGGCAGGCGGGGCCGAACGCCAGGCGGTAGACTCCTGGCAGGCGGGGCCGAACGCCAGGC
>Ga0182018_10003280_pt1 | contig 14767 bp, 12 predicted proteins | sample 812P2MmetaG_FD_120490 | JGI IMG/M metagenome (GOLD analysis project Ga0182018, IMG submission 120490) | Permafrost microbial communities from Stordalen Mire, Sweden - 812P2M metaG | ecosystem: Environmental > Terrestrial > Soil > Wetlands > Permafrost | place: Sweden: Stordalen | collected...
CAACTTCCACCTGCGCCCCCGAGGGCCCCGGCCCACCTGCCGCCCTAAGTTCAGGGTGGTGCTGTTAAATCTTCGACCTTAAGTGAACAGTATTGCCCCTAGGGTCGATGGAGGAAATGGACCGGCGGTCCCCCGGCTTCGAAGCCCCGAGCCGTGCGTCGCGGTGAACGGACTCAGGGGGCGACGACGGCCACCGCCTGCTGCGCCGCATAGACGCGGCCCGCCGGGTCCGTCGCGCGGACTTGGAGGAGGTGCGAACCGAGACCGAGGTCGGCCGGCAGGCTAGCACGCCACAAGTGATAGCAGATGGCCGGGTCGGGAAGCCTGGGTCCAACCGGCGGGTGGGCCGTCGCGTCCTGGGAAAGAAAGGCGGCCGCATAGGAGGGATCCCAGCCCAGGATCCTTCGCATCGGATTCCAGGCGCGCCCGTCGACGCGCGCCTCGACCGTCCATCCATCGTGGCCGTTGAAGACATTCGCGTAGAACGAAACGTAACCCTGCCGCGGGGCGACGGATTGCGGTGCGTGGAGTCCGATCTGGTTGTCGGCGGGAAAACGGGAGGGAATGTAGTCGAGCGAGACCCGCGGGCCGTGAAATCCGAGGATCGCGTACCCCGGCGGGGTCCCATCCCACATCGTGGCTGCCGGAATTCCCTCCGCATCGCGCGGACCTCCCCAAAAACCGCCGCATGCGGCCGCCACGTTGTACTCGTGCAGGGGTTCGGCGCCCGTCCACCCGTCGTCACCGCCGTGCATGACGTGCCGCTGGTAGTGGGTATGGCCCGATAGGATGAGGAGGTGGGGCCGATCCTTCAGGATTTCAAAAAGATGAAGGCGATCCGCCCGGCGAAACGTTTCCGACCCCGAGGGATCCGGCGAAAAAAGCGGGATGTGCATCATGAGGATGACCCATTCGTCAGGCGGCGTCAGACGAAGGAGGTTCCCGAGGAATTCGAACTGGTCCTCCCGGAGCCCCCCGATGTAACGGGGCCCTCCCAGCGGTCTCACGTCGTCCAGGGCGACGAACAGGGCCGGCCCCGCATGGAAGGCATAAGTCGACGGGCCAAAAACCGACTCGAAGGATGCCACCGCCGCTTTTTCGTCTGGGGTACCGAGCGCGAGATCGTGATTGCCCGGCAGGTTGTACCAGGGGATGCCGACGGCCTCGAGCGCCCGATTGACCGGTCCGAAGAGGTCCGGCCGGTCGTACGCGATGTCGCCGAGGGTCACTCCAAACGCCAGATCCGTCCTTCGTCCGATGGGTTCCACGAGGCCCTTGGAGAGATAGCCCACCTCCGCAGGGGAGGAAGGCTGCGGATCCGTCAGGATCATGGCGCGCAGGTCGTCGGGCTCGTCGCGGCTCCGGAGGGGAAAGTCGGCGCCCTGGCCCGGTCCGGGTTGGGCGTGGAATAGCGGCAGGTTGACGCCGTCGACCGGCGGCTGCCATCCCCTCGGCTTGACGACAAATGTCTGGGAGCCTGGCCGCTCCGGAAGGCGGTACGCACCGGTTGCGTCGGTCAGGACCACGTCGACGCCATTGGAGACGGCGACCGATGCGATGCCCGGTTCGGCGCCGTCGCGCAGTCCGTTCCCGTTGCGATCGTCAAACACGATCCCTGTGCCGGCCCAGAGCCGGACGCCGGCGACGGCCAGCAGTGAGGTCCTGCTGATCGCCGCGCCGAGATTCATTGGTGACCTGCGATGGCGTGGGGAAGGTAGGGAGCCTCGAGGGCTGCCATCTCCTCCGCGCCGAGTTTCAGGGAAAGCGCGGCGACGGCGTCCTCGAGGTGATGGGGCTTGGAGGCGCCCACAATCGGGGCGACCACCGCGGGCTTTTGCCGGAGCCATGCGAGCGCGATTTGCGCGGGGGGCACGCTCCGCGCCGACGCCACCTTCTGGACCGCGGAAAGGATGGCGCGGTCCGATTCCGGCAAATCACCGCCGTAGAGGTTTTTGGCGTATTCGTCCGTCTTGCCGCGGGTCGTTTCGCCCTGAGTGCCGCGCGCCAGGATTCCCCTTGCGAGGGGGCTCCACGGAATGAGGCCGACCGATGTGGCTGCGCAAAGGGGATTCATCTCCCGCTCCTCCTCACGGTACAGCAGGTTGTAGTGATTCTGCATCGTGACGAACCGCGTCCAGCCGTGCGAGGCGGCCGTATGCTGCATCGCCGCAAACTGCCAGGCAAACATCGACGAGGCGCCGAGGTGGAGCACCTTTCCGGCGCGGACAAGGTCATTCAGCGCCTCCATCGTCTCGTCGATGGGGGTCTCCGGATCGAAGCGGTGAATCTGGTAAAGGTCCACATAGTCGGTTCCGAGTCGCCTCAGGCTGTCCTCCAGGGCGTGCCGGATGTGCTTGCGCGAGAGCCCGCGCTGATTCGGGCCGTCGCCCATGGGGTTGAACAGCTTGGTCGCAATCACCACGCGATCGCGACCCTGTCCAAAATCCCGGAGCGCCCGCCCGACGATCTCCTCGCTGACACCGAGCGAGTACATGTCCGCCGTGTCGAAAAAATTGATCCCGAGTTCAAGGGCCTTCCGGATGAACGGCCGGCTCTCGTCCTCCTCCAGAACCCATTCCCTCCATTTCTTGGAACCGTAGGTCATGGTGCCGAGGCACAAGGGGGATACCTTGAGCCCCGTGCCTCCCAGATTGACGTAGTTCATGACGGCGAGGGCTATTTCTTGGGAGGCCCCCCGTGGTGGGCCGCATGCGAAGCGTAGGCTGCCGTGTCGGAAAGCATGGCGTCGATCGTGGCCGCAAGGGGCTCGATCCGGACAATCCCGGAGAACACGGCCTTGTCGGCGATCGCGTCCTCAAGGATGAAGGCGGGCCGCTGTGAGATCCGGTGCGAGAAAAATTCGGCGGTGCTCGCGTCCAGGCGGGCCCGGACCGCCGCGGATTCGGCGCGGGCCCGGAGTTTCTTCGCCGGGATCCCAGACGCCTTGGACCCGACCGCGACGGCTTCGCTCATTCCCCCGACCTTCCTTCCGTCGATGAGCGCCGCACGCGCGATCGCGAGGCGGAGGGTGTCGTCGGCGAAACCGAAATCCCTGCCCGCTTCGGCGACAAGGTTTGGGTTTTCATACGAACCCCCGCGATGGTCCTCAAACCAGCCCGAGTTGAGCATGACCGGCGAGCGCATGACCGTGCCGCCGCTTCGGCGATAGTACCATTCGGATTGTTCGCGCGAGACGGGGAAATCTTCGTTATGCATGAGTGCAATCCGCCATTCAAATTCCACGCGTCCCGCATAGCGGGCCTTCAACTCGGCCCAGGTGGGCTCAACCCAATGGCACCAGGATGACAGTACCTCGAGGAAGTAGGTGATCTTCATGCTGGAAAAGAGGAGCGGCCTCGCGGCTCCCCGTCAAGGACGGCTGTCCTCTTGTATCCGCGCCTTCTTTGACTCACCCGGGCGGCGGCGCCCCCCTCTATGCTGGACCCTTGTACATGGCGGCCCATGGTTTGCCCGTTCCCTCGATGACCAACCCCGTCAAGGCGCTCCTCGACTCCATGGGATTGAGAAAACATCCCAAGCTGCGCCTCGTCCTAAAGCGCGCGTATTGCCGTCTGATCGATCCTTTCGATCGCGGCAGGCCCCTGGAACTAGATTCCGGCGCCGTGTTGCGCGTGCCCACGTACCTCGCGACCGCCGCCTATTCGAATTACGAGGTCGAAGCCCTCCGAGCGTGCAGGGAATGGCTTGAGGCGCATCCTGGGGCGGGGATGGCGGACATCGGTTGCGCGCTTGGAATCTACAGCGCGCTGGGCCTGCACGTGTCCGCCAGCACGAGGGTGTTTGCCTTTGATTCCGATCGATTTTCCCTCGAGGCGACGCGCGGGTTCTGTCGTTTTTACGATTCCCGGCGCCTTGGCCTCGTTCATGGATTTCTGACCGATCAACATGCCTCGGGCATGACCCTGGGGGAAGCGCTCGCCGCGACTCAGAGCCTTCTCTCGACCTCCCCCCGTCGAGCCGAACCCACGGCCGTGCGGTATCTCTGCCTCGACCGGCCCCTTCCCGATGAATTCATTCCGCGGCATTCCCTCGACGGGCTCTTGTTGGACGCGATTCCAGAGGGATGCCCAATGCTGTTCAAAATCGACGTCGAGGGCGCCGAATTGATCGTCCTGCGCGGAATGGCGGGGCTGCTGCTCCGCAACCGGCCCACCGTTCTCCTCAGCGTCCACCCGCAGTTTCTGCCCTCATTCCATCAGTCGGCGGCGGATGTGGCGGAATTTCTCCGGGCCCATGATTATCGCTGGGAACTGCTCGCCAACGATCACGAGGAACATTGGTGGTGCGTTCCCAACCAGGGCGCACGTCCGGTCGAAAGCTAGCGCGCCGGCGCGGCGGCCGGGCGGCTATTCTCAAAAGACGGCATTGTCATGGGGCCCCCGGGCTGCTTGGGTCCGCGTCATGAGGGTACTCGGAATCGACATCGGTGGATCGGCGATCAAAGGGGCGCCCGTGGAGACGAACACGGGACGCCTTCTGGGCGAACGCTTTAAAATTGAGACCCCCGTGATGCTTTCGCCCGGCGAGATGGCCGATGCCGCCGGAATGATCGCCGTGCATTTCCGGTGGAAAGGTCCGGTCGGGATCGGATTTCCGGGGGTGATCCATGGGAACCATATTCTCACGTCGGCGAACCTCGACAAACGGTTCATCGGATGCGACGGCATCAAGCTATTCAGCGACGCGGTCGGCCGCCGGGTGGCCCTGCTGAACGACGCGGCTGCCGCGGGCCTTGCGGAGATGCGCTTCGGCGTGGGGCGGAACTTTGGGGGGAAGGCGCTCATGCTCACCTTGGGCACTGGTGTGGGATCGGTGCTCTTTTTCCGAGGGTCGCTCTACCCCTGCGAGCTGGGCCACCTGCCGATGAACGGAAAGGACGCCGAGAAACGGGTTGCCGCTTCGGTGAAGCGCCGCAAGGGCCTTTCGTGGAAGCAGTGGGGCCTCCGTCTCGGCAATTACATCGAAATCCTCGAAAACATCCTCTGGCCCGAGCTGATCATCATCGGAGGCGGCGTGAGCGCGAAGCACGCCAAGTTCTTCAAATACGTGAAGCCGCGGGTGAAAATGGTTCCCGCCGAATTCTTCAACGAGGCGGGAATCGTCGGCGCAGCGCTCTGGGCGGAACGCGAGCGCCGCGCCTGAGGCGGCCCGCCGGGATTAGCCGGTGTAAATTCCACAGCTCCTGACGCTCCGACACCCCGGGAAGCCGCCGCGACCACACCGTTCTCGTTATTGAAGCCGAACACGGCCTGTCCGCCATTGATCCCGACGTTTCCGCTATCCAGTACCGATCCCGGCCTATGTCGGCGCGAAGCCCCGACGTAACTTTCGGTTGCAGAAGGGTGTTGTCGAATGATGCCCGTCCTCTTCTGGGCCCACTTCATCCTATTCGGAAGGCGTTTCGTCGCGTTGCTGGGCCCCTAGGCGCAATTATGATTCCCTTTCTGATGGCGGCCTTTTCGTCCTCCCCCGTTCGTTGTCCATTGTATTAGCGTGGGGGGCCGGTTCCTGCTCCTCCACGCTTTTTTGCGCGCGGGAATAGGGAGTTTGGCCATTTGACTAACGGTTGATAACCCTAGAATGCTGCTCCCATGACCGCTGCCCCCACTTCCGGAAATACCTTTGCTCCCGTAGCGGCAAAACCGCGCAAGAAATCCCATCTCAAATGGTACGTGATCGGCGCCGTGGTGCTTCTCGCCGCGCTGGTTGCCGCAGCGGTCGTGAAGAAACGTGGGGCGAATGTCGGCCTGTTGGTCACGACGGAAAAGGCCGTGACCCAAACCATCGTCCAGGTCGTGACAGCCACGGGAAAAATCCAGCCGGAGGTGGAGGTAAAGATATCTCCGGAGGTCTACGGCGAAATCACCGCGCTGCCGTTCCGCGAGGGGACTGTGGTCAAGAAGGGCGACCTGATCGTCAAGATAAAGCCGGACCTTTACCAGGCGCAGGTCGACCAACAGGTGGCTGCCCTCGCCGGCGCGCGCGCGGCCGCTGTCAACAGCGAGGCCAAGCTCGTCAAGGCCGATGCCGATCTCAAGAAATACCAGGACCTCTACGACCGGAAGCTTGTCTCCGATTTCGACTACGTCACTTTCAAGACGGCCGACGATTCGGCCAAGGCGGACCGGGCGTCGGCGCTCGCGCAGGTTGATCAAGCCGAGGGGTTTCTGAAGCAGGCCCAGGATTCGCTGTCGAAAACGGCGATCTATTCCCCGATGGACGGGACCGTAAGCTCGAGGTCGTCGGAGGTCGGCGAACGGGTGCAGGCGTCGACCTCCTTCGCCGGTACCGAAATCATGCGGGTGGCTGACCTGAGCAAGATGGAGGTTCGGGTGCGGGTGAATGAAAACGACATTGTGAACGTGAAGGTCGGGGACCCCGTCAAAATTGGCATCGACGCCTATCCCGAGCGCACCTTCAAAGGCGCCGTCCGCGAAATCGGCGCCTCTGCGGACAACAATGGCGGCTCGGGCAGCGGATCCGCCGCCGCGTCCGGGACCGTATCCGACGAGGTCACCAATTTCATCGTCAAGATCCGCGTGGCGGACAAGGAGCTCGCGCTGAGGCCGGGAATGAGCGCCACCGCCGATATCCAGACGCAGACGGTCAATGACGCCGTGGCCGTTCCCATTCAAAGCGTCACGGTGAGGGATGTCTCGGGCCTCACCGCCAATCAGATTGAGGAAAAAAAGCTAACCGAGCTGCGGGAACGCTCCGGAAACGGCATGGAGGTGGCTTCGGCGAAGGACGATGCACAGGACCGCGACAAGCTGATCCGGGGCGTATTTGTCAGGGCTGGCGACACGGTCCGGCTTCAGCGCGTTGAGACCGGCATCGCCGACAATACGGTGATTGAGATCAAGTCCGGCCTCAAAGCGGGCGACGAGGTGGTCTCCGGCGGGTACACCGCGATCAGTCGCCTGCTCATGGACGGCTCGAAGGTTCGGGTTGAAAAGCCCAAGGCTGACCTAGGCGGCGCCAAGTGAGTCCCCCTCTGGTCCCATGACACCGCCGGCACCCGTTGAATCGCGACCCATGCGCCCCGTGGGTCCGTTGGTCATCGCCATCGAGGGCGTGACCAAGCTTTACCAGATGGGCGACGAGACGATTCACGCGCTGAGGGGCGTGACGCTTGAGATCCACCGAAACGAGTACCTTGCGATCATGGGGCCGTCCGGTTCCGGCAAATCGACCCTGATGAACATGCTCGGCTGCCTGGATACGCCGACTTCCGGGAGGTACGAATTCAACGGACAGGACGTCGCGGGGATGGTGGACGATGAACTGGCGGACATCCGCAATCGCGAGATTGGCTTCGTTTTCCAGACCTTCAACCTGCTCCCCCGCTCGGACGCCCTGCGCAATGTTGAGCTCCCGCTCATCTATGGCGGAGTCCCGTCGCACGAGCGCCACGAACGAGCGAGAATGGCCCTCGAGAACGTGGGGCTTGGCAACCGCGTCCACCACAAACCCAACGAGCTTTCTGGCGGACAGCGCCAACGCGTGGCGATTGCCCGGGCGCTCGTCAACCGACCGTCGATTATCCTGGCCGACGAACCCACCGGCAATCTCGATTCCAAAACGGGCGTCGAGATCCTCACGCTGTTTGATGACCTCTATGAACAGGGCAACACAATCATCGTCGTGACGCATGAGGAATCCGTCGCCCGGCATGCGCGGCGCATCATCCGCCTTCATGACGGGCTGATCGCCAGCGACGGTCCCCTGAACTGACCGCCGCCCGAAATGAGCCGGATCCTCTACGAAATCACCGAGGCAGTGCGGATCGCGGTCGCGCAGATCCGCGCGAACAAGATGCGCTCGGTGCTCACCGCGCTCGGCGTGATCATCGGAATCGTGGCCGTCACCCTGATGGGCACGGCGATCAATGGCATCAACGTCGGCTTTAACAACAGCATGGCCATGCTTGGCGAGAACGTTCTCCATGTGGAGAAGTGGCCTTGGCTCACCGGTGAAGATTGGTGGAAATATGTGAACCGGCCCATCATTAAGCCGGAGGATGCGGAAAGGCTGAACCGTCTCATTGAGGCGACCCCCAATTCGCAGCTCGAAACGGCCGTGTTTGTCCATGCGAAGGGAGCCTCGGTTAAGGCGGGGACCCTCACCGTCAGCGGCGTCACCGCCATCGGTTCCACCGGAAATTTCGCGCGCATCATGACGGCGGAGGTGGCCGACGGCCGCATGTACAGTGAGACCGAGAGCGACGGCGCCCGGCAGGTGTGCGTGCTGGGCTCCGACGTCGCTCAGGCGCTGTTTCCCGGGCGTTCCTCGCTCGACGAGACCGTGATGGTGAAGGACCAGCCTTTCCGGGTCATTGGCGTGCTCGCGAAGCAGGGCTCCTTCCTCGGGCTTTTCAGCTTCGACAACCAGCTGCTGATGCCCCTCGGCGCCTTCCGGAAGTATTTCGGCATCCGCAGCGGCAACCCTTCGATCCAGGTGAAGGTCAGGGACAAGAACCGGATGGACGAGGCCCGCGACGAGCTGATCGGCGACATGCGCCGGGTTCGCGGGCAAGGCCCGGGGGAGCCGGATAATTTCACCATCAATACCCAGGATGCGTTCAAGGAGAAGCTGGACCCGATCACAAGGGGGATTGCCCTGGCCGGACTTTTCGTGACCGGCCTCTCCCTCTTTGTCGGTGCGATCGGAATCATGAACATCACCTTCGTGAGCGTGAGGGAGCGCACCAAGGAAATCGGAACCCGCAAGGCGCTCGGCGCCCGGCGTCGAACGATCCTGCTGCAGTTCCTGATCGAGGCGGTCTCGATTTGCGTCGTTGGCGGCGTGGTCGGGCTTTGCCTCACCTACCTCCTGTGCATGGCGGTCAAGATCGCCATGCCTTCGTTCCCGCTCGAGTTCTCGGTCGGCTTGGTCGCGCTGTCGATGCTGGTATCGGTCCTGACGGGGGTCCTCTCCGGATTCATCCCCGCCATGGGCGCCTCGCGCCTGGATCCGGTGGTCGCACTCCGGTATGAATGACCTTTTGAAGATGGCGTTCGGCTCGCTCGGGGTGAACAAGCTCCGTTCCTTCCTGACGATGTCGGGAATCACGATCGGGGTTTTTTCGGTCATCGGCGTGATGACGGCCGTCTCGGCCCTGCGTGGATCGACGGAGTCCTGGCTCAGCTTCCTCGGCTCAAACATCTTCCAATTTGAGAAATGGCCGGCGACGTTCGTGAGCAGCGGAACCGAGCGCCACAAGTATGCGGCTCGCCGCGAATTCAAGCTCGACCAGGCCGAGCGCTACGTGAATTTGATGCGGGATTCCTCGGCGGTGATCTGCCTTTCGACCTTCACGGGCGGAAATCCGGCCGTCCAGGCCACGTACGGCGGCTATAAGACAACTCCGGATGTCACCTTCGGCGGCACGAACGAATATTTTCTCGTGGCCAACCAGTTCTCGATCGACACGGGGCGCAACTTCACCGCCGCCGACGTGGACCTCGCGACGCCCGTCGCGATCATCGGCCAGGGGATCGTCTCCCGGCTTTTCCCGGCCGAAATGCCGCTCGGCAAGCGGGTGAAGGCCAATGGGCGCACCTACACGGTCGTCGGCACCTTTGCCTCGAAGGGAACCGCTTTCGGGGGAAACCAGGACAACATCTTCATGGTCCCGATCACGCGTTTCATCATGGATTTCGGCCAGGAAAAATATTCCGTCCACATCGCGACCCAGGCTCCCTCGCAGCCCGAATATAGCGCGACGGTGGACAAGGGGATCGCCGCGATGCGCATCGTCCGAGGCCTTCGCCCGGAGCAGGAGAATGACTTTGAGGTCTTCTCAAACGACTCGCTCATCGCGACGTTTGCAAAGATTGCCGACATCATCGGCAACGGCGCGTTCATCATCAGCGCGATCGCCCTGCTTGCGGCGGGGATCGGGATTATGAACATCATGCTCGTGAGCGTCACGGAACGCACGAAGGAGATCGGCGTCCGCAAGGCGGTTGGCGCGCGGAAGATGGTCATCCTGACCCAGTTTCTCGTTGAATCCGTCGTGCTCTCGGTGACCGGGGGCCTTTTTGGGATCGTATTGGGCACGATCGCCGGGAACGTTCTCGCGGTGGTTCTTTCCGCCTCGATCGTGTTCCCATGGGGCTGGGCCGCCGCCGGCGTTATCGTCTGCACGTTGATCGGAATCACGTTCGGGATGTATCCGGCCTGGAAGGCCGCCTCCCTCGACCCGATCGATGCGCTCCGTTTCGAGTAGGCCTCAGCCCCGGCGGATCTCGGAGCCCGTGAACCGGATCTGGACGCGGAACACTTTCTTCGTGCGGCACCTCACAGCGCCGGTCGCGAGGTCGACATGTTCGGGAATCTCGATCCGGTGAAGGTCCACGGCGGCGTGGTAGCCGCGCTCGGAAAAGATGTCGATCAACATGGCGAGGGCCAGGGGGTCGTCGAGCGTGGTGTCCTCCGTGTTCACGAGCGCCGTCCCCGAGATGGCATGGCGGATGACGATCGGCACGATCTTACGCTCGATGAAGCCCGCGACGTTGTTGAAAAGCTCGGCGTGCTCCAATTCGTAGGAGTCGAGCCGCCGGACAAGCTCCTGGCGGGCGTGGACGATGATTTCGCTGGCGACCGGGATGCCGCGCAACCGGTCGACCGTCCTTGGGTCGAGCTCCAGCGTGCTCTGGTACTCGAGCTCGCGGATGATGTTCTGCTCCACCTCGGCGAACGAGCCCTGGGCATTTACAAAATGATAGTGGTAGATCTCCTTCAGCTCCTGGAGGGCGTCCCAGGTCTGCTCCTTGAACACGCGGTATCGACGCTGGGCGAGCGCCTCGTCAAAGTCCGTGGCGCGCTCCTCCTGAAGCACCCCGATTCCCGTGCGGCGCACCTCCTCGTTGTGGGACCGCACGTCGACGCCGCGCCGGAGCTGTCGGGCGACGCTCGTCGCCTCGTCGACGAAGAGCACCATGATGTGGATCGTGGGCTGGCGGAAATGGATGCCGAGCGGAGTCTGGTAGTAGTCCCGTCGGAGCGAGTGCATCTTGTCGACGAGGAGCTTCAGGCACTCCACCTGGACCTTCGTCCGCGGGAAACCGTCGAGGATGACGCCATCCCGGTATTCCGGCTGAAGCAGCCGGTGGAAGAGGAGGTCAATCACCTCACGGTCGCCGACCATGCTGCCCGCATCCTTGTACCGACGGGCCTCCGGCGAATCGAGGAGGGCACTTATGACAATCGGTCCGCACGTGAGGCCGCGCGTTTTTGCTATGAAGCGGGTGTTCGTGCCCTTGCCGGCGCCCGGTGCGCCGCCGAGGAGGATGATTTCCTTGGGGAATCGAAGGCGTTCTATCCCGAAGTCATCCTCGAGGTGCTGCCAGACGGACCCGAAGATGATCTGGGCGTCCTTAATCTCCAGGTCGGTGATCCGGGCCGGCACCGTCGCGGGAGAAGCCGGGACTGCGGGTTCCGTCGTCGGTTTTGCGGGTTCGGGCGGCATCGAGCTGTTTGTCGCACGCTCGGAGGGCGTTTCACGGAGGGCAAGCTTTCAATGGGAACCGGCCGAATGGTTAGCGGTCGAATTGGCGTGCAATCCTATCGGGTGCAAGCCCGTGGGAGCACCTAGTTGAAGCTGGACCTGGCGGGGTCGCGCAAGCGGCCCCGCCTTGGCTTTTTTGGGGATCGTGCAAAATGCGGAACCTCGGGCGAATGGGCGAAGTCTCAAGTCCCCGGTGAGCCAGGTGAGATTCCCGAACCATTAGTCCACGTCGAGGCTGCCGTCAGCTGATTCAATTGACATCCTCCCGGTCCTGAAGGGCCGAGATTCCTGAATACCATGAAAACAATTTCAGAGCAGAGCAGGTTGGTTCACGCTTCACGGGACGCCGCCTGGGGCGACTTTGTCGCCTTCGGTCTTACACGTCCTCCACGCACAGTCACGGAGTGTCTCTCCGCCGAAAGAACGATGTCGGAAGGTTTGGTTGTTACTTAGCGACCCGCGTGCCCATTCAGATTTCCTACCCAACCTCAAAACAAAATGAAGGCGCGTCGATTCAGCCCGGCCCTGAAGGGTCGGGTATCCTCGCCGTCGTAAGATGAAAAACAGCCTGTGTGTCCTGCTCGTGCTCTCGCCGTGCCCGGTCGTCGCGCAGGATGCACGGCTCGAATTCGAAAAATCATCTTACGGGATACCCCTTATTCCCTCATAGGGGGCGGTCCGGGAGCGAACCCCATTCAGGTCCGTCGGGAACCTCAAATGGGGAAATTTCCCAAGATAGGACTCTTGACCTCGGAAATTCCGTTTCCGGCGGAACCCAGGCCGGCGGATCGGACGGCCAAGAGCGGGGGGGACGTCCACGCGGCCTTGCAGAATGCGTTCCACTTCGATTCCGAGGGCCGCTCGGCGGAGGCGGAAAACGTGCCTCCCGGGGGCGGCCCCATCCTGCAATTGCAGCCCTTTCACGTCTTTGGGGACCGTGATCGGGAAACGGCCGAAGCCATTGATGAACAGCAGGCGGCGCGGGAAGCCGAAGAGTTCAACTTTGAATCGGGAGGCCGCATAGGATCGGTGTCCTTCGGGTCGTTTGAGGCGGATTTTGGAATTTGGAAACCCAAGTCAGTTATCCCCTTTCCCAAGAAATTGACGCCCCCCGAGATCGAGCTCCTGCGCATCAAGTGGTAAGCGGGCCCTGGCCTCAGGAACCGGAGGGAAATTTCTTTGTCATTGGCCATGGGGATCTTCCGAGCCACCCTCAACCCCTCCAAGCCATGCGCGTCCTTATTGTCGATGATGAACCCTCCATACGCCGGACGACGCGGATCGCCGTGGAGTCCTCGGGGCACACCGCATTTGAGGCTCCGAACGCGGCCAAGGCGATAAAGGCGGCTGAGGACGAGGGCTTCGACGCTATTTTTCTGGATCTCAAACTGGGCGCTGACGACGGGCTCGAGGTGCTGGGTCGATTGATGAAGTTGCGTCCGGCTCCCGCCGTGATCCTTTTCACCGCCTACGCAAATATTGCGACGGCGGTGGAGGCGATGCGGCGGGGCGCGTTCGATTTCATACCGAAACCTTTCACCCCCGATCAAATACGCTCCGTCCTGGCAAAGGTCGGCAAGACGCACACGCTCGTGCGCCGGGTCGAGGCGCTTGAGAGCGACCTTGCGTCGGGGGCTCCGCCGGTTGACCTCGAGTCGGACGAGCCGCTGATGCTACGCGCCCTACAGATTGCGTTCCGGGCGGCGGAAACGCCGGCAAACATCCTGATCCTCGGCCTCAGCGGAACGGGCAAGAGCGTGATTGCGCGCGAGATCCACAAGCGAAGCGCCCGTCGCAACGAGGCCTTCGTGACCGTCAACTGTCCAAGCCTCTCGCGGGAGCTCCTCGAAAGTGAGCTCTTTGGCCACGCCAAGGGTTCATTCACGGGCGCCTATGCCGAGACTTCCGGCAAGGTCGCGGCTGCCGATGGGGGAACCTTGTTTCTAGACGAAATAGGCGAGATGCCGCTCGAGATCCAGCCCAAGCTCCTGAGACTCCTTCAGGAGCGTGAATACGAGCGCGTCGGGGAGGTGGTCCCGAGAAGGGCGGACGTGCGCGTCATTGCGGCGACCAATCGCGACCTCGCGATGGAGGTCAAGGCGGGGCGCTTCCGCGAGGACCTTTTTTATCGATTGAACGTGATCGCCGTCACCCTTCCCGGGCTGCGCGAGCGACCGGCTGATCTCCTGCGCCTTGCCGAAGGGGCGCGGGGATATTTCGCCGCGCGCGCGGGCAAGAGCCACATCGTGTTCTCGAAGGGCGTCACTGACGCCTTCGCGAACTACCCGTGGCCTGGGAACCTGAGGGAGTTGTGCAACGTGATCGAGCGGGCCGTCATCCTCGCGCCCGGTGACACGATCGAGGTCTCCGACCTGCCCGAGGAAATCTCGGGGACCTCCGTTCCCGGCTTTTCCATCGGCGCGCGGGTCACCCTTGAACAACTGGAAGGGGAGCATATCCGGCGAATCCTGGCCTCCTCGCGGAACCTGGATGAGGCCGCCCACACGCTCGGAATCGATCCGGCCACCCTTTACCGAAAAAGAGTGAAACTGGGACTCCACTGAGTCTGACCCCCGGGAATGCTCCGCACCCGCCTTCTGTTCGGCCTGCTTCCGCTGCTGCTCGTCCTTGTGGCCACGGGCGCGTACGCGATCCGGGTCTGCCATCAGCTGGCCGGGCCGCTCCAGCGGGACCTCGTTGCCGACTACCGCGCCGCGCTCGGGTGCCAGGACATGCGCACGTCCGCGACCCTGATGTCAAATACGCTGGCGCTCGCGTCGACGGAGGACCCGGTGCGGGCCCGGCGCGCATTCGACGAACACCGGGCGGCCTTCACCCGCGAGCTGATGGTCCAGTCGGAGAGCTCCGCCGGGACGCCCCGGGAGCAATTTGTCGAGGAGCTCGACGGCGCATTCCAAGATTTCTCCGGGCGCTGCGAGGCGGTGCTTGCTGGAAATGCAAACGCGACGCTCGACGGCCTCAGGGAGAACGAGGCCGCGCTGTTCCGCGTGCTGAAATCCATAGACCGCCTGACCGCAAACGACTACGCGGCCTCGCGCGACACCGAGAAGCGGGCCGAGCAGCTCGCATCGACGGCGGTCGGCGTCCTTTCCTTCACCATTGGGGGCGCCGTGGCCCTTTCGGCCCTGCTGGCTTGGCTGACGGCCTCGTCGCTCCTTACCCCGATCAAGGCGCTCACCGCCTCCGCGACCGCGCTCGGCGAGGGCGACCTCG
>Ga0182018_10003281_pt1 | contig 14765 bp, 4 predicted proteins | sample 812P2MmetaG_FD_120490 | JGI IMG/M metagenome (GOLD analysis project Ga0182018, IMG submission 120490) | Permafrost microbial communities from Stordalen Mire, Sweden - 812P2M metaG | ecosystem: Environmental > Terrestrial > Soil > Wetlands > Permafrost | place: Sweden: Stordalen | collected...
AAGGGTTTGGGTGTGTTTGGGGCGGTGATGGATGCGGCGGCGAATGAAGGACGCGGCTCGGGACTAAGGAAGATAAGTGCCGAGGGGTCTCGACTTGCGATGTATGTAGTACCGGCGGAGGAAGACCGGATGATTGCGTGGCATGTGGCCCGAATGTGCGGGGAATCACAGCCGGCGGAAGGGTCGTCATCGTAAATTGACTTCGCTGTGGAAGCACGCCTGCGGCGTTTGGCGGGATACTGGCATCTGAACCGAGTACAGGCCCATTTTCTGACCCAACGACTAAGAATGACCCAACGCACAGGAGGAAACCATGGGCGAAGTGCTTGAATTGCAGACCGCGGCACCGGACAACAAGCTAACGGCGGATGCGCAGCCGCTCTCCGTGGAGGAGTTGCGCAGGATGGATGCATACTGGCGCGCGTGCAACTTCTGCTGCGTCGGAATGCTGTATCTGCGGGCGAATCCGCTGCTGCGCGAGCCGCTGAGGGCGGAGCACATCAAGAATCGGCTGCTGGGGCATTGGGGCTCAGACCCGGGGCAGACGTTTACCTGGGTGCATCTGAACCGGCTGATCAAGAAGTATGCGCTCGACATGATCTATATCTCGGGGCCGGGACATGGGGCGCCGGCCACGCTGTCGAACAGTTATCTCGAAGGCGTCTACTCGGAGATCTATCCGGACAAGAGTCAGGACATTGAGGGGATGCAGAAGTTCTTCAAGCAGTTCTCGTTTCCCGGCGGGATTGGCAGCCACTGCACGCCGGAGACGCCCGGGTCGATCCATGAGGGCGGCGAGCTGGGTTATAGCCTCTCGCACGGATTTGGCGCGGCGTTCGACAATCCGGACCTCATCGTCGCTGTTGTGGTGGGCGATGGCGAATCGGAGACGGGGCCGCTGGCGACGAGCTGGCACTCCAACAAGTTTCTCAACCCGGTTCGGGATGGGGCGGTGCTGCCGATACTGCACTTAAATGGTTACAAGATCGCGAACCCCACGATTCTCGCCAGAATCCCTCCCGACGAGCTCGAGATGCTCTTCAAAGGGCTGGGGTGGACGCCGTATGTCGTGGAAGGCGACGACCCGGCAACGATGCACCAGAAGATGGCGGCGGCGATGGAGCAGTGTTTTGTGGAGATTCGCGCGATCCAGGCCGGCGCGCGAAGTGCCGCGCGGGGCGAGGGTGCGGAGCCGCGGCGGCCGAAGTGGCCGATGGTCATTCTGCGCACGCCGAAAGGATGGACCTGCCCGAAGGAACTGGACGGGCACAAGCTCGAAGGCTCGTGGCGCGCGCACCAGATTCCGATCCCCGATCCGGTGACGAATCCCGCGCACCTGAAGCTGCTGGAGGCGTGGATGCGCAGCTATCGGCCGGAGGAGCTGTTCGACGAGAACGGAACGCTGCTGCCGGAGTTGAAGTCGATGGCGCCGGAGGGGACGAAGCGCATCAGCGGCAACTCGCACGCGAATGGGGGGTTGCTGCGCAAGCCGCTGCGCCTGCCGGATTTCCGCGAGTATGCGGTGAAGGTGGAGAAGCCGGGGCAGATTGCGCTATCGCCAACCGCGAACCTGGCGAAGTATCTGGCCGAAGTGATGCGAAGGAACATGACGAACTTCCGCGTGTTTGGGCCGGATGAGACGGCCTCGAACAAACTGGACGGGATCTATGCGGCGAGTCCGAAGACGTGGATGGAGGAGTTCAAGCCGGAGGATGCGGACGGCGGGTTTCTTTCGCCGGAGGGGCGCGTGATGGAGATGCTCTCGGAGCACACGCTGGAGGGATGGTTCGAAGGCTATGTGCTGACGGGGCGGCACGGGTTCTTTTCGAGCTACGAGGCGTTTGTACACATCATCGATTCGATGTTCAACCAACATGCGAAGTGGCTGGAGAAGTCGAAGCTGGAGCTGCGCTGGCGCGCGCCGATCTCTTCGATCAACCTGCTGATTACGTCGCTGGTATGGCGGCAGGACCACAACGGATTTACCCATCAGGACCCGGGATTTCTGGACGTGGTGACGAACAAGAGTCCGGAGGTGACGCGGATTTATCTGCCGCCGGATGCGAACTGCCTGCTCTCGGTGACGGACCACTGCCTGTGCTCGACGAACTACGTCAACGTGATCGTCGCGGACAAGGCGGAGCATCTGCAATACCTCACGATGGACCAGGCTGTCGACCACTGTACTAAGGGGATTGGGATATGGGATTTTGCCTCAAACGACGATGGCGGCGAGCCGGATGTAGTGATGGCATGCGCGGGGGACATCCCAACGTCGGAGTCGCTGGCGGCGGTGGCCATTCTGCGCGAGCGGTGCCCGCAGGTGAAGATACGGTTCGTCAACGTGGTGGACCTCTTCCGGCTGATGCCGGAGACGGAGCATCCGCACGGGCTGAGCGACAAGGAGTTCGACTCGCTGTTTACGCGGGACAAGCCGGTGATCTTCAACTTCCATGCGTATGCGTCGCTGATCCACAAGCTGACCTACCGGCGGACAAACCACGACAACATCCATGTGCGCGGGTACAAGGAGAAGGGGAACATCAACACGCCATTGGAGCTGGCGATCCTGAACCAGGTGGACCGGTTCAACCAGGCGATCGACGTGATTGACCGTGTGCCGAAGTTGCAGGCCTCGGCGGCGCATACCAAGGAGTGGCTGAAGGACGAGATCATCGAGAGCGTGAACTACGCGCACGAGAATGGCATCGACCGGCCGGAGATTACGGGGTGGAAGTGGCCGGGGTAGGCGGCAATCTTTCCGGGATATAGCTGGCGTCTTTTGCGGGCGGCATCGCGTCTCGACCTGATAGGGTTGTTCCCGCTGTTTATTTCAGGTGACGGGGTTGGACGCGATGACTCGTAACAGAATCGAACGCCGCGATTTTCTCAAGACTGCAACACAGACGCTTCTGGCCGCTCCGGCTCTGGCCGCGCTGAAGGGCGTGGCACAGACGCCGGCGGCCCATCCGATGGCCAAGCGTGCTCATGCGGAGGGCGCGCCGCAGAAGACGCCGACGCATCCGCCGGTGAGCCTGAATGTGCGCGATTACGGCGCGACGGGCGATGGCAAGACGAAGGACACGTTGGCGCTGCAGCAGACGATCGAGCGGGTCTCGGAGTTTGGCGGGGGCGACGTGGTGGTTCCCACGGGAGATTACCTGACCGGCGCGCTGGCGCTGCGCAGTAACGTGACGCTGCGGATTGAGGACGGCGCGAGCCTGCTGGGGTCGCCGGACATGGCGGACTATCCATTCGCGCAGGTGCGGTGGGAGGGGCACTGGACGAAGGGCTATCTGGGATTCATCTCGGCGACGGACGCGGAGAATGTTGCGATCGTGGGGCCGGGGAAGATCATCGGCAGCCCGACCGAGCGGAGGCGGAACGAGGCGGGCACAGGCTTCCGCAACCCTGCGCTGATCGAGTTCAACAACTGCAGGAATGTGCGCGTGGAGGACCTCTATACGCAGCAATACAGCATGTGGTCGATCCATCCGGTGTACTGCGAGAACGTGACGTTCAAGAATGTGATGGTGAAGAGCGGCGCGGATGGCATCGACGTGGACTCGTGCAAGCACACGGTGATCGACGGCTGCACGTTTGAGACGGGCGACGACTCAATCTCGCTGAAGTCGGGCCGCGGGGCTGAGGGCAATACGATCGGACGGCCGTGCGAAGACGTGCTGATCACGAACTGCACGCTGTCGGATGCGGGGTTTGCGAATATCGGGATCGGCAGCGAGACCTCAGCGGGCGTGAAAAACGTGCGGATCGAGCACTGCAAGTTCATCTCTGCGCGGTCATTCGCGATTTTTATCAAGACGCGAACCGGGCGAGGCGCGTATATCGAGGACATCAGCGCGACCGACCTGGATGTCTCCGGCATGAGGCAGGGCTTCCTGCAGATCAGCGTGTTGGGGGTGGGCAAGGCGGATGCGGAATCGGTGTATGGCGACGATGGGATTCCGACGATCAAGAACTTCCGGTTCTCGAATGTGCGGGTGGTGGACGTGCCGGTGCTGGTGGATGCGGTGAACATCCATCCGAAGAAGCCGCTGGAGGGGTTTGTGCTGGAGAATGTGACCGGAACGGCCAAGAAGGGGATCGCGCTGGCGAACATACGGAATGCGCACTTCAGCGGGATCAAGGTGACGGGGATCGAGGGGCCGCTGTTTTCGACGGTCAACGTTACGGGCACCGGCATAACGGGAGCGGTTGCGATTGCGCAACCGGTCGATGGCTCGCGGGTTCAGCTGGAGCCGGTGCCGGCCCCGGCAACGCCTTACCGGTTGCACTGAGGGCTGGGGTTGGAGAGGCACCGCAGAGCGCCGCTTGAGGCCAGTTGAGGCCGAACGGGGCCTGCCATGCTAAAGAGAAAGGCCGGACACGACTCCGAAGAGTTGTGCCCGGCCCTTGGCCGTTAGAGAAGTCGATCCCTCCCTAGTCGATGTAGATCTGGACCAGGAACGTGCGGACCTCCTGAGCGTTTGGCGCGGTGACGCTGTTGCCAGTGGCCGTGATCTGCACATACTGCGGCCCCTGCGGGATTGGCGAGAATAAGTCGACCTGGTTGCCTCCGCATCCGCTCATCCCGGCGGTGACGACGGCGATCGCCAGCAGCATCCACAGCACCTTGCTGAGTCTGCGGCGACGGCGCATGCAGAAGGCAAGCACGCCGAGCGGCAGGAACGCCAGTATCGTCTCCGACCCAGGCATCCGCACGCTGCCGAAGTACTTGTAGCCGAGCGGCTCGGTGATCGGAGTGAAGACGGAGAGCACGGTGGTCGCTGTTCCGGTTATGGCGGACGAACCGGAGGCGGTGAGCGTGACCGCAGGAGGAGTCATAGAGCACTGGATATAGGAGGACGCCGTTCCCGCGTTCGCCGGAGCCGGCACAAGGTAGCTGACGGTGACGCCGGTTGCGGTGGCGGTCGCGTTGGCTGAGATGGTGATGCTGGTTGCGCCAACCGCCGTGATGGTGGCGCCGCTGGGAATGCCGGCGCCGCTGATGGGATATCCCGGCGTGAGGCCGGAGGTGTTCGCCACCCCGGAGAGGGTGGGGCTGCCGCTGGTGGTGTTCACGCTCAGGGTAGTTGCGGTGGGGTTTCCGATCGGCAGGCAGGTAAGGGAGACCAGCCCGGTCTCCGACAGGAGGCCGTTGACGGTGATGGATGCGGACTCCGGATAGGTGCTGTTCTGGCCGGGGGCGGAAAGCAGACCGTTACCGCTGGGCGTGACGCCCGGAACGATGGGGAGGACGCCGGTGGTGGAGGTCAAAGCGAAGTCGGCGGTGTCCACCAGCATGCAATTGGCAATCAGGGCCGCAGGCGCGCAGGCGGGGGATGTGGGCGTAACCGGCGGCGGGTTGAGTACCGACCCCTGGAAGTTGGTGTCCCCACTGTAGGTGTAACTGAACTGATGCAGCCCCGGCGTGGTGATGGTCGGGGTGAATGTGCCGAGGCCATTGGTCAGCGTCACCGTGACGGGCGCATTGCAGTTGGTTGTGACGGTGACGCTGCACGGTGGAATCACCGCGCCCAGCCCAGGGGCCGTCGGGATGATGGTGGTGATCGTGTCGTACACCGTGACCGTCCCGCTGGGCACGCCGATGCCTCCGGCGACCGCAGTGCTGACCGCGAGGGTAATGGGCGCCGCAGCCAGCGCTGCCGTTGTGTTGAGGACCGCCTGCGATTTCAGGGTAGCGGCGATAGACGAAGGCGCCTGGGTGATGGTCAGTGTGCCGTTGGAGACGGTGACCTTGTAGTCGTTGAACGGGCTGATGGGCTTGCCGCTAAACGACGGGACCACCGTGTATGGGGAGCCGGCGATGCTCAACAGGGACGAACGGGCGGGGGTGAACGTTGCGGAGAACTTGTTCTGATCTCCATTCACTGCGCCCACGTACACCAGTTGCAGGGCGTAGTTGATGTCCGGGGCCCCGTATACCGAGGTGAACGCCGGGAGCGTGTCGGTGAGGGCCGCAGGGCTCTCGGTGACGACCGCCTGTGTGGTGGTGCCTGGGTTGTAGACAGGCGGATTGCCGTAGTTGCAGAAGTCGCCGCCGGTGAAGGCGACGGTGATGGGATAGGGCGAGCCGCTGACCGGGGAGTACTGCGACGCCTGGCTGGTAAGCGTGGCGGTGACCGACGCGTCCACGCCGCTGATGGTTCCGGTGATGGCGGCTGGCTTGACTCCATAGGTGAAGGCGAGCGAGGCAGCGGTGGCTGTAATCGCAATGGGGGGCACCACGATGGGCAGCGGAGTGGACGAGACCGAGCTGTCCGCGCTGTCGCCGTTGTAGGTGGCCACCACGGAGTAGATGCGGCCCTGGGCTAGGTTGATGGTGGTGGTGGCGACGCCGCCGACCAGGGTCACGGGAGCGATGACCGGATTGGCTCCGCACGTACCCGAGGCGTAGAGGCCGTTGTCGATGGTGACGACGAAGGTGACGGTGCCGCTCGGCGTGCCTCCCGGTGGGACGTGCGGCTGGGAGACGGTTGCGGTCAGGGTCGCGGTCCCGCCCGCGGTGGGCGTTCCACCGGAGTAGGCGCCAGCGAGGACGATCTTGGCCTGGGGCTGGCCGCCGTTGGCGACCAGGGCGACGGACTGGCTGCCATTGACGGTGAGGGTTGCCGACTGCGCGCCGGTGGAGGTCGGCTGGAAGGTGGGCGAGATGGTGCAGGTGGCTCCCGGAAGCAGAGGCGTTGAGGTGCATGTGTTGGTGAAGGCGAACGCGGTGCCGGACGGGGTGATGGTGGAGATCGGCTCCGTAATTGTGAGGGGCTGATTTCCGGAGTTGGTGACCGTCAGGTAGCCGGTGCATGGGGTGGATGAGCCGTTCTGCAGGCAACCGACCGGGGTCCCGGCCAGACCTGTGATCATGCCCAGACCGGTGGAGACATCAAGGCCCTCGGGAACGGTCCCGAAGTTGCCGGTGGGATTCTGCCGATTGACGTACAGTATCTGCTTGTTGCCGGAGTCGGCGACATACAGGTTGCCGTTGGTGTCGAGGGCAAGGCCGGCGGGAGAGCTAAGTCCGGTGAAGCTGAGGGTGAACGGCGCTCCGTTGGGCGGGCCGGCCGCTGGTGCCTCCCAGATGACGTTGGCCGTGCTATCGGAGATAAAGACGTCTCCGCCACCATCCACCGCGACTCCATTGGGGGTCGAAATGCCCTGGCCTCCGACCAGGGGAAGGTGCGAGCCGAGCGGCAGCAGTGTCTGCAGATCGCCGCCTCCGGGAGCGATCTTGACGACCTGCTGGAACGGGTTGCCGGTGTCGGCCACGTAGATGTTGCCGGTGAGATCGACCGCAACCGCGACGGGGGTGACGAAGGTGGGCGCGCCGGCATAATCCAAGAGCTTGACGGCGCCGCCGAGGACTGGGTTCTTGGGAATCTCCACGATCGCGGAGTTGCCCGTGTCGGCGACGAAGACGTTGCCGTTGAGGTCGACCGCAAGGCCCTGAGGCGCCTTGAACAGATACTGCTGGAGTGGGTTATAGACCGGGATGGGACCGGGGGTGGGGGCGGGGTTGCTGAGGTTCGCATTTGCGGGGGGCGCGGCGCCTGGGGGGACGACCGGGCAGGGCGACGCCGGGGTGGTGAGCGAAGCCGTCTGGGTGGGCTGGCAGGAGACCCAGGAGATGCCGCCGAGGACCGTCACGGCACCGGTGACCGGGTTGACCTCAAGGATGCGATTGTTGCCGGTATCCGAGATATAGATGTTATTGGCAGCGTCGACGGCGACGCCCATCGGGCCGCTCAGGGTGGTCGGGGTGACGGTGGTGGGGAAGACCAGGGCGAGGGCGGTCTGGGTATTGCACAGCGAACCCGAACCCTGGGTGCAGACCTCGATCCGGTTGTTGGCCGGGTCCGCGATATAGGTCTTGCCGCTACTGGTGACAGCCACCGAGGATGTGGTGCCCAGGCCGGTGGCGGGGACAGTGGTCTGCTGGCCGCCATCAATGGTGAGCTGCCCGCCGGTGCCGGTGCCAAGAAGCGGGAAGTAATAGGTCCCGCCGTTGGCTGTGGTGGCCACCAGCTGAGTCTGGCGGAGTCCAGCGGCAGTCGGTGTGAAGGTCACATAGACCAGGCAGTCCCAGCTCGCGTCGCCAACCGATGCAGCGTTCTGGATGCAGGAGGGGGCGCCGGAGTACATGGCGATGGTGCTGGTGGACCCGGCGCCGCCATTGAAGTTCTGGGGACCCTGAGTCGCGTATGCGGCATGCACCCACAGGAGCGCCTGGAACTCGGGGTCCGTGGTGTCGATGGAGTAGTCCGTGTTCCCGGCAGAGAACGAGAACGCGTTGGTGGCGGCGCCGACGACGAGGGGCTGGTTGCTGGCGTCGAAGTGGACGTCGATCGGCTGGGTGACTTGGCCGCCTATCGCGGTGGCGGGGAAGACATTGTCCAACGAGAATTCACGTATCTCATTGAAGCTGGTGTCGGCATTGTAGATGTTGCCGTAGCCATCGGAGATGAGTTCTCCGTTGCCGCTGGTGGAGGAGACCTTGGCCGGGCATCCGTCGAGGCGGCCGTCGATGGTCTTCGGACCCGCGCCGAATGGGGTTGTGCCTGCGGGGCCTTCGATGCAATAGGTGGGCACCGCGATTGAGCCGTACGTTCCGGAGTTGTAATTGGACTTGCCGTTGGGAACCACGTCGTACTGGGTGGTGCCGCTTCCATTGCCTCCGCCGAAGCCAATGACATCGAGCAGGATTCCGCTATTTACGTCGTATCTGAAGATTGCCGGCCAGTGGTTGTCGTAGACCCAGATATTTCCCAGCGGGTCGGCGGTGATATTGGTGGGGCGGACGACGACCGTGCCCCCGGCCGCGCCTGTGGCGTTGGCGAGAATGTTGTCGTAGTAGTGGAGGAGGGTGTCGTTGCGCGAGATATCGTTCGCGGCCTCGTACGAATCGCCGTAGGCGATATTGATACCCGGCCAGAGCAGAGAGAGGTAATGGCTAAGAGGCGCGCCGCCAGCCATGGAGACACTGCCATAGATGCCCGGCGTAGCGTTCTTGTTATTGACCTGGTAGACGTTGCCGTAGGCGTCGACGCCCATGCCGGTCTGGGTGTTGTAGACGAGTGCGTTGGCCGGCCCGTCGACCACGGCCGACGGATTCTGCGGAGAGTTGGGGGCGAAGGTGATGCCGGTGCCGGCGGTGGGGGTAATGACGCCGGGGCAGAGCACGGTGAGCGCGCCGCTGCAGTCGACGATCGACCGGATGAACCCGGGCTGGACCACATACTGGAAGAACTGCTGCGGGGTGGTCTGGGTATTGATCACGCGGATGACGTTATTGCCGACGTCCTGGATATAGAGGTTGCCTGCGCCGTCGAGGGCGATTTGTCCGCCGGTGGACAGTGCGCCAGACTGATAGGCAATGACGTTATCGGTGGCGGCGGTCGAGCCCTTGGTGCCGACGCAAGAAGACAGATTGATGGTGCCGGCGATGTGGTAGATGTAGCCCGGAAGGACGCCGCTTGTGCCAGTCGCCTTTGCGACCGCAGCCACGCCGGTTGGATCGACCAGTTGGATGAAGGCCGCGACCCGCGCGCCGGCGTGGTAGATGACCGAGATGGTGAACTGCGCGGTATCCGCGAAGTAGATGTTGTCGTTCTCGTCGACCGCGATGCCCACGATTTTGCCGCCGATGGGATCGTTGAGGGCGGGGACGCCCTCCGAGCAGCCGATGACCGTTTTGGAACAGGAGGTGGTCTGGTAGCCGCTGCAGTTGGAGGGAGGGACGCCGGCGATGGTGTTGACGATGCCAGTCTGGGCGTTGAGCTCGCGGATGATCGCGCTGCTGGTATCGGCCCAGTAGATGTTGCCGGCGGCATCGACCGCGAGCGCGTTGGGCGAGTTGAGGGTGGTCAGCAGACCGGTCTTGCCGTCTCCGCCGTAACCGGCGGCGGGAAGCGCGGTGGCCGCAGTAGTGGTAGGCTGCTCATTGCCCGCGATCGCATTGACCGTATAAGGAACCAGCACCGGCGCAACCCCGCTGTTGGCGGCGAGAGCGGCCCCAACCCCGCCGACGGAGAACACCAAGGCAACGGTCAGCGGAAGGAGCGTGCGCATTGAGACAATGTGTTTACGGAAGAGCATCGGGGGTCACCTGGTTTCTTGAAATACTGACTAATTGCGTTTTGCGACCGCCTTCACGGGCGATGGAAGCGCCCAACTGGCGGCTGGTTTCCCGAAGGAAACGGTTTCCAAAAATAAGCGGCATAATACGTGTTCGCTGGATTCACATGCAAGGGAAATCTTCTGGCCCGTGCCCCCCGCGGGAAGGGTGGGTCAGTGGCCCCCGCTTGCCACCGGCTGGGCGGCTTGCGCCGCGGAGTTCCTGGTCACCGTGAGGGGTATTTCGAGGGTGCCCACCTTGTCGGAGACGCCATCGAGAATGCCCACCCGGAGAAATATCTCCCCGTGGGGAAGGTCGATCTGCTGGACGTACTGTTGGGCGCGCGACCGGATGAATTGCTGATATTGCTCCGGGGTCAGATTGAGGCTGCGCTTCTGGTTCAAGCGGCTGATCAGTTTGCCGAAGACATCGTAGGCGTCCACCTCAAACTGGATCGATGCTACGCGCGCGCCGCCGGGACCGTCCACAAAGGTGATCTGGCGGGTGGGGAAAAAGTACTCCAGGTCGAAACGTACCAGGGGCTTTCCTTTGAGCCTGGGATCAAGCTCTCCGGCGAGGACGGGACCGGTGGGCTTGGGCGGCACGGCCGTGGGCGCCACGCGCACGTCGAACAGCACCTGGCTGGATGGAGGCACGCCGCGCGCCATGGAGGCCTGCAGGTTATTGCCGTAGGGCTCGGGCGCGCTGGCGGAGAGTGTGACACCGGGGGCGATCTCATTCTTCGCGAGATCGTCCGCGTCATATCCCTTGCGGTACGACAACTGCACTCCCGGCCGATCCACCTGGATGTCGATCGAATGGTAACGGCCGTCGAATGCCAGATCGGGAGGCACATAGGAGACGGTGTAGTAGTTGGCGCCATCCTCAATTGCCTTGCCGACCGCCTCTTTCAGGCCATTGGTGTTGAAGTAGGCGACCCCGCCGGTGGCCTCGGCGACCGCCAGCATCGACAGCTGCTCGTCGCCCTTGTTCTTCTGGAACGCGCCTTCGGAGGCCGCCGCTCTGGCTCCACTGTTGCGGTTGATGGTGTCGAGGTGCTGATCGGCGCCGAGCGAGGGATTGGTAAACAGCGCGCGCGCGTCCACGGGATAGACCGCGACTTCAGCTTCGGTCAGCAGGTCGGTGGTCTTGCGCAGGTCCCTGGTGTAGTCGGTCATGCCCTGGAGGTCGTCGACTCCGCCGCTGGGGAAGATGTTGAGGGGCATCCCGCTGGTAAACCAGATGAGGTTCTTTCTTCCCTTGATCCCGGCGACGTATCCGGCGATCTGGTTGAGCGCTTCCAGCGTCATGCGATTGCGCATGTCGGTTTGAAAGGACGACTGCTCGGTCTCGAACTGGGTCAGTACGGCGGCAGTGCCGTCCTGGGCGAGGGCGGCGGCGGCGGCGCTGTCCTGCACCGCGTCGATTTGGGACTGCAGGGTGTCGTCGAAGTTGGAGCCATCGAAGGGCGAAGGCAGCGCGCGGTTCTTCTTGCTGTCGACCGCGGCGATCAGCGCGGCCGGGTCGGCGGTGAATCCCTGCAGAATGCGCAGGCTTGGCCCCAGGCAGAGCACCGCGACCCGGGTGCCTTGGGGCATGCTCTTGATGTACTTGATCGACTCCTGCCTCAGCGCGACCTGGTCCGAGGACGTGGTGTTCAGCGTGTCGAGCAGCAGGATATTCACCGCGCTGGTGGTGGGAGCGGGTTGCGCATTGGTGTAGACGTTGGGCGGCAGCCTGGGAGGAGCGTGCTGCGCCGCGGCGAGGTCCTGGCTGACCTCAGCGAAGCTGGAGACGGGCTGCTCCTTGCCGTCCTCCTTGATGGTGAAGTCGGACCGCTTGAGGCCATGGACGGGCTGGCCCTTGCTGTCCGTCGCGGTGACGTCGACGACGGTGAGGCGCGAGTACACCTGCAGGGTAGGGCCGGTTGCCGCCGCGGGGGCCTGCCGGGCGGTATCTGCTGGGTTGCCGGCCGCAGCCGGCGCGGCCTGCCCCAGGGCCGCGGGACGCGCCGCAGCGCCAAGCGCAGCCAGGCCAAGGGACAGGAGAACGGACGCGAGCCGACGCATGGGCCGGTCCTGCGCGATCTCGCTTCTGAAACGATCAGGAAACGAAATGCGACCGCTCCCATCGCCCGCCTGAGGCTCATCGAGGTGTAGTCTGCTACAGATCTCGCTCTCCGTGTAGTCTGCTACAGATCTCGCTCTCCAGGAATGGCGCTCCGGCACTCGCGATGGAACTGGCCCCCAGCGTCGGGGAACGAGCGGGTCCAGATCACACTTTCGTGACAATCAAATTGCAATTTCGCTCTTGAATCCGGGCCAAAACAAAGTAGCATGTTGCGTGAAGATTGAAAAGCGATTTCCGGCGGCGGACGATGGGTTCGTTGCGGGCTGCGCCGCCGCGAAGGACAGGGTTGACAAGGCTGAAACGGTTTCCACGGAAAAACATTTTCTTATTGACAATCGCGCCTATAAACAAATACTTTTTTCGCGTTCCGGCTCATGTGTTTTTTAGGTTTTCAGTCACCGGCGCAAGGCTTCGCGGGATGCTTCAACCGGAAAATCCGGCATCCCGACCCAACGCCTTCCAGCGCAAAATCAGATGGAGCAAAACTATGTATCGCAACATGACAGTTGGGTCTTTGCCGCTCGGGCTTTCAAGCCGCCTTCCCGGAAAATGCTCCTTCACCTTTTGCGTCTGCGCGGTCGCGCTGTGCGCCGCGATGTTGTTTGGCGGCATGCCGCTGTATGCCCAGGCCAATAATGGCGGCATCCAGGGCAGAGTCACCGACAAGTCGGGCGCGGTGATCCCCAAGGCGGAGGTCACGGCCACCAACACCGATACCGGCGTTCAGCAGACCGTCCAGAGCAATGGCACGGGAGACTATTCGATCTCTCCGCTTCAGCCCGGCAACTACAACATCGAGGTTGTCGCCAAGGGCTTCGAGAGACTGCTTCAGGAGAACGTCGACGTCACCGCCACTGCCACAACGCGAGTCGATCCGAAGATGAGCGCGGGCGGCGAGAACACCACGGTTACTATCACCGACGCGCCGCCCTCGCTGGACACCACCGACGCCACACTTGGCGGCACCATTGAGAACGAACTTTATTCGCAGCTGCCGCTCTCCATGAACGGCGGGCCGCGCGACCCCACCGCGTTCCAATACCTGATGCCCGGCGTGCAGGAGAACCCGGCGAACAATACCGGGACCGGGTCGAACAACGGAAACTCGGGAATCTACGGGGGCACCGGCCAGACCAACCTGAATGAGAACTACATCGACGGCGTGCCCGTTCCCAACATCGCGCAGCAAGGCAGCAGCAACCCGGTGTCAAGCGCGGTCTCGGTCGATGCGGTCGACCAGTTCTCGGTGCAGACCAACGGCGCGTCCACCGCATTCGGCGGCGCTGGTTCCACCAACTTCACCATCAAGTCCGGCGGCAACCAGTTCCATGGAACGATCTTCGATTTCACCCGCAACACGATGTTCGACACCTGGGGCTACTTCGCCAAGGTGCCGGCGGCCAGCGGCTTCGCAGAGAAGCCGGGCGAGCACCAGAACTCGTATGGCGGGTCGCTGGGCGGACCGATCCTGAAGGACAAGCTGTTCTTCTTTGGCAGCTATGAGGGATACCACTACACCAAGATCAGCAATACGCCGCAGTACATTACCGTACCTACGCTGGCAGAGCGCACCGGCAACTTCACCGACGTCCTGGGAGTCCTCAATTCGCAGATATCCGACTCATCGGTGGGCACCACGCGTCTTCCCTTCCAGGGCCTGGTAAACGGCGTGCCGACCTACAACGTCATCCCGCAGTCGGAGATCTCGAGCATCTCGTGGTATCTGCAGAATGGGTGCCAGCCTGTGGGCTGCGCCGCAGTCCCGGGCAGCCTGCCGCCTCCCACCAGCCTCTCGACCTTCAACAACTACCTGGCGGGCCTTCCCCTGGCGAACCAGGATTACGACACTGATGTCCGCTTGGACTACACCTTGAACTCGCGCAATAAGTTCTCCATGGACGGAATCGGCGGGACCATTGGCTATGGCAGCGACCCGTTCTACAGCACCCAGAACCAGCTTCCGGTTCCCTACGCAAACGGCCAATACCAGAACCAGAAGACGGCATCGGGCATCTTCACCTACAACCTGGTGATCTCGCAGACCATGGTGAACACGCTGAAGTACGGATACACCCGCACCTGGGGTCAGAAGTTCTCCGTGACCCAGGCCAAGAACTTCGACGGCAGCAAGACATCGAAGGCATGCATTGGGACCAATGCCTGCGCCGCGGGCATCACGAACCTGCCGGTGGGCAATGCCTCCTCCAGCATGCCCAACGTGACCTTCTCCGCATCTGCCGGCCCGACGGCCCCGCAGAACTGGCCCTCGGTTTCGAACTCCGGCCCGTTGGCGACCAACTCCTACACCGCCATCGACCAATTAGCGTGGAGCAAGGGCCGCCACAACATTACCTTCGGCGCCCAGGTGGAGTGGCTGGAGACCAACGGCGGCAGCTATGGCGGATACAGCAACACTCTTAACCTCACCTACAGCTCGCTGAGCACCACCGGCGGCAGCGGCGACACCTATGCCAGCTTCCTGCTGGGGGCGGTCAACAGCGGCAGC
>Ga0182018_10003282_pt1 | contig 14764 bp, 9 predicted proteins | sample 812P2MmetaG_FD_120490 | JGI IMG/M metagenome (GOLD analysis project Ga0182018, IMG submission 120490) | Permafrost microbial communities from Stordalen Mire, Sweden - 812P2M metaG | ecosystem: Environmental > Terrestrial > Soil > Wetlands > Permafrost | place: Sweden: Stordalen | collected...
CAAAACCACCAGCAAAACTTTCGCAAATCTTTGTCACAGAAATATCCTAACAGCTTCTCGCAGAACACGAAAGACCACCTTCATTTTCCAAGGGTCGGACTGAACGAAATTCTCAAATTCGGCTGCAACGGCGATATCAGTTGTTTATGCGACCGAGCAGCGACCTCTGCCTTGTCGCGGCAGTGGCTCTTGCACCGTGTCACCCTAGGTTCACGCATTCAGTCGTTTACGATGACCGGCCATAAGGACGAAGGGTCTGATTCGATTGACCCCAAAATGACTTCGGTGAATTACCCAGAATTTCCCCTAGTGCCATAGGCATGAGTTCCTACGTTCTATTGCCGTTGCAAGGCGAGATTCTGAGTCAGAATCAGTTGCTCGAACACGAAACGCGTGGAGGCTAGAATCGCTGTCCGATTTTGGGGGCCATTGCGTCAAACTGGGTTGTCGTGGTCACGGGAAGAACGCCAAGGCTTGTCCATTCAGCCGCGGGAATCGCACGACGGTCCCCAGGCATTCGCCGCTCGTAAAGTCGAAGCCAACGACCTCATCACGGGCGACGCAATAGAGGTCTCCATTGGGAGCAAAACGCAAGCCGCGCGGTTTGCGGAACTCAGCCTTCCCATTTGGAACGAAAACACGGACGAGGTGTCCGTCGGTCGCGTCGTATTCCCGAACAGTTGTGACGGCGTCTAGCGCCCCGAATGGACGCTCGCTGGAGACGACGATATTGCCATTGGGCGCGATCGCGAGATCGAGCGGACTCAGTTCCGCATCTGCCACCAGCCGAGACGGCGGCATAGGTCTGCCTGGACTGAAAGTGACTACGGTGTTATCGCCTTGGGCGTTCGGCCCAATTCCTGAGGCGAGGAACAGCTGGCCGTCGTGACCAAACGCAAATCCGCGAGGGAACGGTACGATCCCCGGCGGAAAAAGATGCTCTCCAGCGTCAAGGGTGGTCGAGAAGGCCATGATTGTATGTGTGCTGCGCAGGCCGACGAAATACCGCCCGCCCGGGCCGAAATTGCCACCGCCGGGATTCAGCCCCTCAATCCGGCCGGTGTCGCGAACGACCCGGCCATCCGGGGAGATCGCCAAGACCCGATCGGCCCCGCTGTTTAGAAACAGCAGGTCTTCCTTTGAGTCGACGGCAAGGCCTCGCGGATCGGCAATGCGATCGTCAACAATAAAGATTCCGCGCGGCAAGCCATTTGGTTCAAATGCGAGAAGTGCGCCAAATCCGTTGCCATTAACACCGGCCGCGCTTGTGACGAGAATGAACATTGCAATTTAAGAGACTCTCCGGCTTCGGCTCACGCAGCCAGCGGAGTCGAGATGAAAACTATGCGATGAAGGGCTGGCCAGCCAGGGCCTCAAATGGGTACCTCGGATCCTTTGTTGGACTCACCGATCAGTCGTTGATAGCGTGGTCGGTAGATCCCGAGACGCTTCATTTTGGACACTAGCGTTGTACGCTTAAGACCTAGCCTGGCAGCTGCTCCTTGAGGCCCTCCTATCATTCCTCCGGCGACTCGTATCGTCTCTAAAATCAGAGCCGCTTCGTGATCCCGCAGTGTACTTGGAGGTGCAACCGAGGGCTTCGTATTTCCCTGGGGTGCCGGAAGAGGATTCGGAAGCACGCCGTTGTCCGATCGGATTACAGCCCGTTCCATGAGATTCTGTAGTTCCCGCACATTGCCGGGCCAATCGTATGCAATGAATGCATTCATGGTTGTCTGGGATATCTTTGGAATGTGCTTCCCCATGCGACGTGCGAACACCTCGACGAAATGCGAGACCAGTTGTCGTATGTCCTCTCGGCGCTCCCGCAGGGGCGGAACCAGGACAGGAAATACATTCAGCCGATAGTAAAGATCACTGCGGAATTCATTCCGTGCGACCATGTCATCCACATCGCGATGAGTGGCGGCGACCAGTCGCACGTTGATGTGATGCGTGCCGCCGCCGCCCAGCCGCTCGAACTCTTGCTCTTGCAAAACGCGCAGAAGTTTGGGCTGCAGGGCCAGAGGCAAGTCCCCGATTTCGTCCAGAAAGAGAGTGCCGGTATCTGCCATTTCAAAGCGGCCGACTTTTTGCGTCACTGCCCCAGTAAAGGCACCCTTCTCGTACCCAAACAACTCGCTCTTCAAGAGATCGAACGGGATAGCAGCGCAGTTAAGTTTCACAAAGGGGTGCCCACAGCGCGGGCTCAGATTGTGAATGGCGTGGGCGATCAATTCCTTCCCCGTTCCAGTTTCTCCCAGAACCAGCACAGTAGAATCAGTTGGCGCTACGCGTTGCACTTCCGCGAGAACTGACTCAAGAGCGAGGCTGTTGCCGACAATGTGATTGAATTGTCGGTCTCTATCGTCGTGCGCGACAGATCGTAGTCTCTCGGACGTGCCCACAAATTACCTTCCACCAAAAAACCACGCAACCGACTTAAATCAGCCCGCGGCCTCAAAGGCCGCTCGAACGCACTCAAGAAGAATTTCACCATCAAAAGGCTTGACCATAAATCTCACCGCACCGCCTCGCATTGCCTGCAACCGCATGTCTTCGTCCCCATGTGCCGTGACAAAAATGGTCGGAATCAGGCAGTGATCGGCATTCAACTTAGCTTGAAGCTCCAGTCCAGACATCCCCGGCATCCGGATATCGGTGATCAGACACCCAGTTTCGTACTGCCGGCCCGATCTCAAGAAATCCTCGGCCGTGGCGAACGATTGCACTGAAAAACCCGCCGATTTCAGCAAACGTTGCACAGCGACTCGATACGAATCGTCGTCTTCAACAACGGCAACCATTTGTTTCTTCTTCTCCGTTGCCATACAGGTACAGGATTGGTCCGTTCTTGGCAAAAACGCAATTATTGTTAGTGATAAGGAGGGTTATATATTTGTATAAGGGAGTTCGTAATAACTGCGGGGCGGCGTCGGGAGGCGTTCTCAGCGGTCTGTGCTAGTCATAGGCGGAAGTTTGAGCTTTTCCGCAATTCTTCCCAGCTCAGCTGGGGAATTAGCCTGCATCTTGCGCATGACTTGGCCGCGATGGACGGTCACGGTAATTTCGCTCGTACCTAGAGTCGAGGCAATCTGCTTACTGATCATACCGGAAATCATGAGACGCATGACCTCGCGCTCGCGCACCGTCAGCTTTGCGTAGCGTTCTTGTAATTGCGCAGTCTCGTTCTGCTCCTGTCTCATCTCGACACTCTTTTTCAGAGCTTGCTGAATCGCATCGATCAGATCCTGATCGCGGAATGGCTTTGTCAGAAACTCCACTGCACCAGACTTCATCGCTTTGACAGTCATGGGTATGTCTCCATGGCCTGTGATGAAAATAATAGGGATCTGAACTCCCGCTTCATTTAATTTGCTTTGGACGTCCAGTCCACTCATTCCAGGGAGTCGCACATCAAGCACGAGGCAACTAGGACCATCCGGAAGCTTGTGACACAAGAAATCTTGCGGGGCGGCGAACGACTCGGAATGCAAACCGACTGTCTTCAATAGACGCTGCATAGCCTCTCGCATGCGCGAGTCATCGTCGATGATGAGCACGGTAGGTTGATCGGAGGAAGTCATGCAGGGACGGCCGTTCTGATGGGTAGTGTGAAGTGAAAGGTTGTGCCTCGTTCGGAGTTCGCGGCGGCCCACACGCGCCCACCATGCGATTCCACGATGGAGCGAGTGATTGCCAGTCCCAAACCTGTGCCTTGAGGCTTCGTCGTAAAGAATGCATTAAAGATCTGATCTGCTTTTTCAGGCGGTAAGCCCACGCCGTTATCTGTGACCGAGATCTGCAATTTACCATCTTCTCTCAACTGCGACTTGATGATCAGTTCTCCGCCGTTCTCCCTCATCGACTCGATACCATTGAGCATGAGGTTCATGAATACCTGCTGCAGTTGAACACGATCAGCTGTGATTTTCAGTACTTCATCTGCTAAGTCTGTGCGCAGCGAAACTGCATACCGGTGGGACTCGCCTCGCAGCAGCAGGACCATATCCTCGATGACTTCGTTTACGTCGACTATCTCTAAGTGTGGAGAATCCTTGCGGTACAGTGCACGGACACGGTCGATGATTTGGCCTGCATGCCTCGCGTCCCTGGCCATTTCCAATGCAGCTTCTCGTGCTTCTGATACATCGGGCTGATCGCGATCAAGAAATCGTGCGCAGGCTTCAGCGTTTGTTACCGCCGCACCAATTGGCTGCTTGATGTCGTGTGCCAGCGAGGTGGTCAATTCGTCCAGTGTGTTCACGCGATTTACGTGAGCAAGGTCTGCTTGAAGCTGTTCGGCGCGTTTACGATCTTCGATGTCGTTTATCACTCCATACCACTTGACGATTTTCCCCCGTTTGTCACGCACAGGCACAGCTCGCGTTTGGAACCAACGGTAGTATCCTTCCGCGCCATGCCGCAATCGTGCCTCATACTCTAACCGCCTACCTCCAATCAGCGACTCCTCCCATGTTTTGAGAACTCGGGCGAGATCGTCGGGATGAATCGCAGCCTGCCAACCGGAGCCTAAGGCCTGTTCCTCCGTCAGTCCCGTATATTCGACCCAGCGACCATTAACGAACGTACGTTGGCCGTCTGGCATAGCAATAAATGCCAAGGCAGGCATCGTCTCAACTGCTTCCCGAAACTTTTTTTCTTCGTTTCGCAACTGGCGAACTCTGAGTTGATACAAGCCCCAAAGCACTCCAAGGAAAGCGGCCACACACAGCGCACGGAACCAGTTCGTTTGGTAATAGGCCGGTGCAATCGAAAAATGGAGCGTATCTCCTGTTTCATTCCACACGCCACTATTGTTGGCTGCGGTAACGCGAAAAACGTAATCCCCCGGCGGGAGGTTTGAGTACTGCACCTCGCGGTCGTTGGCGATCTCCCGCCAGGTGCGATCCTGCCCTTGGAGCATGTAGCGGAACTGAACTTTTTCCGGCGCGACAAAACTGAGGGCAGTGTAATCAATCTTAAGATCGCGGATTCGGGGTGGGAGGCGTATTCCGTTCGACACATCGTAGGTTTTGCCGTTCGCGGTGATTCGCTGGATGTGTACTGGTGGCGGAATCTTGTTACTCGGGAGATGCTGCGGATCAATTACGCTTGCGCCCCCCGAGAATCCTTGGAACCACATTTTCCCGTCTGAGGACCTGAGCACTTGGGAGCCTGCGTGAAAGCTGATGGGTGCATTCGGCACTCCGTCTGAGCTGTCAAAAACTTCCGGATGGATCTTTCGTCGAGAGTCAGTGGCCCACGCATCCAATTCGCTGCGCACTATACGAACCAAGCCGCAAGTCATGTTGAGCCAGAACGAGTGGTTCTCGTCTTGCGTGATCCAATGAATGGCGTCGCAGGGCAGGCCATGTTTGCCGGTCAGTGTTAGAACTCGACCGTTCTTGATTCGGCTTAAGCCACCTTCCGTTGCCGCCCAAACGGTATCATCGGTATCGATGTGCAGCGCGCTGACCCTGCCATTGCCGAGCCCTTCCGCGCGTCCGTAGCTCTCTTTGATCCGACCCTCGCTGAAATACGCTATTCCGCCTCCATTAAATCCAAGCCACAACCCGCCAATCGAGCGGTCAGCCGCTAAAGACTGCGCACCGTCCCCGTGCCCGATGCTGGCCCAAGAAATTTTCTGAACAGTTCCGTCCTTTGATAACCGCAGCAGACCTTGGTCTTCGTTCGCGATCCAGAGATCCCCTTGTCTATCCTGGGCAACGGAAGCTACAACGCCCCCCGGAATGCCTCTTATTGACACAAACCGGCCATTCTCGATGTAGCCGAACGCGTACGGTGTCGATACCAAGATTCGGCCAGCATTGTCCGCAAAAACAGATACGAATACACCATCACCCAACCTACGATCGGGAACGTACCGCACGGGTAACCATACAGTCCTTGATTGTGATTTGTGATCGTTGCCTTTACCGTATATCGTCACTTCTCCATGATTCCACATCCTCAAACCATCTTTGGTGCCCATCCATATACTTCCATCTCTGTCTGCGACCACAGAGCCCCACCCTGGGGTAGTTCCCAGGCCTTCGTGTTGGGCGTAGGTCGCGACCGCGTAGTTGCGAAAACGATCGAGCCCGCCCAAGGTGGCGACCCAAACATTACCTTCGCGATCTTCGAAGAGCGAGCTAACGAGATCGCCGGAGAGTCCATCAGCCTGCGAAAATACTTCGGCGCGCCCCTGATGGAGATGCACAACACCGGCTCCCGAGGTTCCAATCCAGACGCCACCATCGCGGTCACGGAGAAGTCTAACCCCAGCGATGTTGTGCGCTGGAGCGGGGTACGCATCCTGCGTTTCAAGTTTCCCGCCCCCGAATCGAGCGAGCCTTCCCGGCAAAGGAATCAAAAGGGTTCCATCTCCGACCTCACCCAGGTCTTGTACCGAGGAAGTCCCAAATGGCATGTGAAAGAACCTGGGAGGGCCGGGCCTCCATCGCCAGATTCCGTCACGCCCCACGACCCACAGCACGTCGTGGCTATCTTCATACAGGGCATTTACTCCGTTACCGAGAGCGCCGTCCGATCCATAGCAGTGAACATTTGTTCCATCGATCGCGCAAAGCTTTCCAGGCGGTGCCAACGAGTAGCTGCCGGCCCAAACCGTTCCGCTGCGATCCTCAAGAATCGAACCGACAATTAAGCCAGCGAGGTCCGGGTACCGGGTGAGTTTGCCATCTCTCCAGCTCGCCAAGCCTCCCCTTGTGCCGACCCAGAAAGTGCCGTCGCGGGCAACATGGAGGCACAGAATAAAATTGCTGGGAAGTGGTTCGCCATTCAACGGAGGTTGCCAAGGCTCGACGCGGACACCGTCGAACCGAAACAACCCGAAGCCGGTGCCCAGCCATATGTAGCCGTCTGCCGTCTGCGCAATCGACCTGATGTAGCCTTGCGTGAAACCCTCGCGAACCTGCCACGCTGTGTGAGCGTATTGACTCACGTCGAGTGAAGGGTCTAACGCACGTGCGGAAGGACACAAGAGTGACAGGCTTAACGCGACGACGGCGAAAGCCGCGATTCTAATCCGTGCTTCCTCGTATGCTTGCATCAGTGGCAACCCATCCCAGCCCGATTAAATTTTCAGGTACAAGGTGTACTCCCAGAGAATATATAACCGCATATACCGACCCGCCATACGTGTTAGGTCTTCACGGTTTGAAAACGCGTTGGTCAGGACCGCAGACTCAAAACTGTGCCCTGTGAATCTCTTTTCGCTCTTCAATTCCGAATCAGAAGTTGAACTTCAACGCAAACTGAATCTGTCGTGAAGTGCCGGCACCCAAAGTCCTTCCGAGAGTGTTGAAGATTTCTCCGAAGCCGGGAGTGCCGAACGTGGTATCCGGCTGACCGAACGCCGGATGGTTAAAGATATTAAAGAATTCGGCGCGGAACTCGAGGTTACGCGACTCGCCGAGTTTTGCCTCCTTCAGCACGGAGAAGTCCACACTGCGGAAATTAGGCCCGTAGATGGTATTGCGGCCGCAAGTGCCAAACGTCCCCGCGGCCGGCATGGAGAATGCCGCCGGGTTGAGCCAGTCGCTAATAGTCTGTGGATGCGCATAAGGGTCAATGCCAGCGACGCAGTCCGGCCGCTGGTTGATGAAATCGCCGTTCCCGAAGGTGTTCGTGCCGAGGTAGACGGTATCGGCGACGCCCGTGCGCAAAATTCCCAGCGTGGAGACGCGCCAGCCAGACGCCAGTTTGCTGTCGAGGCCTGAACTGAGGAAGCGATGGCCCTCACCGAGTGGCACGTCATACAGGAAGTTGAAGGTAAAGTTCTGTCGAACGTCGCCGGAACCGTTGCCTCTCTCGGCTTTTAGGTTGTTGAGGTTCTGGGGGTCGGAAGGAAAAACCCCCGGATCTTCCACATCGTCAATCGCGTGGCCGAAGGTGTAGTTTGCCTGGAAGCTCAAACCAGCCTTGCCCGCACGGCGAATGAAGGAGAGTTGAAGAGCGTTGTAAGAGCTGAACCCCGAGTTGGCCTGGAGGGTGATGTTGCCGAAATTCGGGTTCGGACGAGCGCCGAGCGCGGGATCGAAGTAGTTGATGCCCCCTTCGCGATGCAAATTAACGCCGTGGTTGCCAACGTAAGTCACCTCGAAAGACATGTTCTGAGCAAACTGATCCGCCACGCTTAGGTTCCACTGGTTCGAATAGATATCCGGCTTATGCCAAGGGAAGCCGTTTACGTTCGGTGGCGGAGGTGTGGCCTGCGAGAGGAACGGATCATAGGGATAGGACAGGTTCGGAATCTGCTGCTGTAAAAGCGTGATGTTGCCCGACACGGTGTTTCCGGGAACATAGTACGAGCCGAAGCCCACGGGATAATCCTGGAAGTAAATTTCGTAGCCGCTGCGGATCACGAGGTGTTGCGTTGGGGACCAAGCAATGCCCACACGCGGGCCGAAGTCTTTATCGTTGATCGCGAAGTACGGATCGCCTGGAGGCCCGAGCGTGCCGGTGCGCGTGTCGTAGGGCCGAGTGGCGTAGCGCGAGTCGTGAGGAACGGTTTCAATGTCGTAGCGGAGACCGAGGTTCAAGGACAGAGTCGGCAGCACCTGGAACTTATCATTGACGAAAAGACCGATTTGCGTCGCGCGCACACCGTTGTCGGGAGTGGCGTTCACGATGGTGACGGTTGAAAGCTGGTCGTTGACGAAAGCTTGCGGTGAGTTGAACTGCATCGTTGGGCTGGCTGTGCTGTTGGTGTTGACCCAGATGCGGTAGATGGTGCCGCCCCAAGTCAAGACATGGCGGCCTTTCACTTTGCTCATGGTGTCGCCGCACTGGAAGCTCGTGTTGTTATCGAGCGAGTTGCCCCGCGTTCCGGGGATGACGCTGTACCCAACCACGGTGGTCAGCGGTAACGGTTCCGCCTGATCGATCTGGCTGCCCCAGCGCTGGATGCCGGCGAGGAAGTCATTCACCATGCTCCTGCTGAAGACGTGCTCTTCGTGAATGGCAACATTCGTTGTGCGCACGGGAACGATCTGGTGGTCGTCCAGGCCCAAGGAAGACGGGCTAACACCAAAGAGCGGCCCATGAACGTCGGAGTCGTTAACATTGACGCGCACGAATGCGGAATCGTGAGTGCTGAATACCTGATCGAGGCGGATGGAGGCTGTGTCTTCACGAACATCCGAAACCTGCGTGGTCGTGTAGTTGTCGGTGAACTGATCGGGACCAGCAGAGGTGCCGATGGGAAACATATTCAGAATCGGCAGGAGTTGCGGAGAAGTGGCCTGGACTTCGCTGCGCTCGAGGGCGCTCGGAACCGTGCCCGAACCGGTGATGCCGATGCGTTGGCGCGATCCTTCGTAGTTTAGGAAAAAAAAGGTCTTTTCCTTGCGGATTGGGCCGCCAATATTCCCGCCAAAATCATTAAAGCGGAATTCCGGCGCCGGACCGGTGGTCGCGAAAAAGTTCCGCGCATCGAGAATGTTGTTGCGGAAATAGTCGTACACGGTTCCGTGAAAGTCGTTGGTTCCAGACTTCGTGGCGATGTTGATATAAGAGCCTGCGGCACGGCCGTATTCCGCGCTGTAGTCGCTGGTCTGCACGTTGAATTGCTGGACCGTATCCAGGCTGCCGGTGAGCAACCGGGCGCCACGCTCGAACCCATTGGCCATGTATGGCTGATCGACGCGTGAGGCGTCGATGCCGTCGATCGAGAACTGGTTGTGAACGGAGTGGAGGCCGTCAAAAGTGAGGTCCGCAATGAAGTTGCTACGGAAAATCGCCCCTGGAGTAAGCAAGCTGAAACGAGCGTAGTCGCGCCCATTGATCGGTAGTTGGCCGACTTGCTGATTGTCGAAGACTGTGCCGGTGCTGGCGTCAGCTTTGTCAATAATGGGCGCCTCGGACATGACGACCACTTCCTGATTCACAGAGCCTACCGTAAGCACTAAGTTCAATGTGACGGTCGTCGCCACGTTCAACATGAGGCCGGTTTGCTTTAACTGCTGGAAGCCTTCGTGTTCCACAGTGATGCTGTACGTCCCCACGGGAAGGTTCGTCAATGCATAGTGTCCTTGGCTATCGGTTTGTGCTTTGCGAACACCGCCGGTCGCGCTGTTCGTGGCCGTAACGGCAGCATCGGAAATGGCAGCCTCGGATGGATCCAGGACTTGTCCGGTAATCTCGCCCGCGGTTTGTGCCTGCCCAGGCGCTGCGGGTGGTGTGCCAACGAGAAAGGACAGGATTAAGGCTAAAGGGACAAGAATTGAACTGAATACACCCCTGCCTCGAACAAAAAGCTCGGCACCCCTTTCATCCTTGCTGATTGCTTTCACTGGAACCCCATGAAGGGCGTCAAGTCCCTAAAGCCGAAGCCGAGACGTTCGTGGAATTGGGCGAAAAACGCTCCTTTGGTAGAAGTGATACCAAAAGTTGCCCGCAACGAAGATGATTCTAAACCCGCGAGGACCCTCTTCCTTATCAAGCTGGCGGCGATATAAGCGGTGCGGCACGAACCGGCCCAACCTCCAACCGTATTCGAGCCTGAGTCTTCGCAGAACGCAATTATTGTTTGTGATAGGGGTGCCTATGTTTTTGTATAAGGGAATTCGTATTACTGCGAGTGGGGTTGGAAGACGTCTCAGCGGTCTGTGCCAGTCAGAGTCTGTAGTTTGATGGGCTCGCGAAAGCTCCTCTGAATAACGTGCCTGAGTCTCCTACGAGCTCTGGCGAGCCGTGCCTTTACCGTTCCGGAGGGCACCCCGAGCAACTGCGCTGTTTCGCGAATGCTCAAACCATCGACATCACGCAATCGAATCCATACGCTGGTCGAAAGACATGCGAAGCAAGCCCGCGAGAGACTCCCGTCTCTGGCGAAGAAACGGGTTAGTCCGCACGTAATCCGTCACACGACCGCTACGCACCTTCTTCGTGCCGGCGTGGACATCAACACGATCCGAGCGTGGCTGGGCCATGTTTCAGTGGACACGACCAACGTCTACGCAGAGGTCGATCTTGAAATGAAGGCCAAGGCGCTGGCAGCTTGTGACACCGGGGGAAAGAGGCTAAAGAAGAAAATGTGGCGCACAAACCCGCGCGTCATGGAGTTCCTTCGCAGTCTCTGAATCCGGAATTATGTGGTGCGTTCCCGCGCGCGAGGGCGTGTCTCTACGCGCATCCTGAAGCGAGCGCCACATAAATGTCTGCGCCACATAAGTGGGCGATCTCATGCACAAGCGTGGAAAACTCCTCGGCTGGCTGCATCCCGGAAAGCAGCGTGATCTTCCCGCCATAGGAGAGACCCTTGGCGGGAGCAATTCTCTCGGAGAAGCTAAGCTCAACGCTTTGCGCTTCCACGAACTTCAACAGGCGTTCGCGGTATCCGCTCACGTCGCCATTGACTTCGGTCAGTGTTGGGAGTTCTTTGCCTTCGGTCTGACTGATGTCTTATCTCGTGATTTGCGGCCGAGCCTCTGCGCGCCCGATGGAATCCGCGAGTTGATGTACTTCTCGATGGCAGTCAAGCGAAGATCACTGCTATGTCGATTTACAGGGTCCTAAGAAAAGCTGAACGACTCGGCACCTCATTCTGTGTTTGTGACTCGAAAGATGCCGGCGTTGGATCGTGCAATCAGTTTCTAACGGAGTTGAGCTTGCGCGATTGTTCTGTCTACACACAGCGCGCTTACGCGCTGGGTCTCGCGCATTTCTTCAGTTGGCTGCACGCCTCGGGAGGAGATCCCGATCACGTCACGCGTCAGATTGTTGGCAGCTACATCACTGAGTTCGCGAGAGGTACAAAGCAGGGTGCTGTTGGCGCGCGATCAGCCGAAAAGCCGCGCCAGCCACGCACGATCAACCATCGACTGAGCGTGCTCGCGTCATATTTTGAGTACTGCATTCGCTGCGACACCGAGGACGGGCGAGGTCCTTGGAAAGGTCGCATCAACCCAGCCTGCTGGAACCCTCTCGCCGAAGAGCCGCGTCACGGGATGATCGGGCGCGACTTGCCGGCGCGCCAGCGACAACGTGATGGATTCCGTCGACGTATTCCGCGCACGCTTCCGAAAGTCCTGGAGCCCACAGCGATTCAGAAGCTGATCAACAGCGCGGGTTCCTATCGCGATAGAGCGATTCTGATGTTACTGAGCCGCACGGGTCAGCGCATCGGCGATTGGAGTCCGATTGCTGGCCGACACGGGATTTTGGGCATGGAACTAGAGGACGTCGATCGCAAGCGGCGCTTCATCACCGTACGGCTGAAGGGTGCGCGCGATCAGCACCGCGTGCCCGTCACCGACGACTTCTGGCCGATTTACGAAGAGTACTTGCGCACCGAGCGGCGCGCGGCACCGGACGTTCACGCTGTTTGGATCGCTTCGAGGAAGGGTCAAGGCAAACCCCTTCGCTATACCAGTTTTGAATCGGCCCTGCGCTACATCGGTCGAAGGGCGGGCATCTCGGTTCATCCGCATCTTTTCCGTCACACGCTCGCGCAGGGCGTGCTGGAAACCACCGGCAACATCAAGGTCGCGCAGGAGATTCTCGGGCATTCACACCTCAGCACGACAGCCGATCTGTACTTGCGCGTCGATCAGCATGCGATGGCCAATGCGCTGGCGGCGAAGTCAAGCACCGAGCGAGCCACGAAGCAACGATCGTGGCCCTCAGCTAAAGCTGCACAGTACGCCTACGCTTATGACGATGAAACGATCTTGGAACTGGAGCGCACCATTGCGCAAGCCTCCGATGTCAAGCCATCTGGTGGAGATTCTTAATGTCAGCGCTGGTGTTTGCACTTACATCACGCCGCGCAAGTCGAGTTGACTTGCGCGGCGGCGGTGGCTCTGCTGTTGATAAATTCGGTGGCTCGTTGGGCGTGGGCCGCGGCGGTGAACACCGCTCGGCTGTCAGCAGCCAACACTTTCAGCCAGGTTGCGATATAGGATGCGTGATCCTCGCGCGGTTCCAAAGCAAGTTCCAGATCGGCGCACAGGAAAGCGGCTCCGAGTTCGGCAACCAGTTCCTCGACCGCGTAACCTTCGCTCCCGAAGCGATGCCCGCCGAAGTCACGGTCGAGCCGCGTCCTGCTGCCTGTCCAGTGGGTGCATTCATGGGCAAGCGTCGCGTAATAACTGTCCGCGTCTTCGAAACTCTCGAACGGCGGCATCTGGATCGCATCAGCGGCGATACTGTAAAATGCGCGATTTCCGCCGTGTCGGATGGTGGCTCCCATGACCGCAAAGAACTTCTCCGCGTGATCGATGCGGGCCACAGGGTCGAGTGTAGGTGCGGCTTTCGCATAATAAACTTCCGGCAGGCCTTCGATCTGCTCGACATTGAAAACGGTGTACCCCTTGAGAAACGGGATTTCCCGGTCGATTTCGTCGCCCGTCTTTTCGTCGGTTTCTTTTCGCGTGATGCTGTCCGCGTAGACGACAAGCGAGCCTTTCTCGCCCTTGCGGATGTGGGCGTCCAGCTCCGATGCCTGTTTGAAGGTCATCCAGATGGGAGCCACGAAGTTCTGTGCCATAGCGCTTGCCCACAGGGAGAGAACGTTGATTCCGCTGTAAGGCTTTCCGTTGTGGCGGAGTGGACGCGTAATCCGTCCTGCTGCATGTTCGGCATTCCACGGTCTAACCCAAGGCCTGACACCTTTTTCCAAGTGACTGACGATCTGGTTGGTAATCCGGGTGTAGACGTCTTGCTTTTCGGTTCGCTGCATTGTTTTTCTCCTTTACGAGCGTTTAAAAACTTCATTCCCTCGTAATGGAGAGGTGTTGTGCAGAGCGGCCCGAGCAGTCACAGGGCAGCCGGTTTGTGGCTGGCGACAGCTTTACCCTTGACGGCGGAAAGGGCTGTCTCTGCTATGGGTTTCGAACGAGGGAATGAGGGGTTTAAAACGCGGAGAGAACAGGGAGCTTAATAAAAGAAGATGACGGCATTCCAGAAAGCAGAGGCGCTGGCAGGTCAGCGCTACGACCGAGACACGCTGCTCGCGGTGGTTCATGAGGTCACAACGTATTTCCGCATGCCGAACAGCTTTGAGAGATCGAAGATGCGGGCAGTCTGTCGACACTTGGCCGATGCTCTCGATCGCTGCAGTGGATCAACCCTGCAACAGCGCTGGAACGATTTCGAGAAGAGGGTTTGGCCGAAGTGGAAGGCTGGAATCGACCGTCGCGGCGGCACGTATTGGATTTGGGGTGCACGCGTCCTAATATCCGCGCGGATTATCGTACCGAGTCTGGACATGCTGGCCAACGTACGTGTCAACCAGTGGATCGCGCACTTGCCAGAAGATCACCCGCTCGCGCAGCAACACCGTGCGCTGCTCAGCGCAACCGCTACGATTACCTGGACTTCATCGTTTAATCGTCATCTCGCGGTTTGCAATGGGCTGCGGATTCTGCTCGCTCGCGGTTACGACAGCCTCCACTATATTAAGGATAGCGACCTGAAGCTGCTGTCCGCTCGATGGTCGAAAGGTACGGACGCGCTCGACGCCGCGCTCTGCTCAGTCGGCGTGTTTTCTCGCACGCCGAAGCGAGGCTCTGCCCGCCACGGCAGGAAGCAGCGGATGACGGCGTCAGAACTGGTTGAGAACGCCGGTGTACCTGATCGTTTCCAGCAGGTCGTCATTCTTTATCTGGAAACCTACGAAGCCCGAGTCAGCGATGTCTATCGGACGCTGCGACATAAAGTCATTGCCCTCGCACACTTTTGGCGGTTCATTCGGGATAAGCATCCCAGTGTTAAGCGCTGCTCCGAGATTCTGCCA
>Ga0182018_10003283_pt1 | contig 14760 bp, 11 predicted proteins | sample 812P2MmetaG_FD_120490 | JGI IMG/M metagenome (GOLD analysis project Ga0182018, IMG submission 120490) | Permafrost microbial communities from Stordalen Mire, Sweden - 812P2M metaG | ecosystem: Environmental > Terrestrial > Soil > Wetlands > Permafrost | place: Sweden: Stordalen | collected...
CGCACCCGGCCATCTCGCCGGAGAGACCAGGGACATGCTGGCCCGGTACGGCCTGTCCGGATACGTGGACCTCTTCAGCGCCGGCTACCTCGCCTTCGGCGATCTGCCCGAGCAGGTCGGGCGCTGGTGGGACCTCGACCGGCTGGAACGGCTCTATCAGGAGTTCCTCGACGACTGCGGGCCGGTGCTGGAGCGCTGGCGCGGGCGCCGGGCCGGGGCGGGCGGGGCGCCCAGTGACGGCGAGGCCGCGTTCGCCGACTATGTCCTGACCCTCACCGCCTGGCGGCGGCTGCCGTTCCTCGACCCGGGCCTGCCAGCCGAGCTGCTGCCCGCCGACTGGCACGGCCTGCGGGCGGCCCGTACGTTCGCCGCGCTCCGCGCCCGGCTGGCGCCCCCCGCTCAGGCGTATGTGGTCACGGTCACCGGCCAGCCGCCCGGCCCCTGACCGGCGTTACCTGACGTCCTCCGGCACGCAGCCAGCCGGCCGCCAGGCCCGCCCGGCACGTCCGGTTGCGATCGCGTAACTGGCGGCTTCAGCCGCCGGTCTCTGCGGTCGGCCGGCGGCGTGTGCTTCACTGGCGCGTGACTGACTTCCAGCCATCCTCGTTAACTGCCGGATTCGGGTCGGTTTGGGCCGCTGACTACCGGTGGCCAGTCCTGGTACGCATCGATCCGGCGACCCGGCGCGGCGAGATCTTCGCCTCCTTCCCGCCCAGTGACGCGGCCGCAGCCGGGCCGCACTGGCAGCCCGGGCCGGCCGTGATCGCGGCCGGCGCCGGCGCGGTCTGGCTTGCGCTGCCGGACCGCGGCCAGGTCCTGCGGGTGGATCCGGCCAGCGCGGAGCTGCTGGCCATCGAGCTGCCCTTCGGGCCGGCCGAGATAGCCGCCGGGCCGGACGGCATCTTCGCCGTCAGCCCGCCCGGCGACGGCCGCCTGGCCGCGATCTCGCCGGCCGGCCAGGTGACCGTCGCCCCGGCCGGCCGCAGCCTGCAACTGGTCGCCGCGGCCGGGCGGCTCGTCTGGACGGTCGATGACGCCGCGGCCACCGTGATCGCGCTGGACGCCGGTTCCCTGGCCCAGGTCGCCGCCTTCCCCTACCTGGCCAGCCCGGGGGCGCTGGTGGCCCGCGGTGACCTCGCCTGGTATGCCTGCACCCGGGAGATCGAGATCCCCGGCGCGGACGGGAGCACGGAGCGCGCGGCGCTGTGGTCCGGCGGGCCCGCTATTGACTTGCTGCGGCTGGATGCCGCCACCGGCGAGCAGGCCACGCTGGGCCAGCTGGGCGGGGACATCGCCGTCCTCTCCGGCGACGGGCTCTGGGTCGGCGGCCCGGTCGCCGACCCGCTGGACGATCCGGGCGCCGACCCCGGCGACGCGCTCGAGCAGGATCCGGTGACCAGCCTGCGGCACTACGACCTCGCCGGAGCCCTGCTCGGCTCGCTGAGCCTGCCGGGCCAGATCGACGAGCTAGCCAGCTGCGGCGGCCAGCTCTGGGCCAGCGGCTTCCGCCGCAGCCGGCAGGCGGATGTGCTGAGCGTGCTGGACGCCGACGGCACGCTGGCCGGCGAGGCTGACCTGACCGGGCTGGACGTCACGCCCTGGTATACGCCGCCGGAGCCCGCCGTCCGCTATCCGCCGGGCGAGTTCGCCGAGCTGGCCCGCGGCGCCGTCGAGACGGCACTGACCGAGCCGGGCCAGTCCGTCAGCCGGTTCGGGGACACCGGGCTGGAACCGCCGGTGGACGCTGCCTTCAGCCTGGCCGGGACCGGGGTCCGCTCGTCACCGGACGGCTACGAGATCACCGTGACGTTCCGGTGGGAGGGCGAGGACGATCTGCTGGGCTTCGCCTGCCCGGTGGAGCAGGACGACGACTGGCCCGCCACCCCGGAGGAGGCCGCCGGGGCGGTCTTCATCTACCTGGAGGAGAACCTGAAGGCGGCCGGCTACGGCCTGGAGAACGCGGCCCGCGAGCCCGACGGCGAGGTCACCTGGCTGCACTGGGAGGCGCCAGGGGAGCCAGCACCGGAGTAAGCCGGGCGAGCCGGCACCGGAGTGACCAGCCGGCCAGCGGCGGCCAGCGCCCGCAGAGCCGGCCGGGCGCGGCTCAGGGGACGACCGCGTATCCCTGGATCTCGACCAGCGCGGCCGGGTCCCACAGCCTGCTGACGCCGACCGCGGCCATCGCGGGATACTCGCGGCCGGCCAGCCGCCGCCACGCCTCGCCGATCTCACCGGCATGCGCCCGGTAGTCACCGAGATCGACCGCGTAGATGGTCAGGCTGGCGAGGTGCTCCGCCGATCCGCCCGCCGCGCGCAGCGCGGCCAGCAGGTTGGCCAGCGCCAGCTCGAACTGGCGTGCCACCGTGTCGCCGACGACCGCGCCGGTCGAGTCGAGCGCGGTCTGGCCGGCCAGGAACACCAGCCGGGTGCCGGTCGCCACGATGGCATGCGCGAACCCGGACGGCCTGGCCAGCGCCGGCGGGTTCACCCGCTCGATGGTCATGATCGGACCGCCTTAAGGTCGACGTCGGCAGCGGGCCTGCCAGCCGGGCGCCAGCGGGCATGCCGGGTTCCCTGCTGGCCGGCCCGGATGAGCTCCAGCCGCGGCCGCGGCCCGTCCGTGCGGCCGGTTTGCGGCGCCCTGCTGCCCGCCTGCCATGGCGCGGGCCATGCCGCGGCTGGCCCATCGTAACCCTGCTCCGCGGCCGCATGCAGGGTCCAGTTCGGGTCATGCAGATGCGCCCGGCCGAGCGCGCAGAGGTCAGCGCGGCCGGCCAGGATGATCGAGTTCACGTCGTCGTAGGACGAGATCACCCCGACCGCGATCGTCGCGATGCCCGCCTGGTTGCGGATCGCGTCGGCGAACGGCGTCTGGTAGGACCGGCCGAAGGCCGGCTTCTCATCCGGGGTGACCTGGCCGGTGGACACGTCGATGGCGTCGGCTCCGGCGGCGGCGAACGCCCGCGCGATCTCGACCGCGTCCTCGCCGGTGATGCCGCCAGGATGCCAGTCGGTCGCCGAGATCCGGACCGTCATCGGCTTGCCCGCGGGCCAGACCGCGCGCATCGCGCCGAACACTTCCAGCGGGTACCGCAGCCTGTTCGCCAGCGATCCGCCATAGTCGTCGGTGCGCTGGTTGGTGACCGGCGAGATGAACGACGACAGCAGGTAGCCGTGCGCGCAGTGCAGTTCGGCGAGGTCGAAGCCGCACCGGTCGGCGGCGCGGGCCGCCGCGGCGAACTCAGCCGTGATCTCCGCCATATCGGCCGTGGTGAGCTCGCGGGGAACCTGGTTGACGCCCGGCTGGTACGGGATCGGGGACGGCGCGCACACCTCCCAGTTCCCTGCCTCCAGCGGCTGGTCGATGCCTTCCCACATGAGCCTCGTCGAGCCCTTGCGACCGGAATGGCCGAGCTGGATGCCGATCGCGGCGGTGGACTGCGCGTGCACGAAGCCGGTTACCCGCCGCCAGCCCGCCTCGTGCTCGGCGGCGTACATCCCGGCGCAGCCCGGGGTGATCCGGCCCGCCGCGCTGACGCAGACCATCTCGGTCATCACCAGCCCGGCCCCGCCCAGCGCCTTGCCGCCGAGGTGCACCAGGTGAAAATCGGACGGCGTGCCGCCGGACGCCGAGTACATGTCCATCGCGGAGACCACGACGCGGTTCTTCAGTTCCAGGCCGCGCAGCCGCAGCGGCTGGAACATCGGCGGCACCACCTGGCCGTCGCCCATCCCGCGCCGCCGCTCGTGATCCGCGAACCACGCATCGGTCCGGGCCGCGAACTCCGGGTCGCGGGTCCGCAGGTTGTCGTGGGTGACCCGGCGGCTGCGGGTGATGATGTTGAACGCGAACTGCTCAGGTTCCTGGTGCAGGTACTGCCCGAGGTTCTCGAACCACTCCAGGCTTGCCTGCGCGGCCCGCTGGGTGGATGCCACCACCGGCCTTCGTTCCTGCTCATAGGCAGCCAGCGCCGCGTCGATGCCGGGCTGCTCGTGCAGGCAGGCGGCGAGCGCGAGCGCATCCTCCATCGCCAGCTTGGTGCCGGACCCGATGGAGAAGTGCGCGGTGTGCGCGGCGTCCCCGAGCAGCACGATGTTGCCGTGCCGCCAGCTCTCGCAGCGGACCGTGCTGAAGCTGATCCACCGGGAGTTGTTGGCGTGCACCGCATGGCCCGCCAGCACGTCGGCGAACAGCTCGCGGATCACCGCGATCGACTCCTGGTCCGACTGGCCGGGGGCCAGCTCGCGGGCAGCCGGCCGGTCGAACCCGGCGGCCCGCCAGACGGAGTCGTGCATCTCCACGATGAAGGTGCTGCCGGTGGCGTCGTAGGGGTAGCCGTGCACCTGCATCACGCCGTACGGCGTCTGCGCGATGTAGAACTTGAAGGCATCGAAGACCAGGTCGGTGCTGAGCCACATGTACTTGCACTGGCGTGCATCAAGATCGGGGCAGAACGAGCCCGCGTACCTGGCCCGGGTGGCCGAGTTGAGCCCGTCCGCGGCGATGACCAGGTCGTAACCGGCGGACAGCTCGTCAGGATCCGGTGCCTCGGCGCGGAAATGCAGCGTGACGCCGAGCTCACGGCACCGCTGCTGCAGGATCTGTAGCAGCCGGCGGCGGTTCATCGCCGCGAAGCCGTGCCCGCCGCTGGTGATCCGCTGGCCCTTGACATGCACGTCGATGTCGTCCCAGCGGGCGAACTCGCGCTCCATGGCGCGGTAGACGGACGGGTCGGCGTGCTCGATCCCGCCCAGGGTCTCGTCGGAGAACACCACGCCGAAGCCGAAGGTGTCGTCGGGCGCGTTGCGCTCCCAGACGGTGATCTCGTCAGACGGCGCCAGCTGGCGGGCAAGCGCGGCGAAGTACAGGCCGCCCGGCCCGCCGCCGATGACCGCGATGCGCACGCCGCCTCCTCAGTGCTTGCGGACGGTCTCGAAGCTATGTTGTCCATGCGACGATCGTCAACCACGCGACAGACTGAGCACGGCAGATTAATCGGCCGGCGCGCCGCCGGCGGTGCTTCGCCGCACGGCAAATCCCGCCTACCGTGGGCATCATGGCCATCCGTGCGCCCAGGAGTACCTCCCGCCCGCAAGGTGGGTCATCGGGCCGGGCCCGCTCCGCGAGCACCGGCAAGCGCGCGCAGGGCGGCAGCGCCGGGCGTGGTGGCAGCGCCTCCCGCGGCGGCCGGAAGCCCGCACCGCGCGGGAACCAGGGCCGCGGCGGCCGCGGCGGGCAGTCCGGCCGGAATGGCCGCCGGCCGTCCCCGCCGCCCGCCAACCCGGTCGTGATCCTGATCAGCTGGATCGGCAAGGCCCTCGCGGGCGCGTGGATGGCGATCGCGCACTCCGCCGGTGCCGCCGCCCGCGCGCTCGGCCGCAACGCGCGCGATCTCGACCCGTCCCATCGCCGGGACGGCCTCGGCCTCACGGTCCTCGGCGCGGCCATCGTCTCGGCCGCGGCGGCATGGTGGCATATCGGCAGCCCGGTGGGCCGCCTGCTGGCCGGCGTTGTCAAAGGCGCGTTCGGCGCCGGCGCGCCGGCCGTGCCGGTGCTGCTCGTCCTGCTCGCCTGGCGGCTGCTGCGCCATCCGGACCGGAACTCGGACACGGCGCGGGTGGTGATCGGCTGGGCCGCGCTGATCATCGGGGCACTCGGGCTGGTGCACATCGCGAACGGCACGCCGCAGCCATCGGCCGGGGTGGCCGCGATGCGCGCTGCCGGGGGCTTCATCGGGTTCTTCGCGTCGGCGCCGCTCGTCGCGGCGGTCACGCCGTGGATCGCGGCGCCACTGCTCGCGCTGCTGGCCGGTTTCGGGCTGCTGGTCATCACCGGCACGCCGCTGCACCGGGTGCCGGGCCGGCTCGCCGAACTGTACGGATTCGCGCGCCACGGCGGCCGGGCCGGCGATGAGGACCTGGCCGGCAACGGGGCCGGCCAGCCGGCCCGGCAGCTGCCGGGCGGCCGCAAGCGCAATATGGCGATCGAGGCCGGCGATCATAACCGGCCGTACGACAGCCCGCTGCTCGGCGGGACCATTACCCGCGGGGCCGGGGCGCCTGACGGCAAGCTGCCGCCCGCCGCGGTGACCGCGCATTCCGTCGGGGACGACGAGCCGCTGCCCGACGCGCTGCTGTTCGGGCCGCCGGCGGTCCCGCCCGGCGCCGGGCAGAAGGCCGGCCAGGCCGGCCCGCCGGACGCGTCGTGGCGTGACCCCTGGACGGCAGCGGAGGACGCCGCGGCCAAGACCGGCGCCGGCGCCGGCCTCGGCGATGCCGCGGCTGCCGGGCTGGCGCCGGGGTCAGCCGGGGGCGGCCCGGGATCGAAGAAAGCCGAGCAGCTCACCCTGACTGGCACGAGTGATTCGAGCTATACGCTGCCGCCGGCTGCGCTGCTGAAGCCGGGTTCGGCGCCGAAGGCGCGGACGCGGGCGAATGACGCGATGGTGGAGGCGCTGTCCGTCGTGCTGGAGCAGTTCGAGGTCGATGCGCACGTGACGGGGTTCACCCGCGGCCCGACGGTGACCAGGTACGAGATCGAGCTCGGCCCGGCAGTCAAGGTCGAGCGGGTGACGGCGCTGTCGCGGAACATCGCCTATGCGGTGAAGAGCGCGGATGTGCGGATCCTGTCGCCGATCCCGGGGAAGTCGGCAATCGGGGTGGAGATCCCGAATACGGACCGGGAGATCGTGAGCCTGGGGGATGTGCTGCGCTCCCCGGTGGCGCAGGCTGATCATCATCCGATGGTGGTGGCGCTGGGCAAGGACGTCGAGGGCCGCACGGTGGTGGCGAATCTGGCGAAGATGCCGCACATGCTGATCGCGGGCGCGACCGGCGCGGGGAAGTCGACCTGCATCAACGGGCTGATCACGTCGATCCTGATCCGGGCTACCCCGGATGAGGTGCGGATGATCCTGGTCGACCCCAAGCGGGTGGAGCTGTCGGCCTATGCCGGGATCCCGCACCTGATCACCCAGATCATCACGAACCCGAAGAAGGCGGCGGATGCGCTGCAGTGGGTGGTCGGGGAGATGGACCGCCGGTATGACGACCTGGCCGCGTCCGGGTTCCGGCACATGGATGACTTCAACAAGGCGGTGCGGGCGGGGAAGATCACCGCGCCGCCGGGCAGCGAGCGGGTGTACGTGCCGTACCCGTACCTGCTGGTGATCGTCGACGAGCTCGCCGACCTGATGATGGTCGCGCCGCGTGACGTGGAGGACTCCGTCGTCCGGATCACCCAGCTGGCCCGGGCCGCCGGGATCCACCTGGTGCTCGCCACCCAGCGGCCGAGCGTGGACGTGGTCACCGGCCTGATCAAGGCCAACGTGCCGTCCCGGCTCGCGTTCGCGACGTCCAGCCTGACTGACAGCAGGGTCATCCTGGACCAGCCCGGCGCGGAGAAGCTGGTCGGGCAGGGTGACTCGCTGTTCCTGCCGATGGGGGCGAGCAAGCCGATCCGGCTGCAGAACGCGTTCGTCACCGAGAAGGAGATCCGGGACGTCGTCGCGCACTGCAAGAAGCAGGCCGAGCCGTCCTACCGCGAGGATGTCGCGGCCGCCGAGAGCCGCCCGCGCGAACCCGACGCGGAGATCGGCGACGACCTGGAGCAGCTCTGCGACGCCGCCGAGCTCATCGTCAGCACCCAGTTCGGCTCCACCTCGATGCTGCAGCGCAAGCTGCGGGTCGGCTTCGCGAAGGCCGGCCGGCTGATGGACCTGCTCGAAAGCCGTGGCGTGGTCGGCCCCAGCGAAGGCTCCAAGGCCAGGGACGTGCTGGTCAAGCCCGACGAGCTGCCCGGCCTCATCGCCTCGCTGCGCGGCGGTTCATCCGGCTGAACCGCCGCGGCCCGGCCAGCTGAGGTGCGGTTGCCTCGGCCAGCTGAGGTGCAACGGCTCGGCCAGCTGAGGTGCCACGGCTCAGCTAGCATGCTGTGCCAGGAGAGTCCCCTGGAAAGCCGATAACGATCCGCCGCCACGCCGCGTCGCCGTCGCGGCCGGGTGTGATGCTGTCTACAATTGGTAACCGGGCACGTACGCAGGGATTCTAAGATCAAGTTGCTGCTACCCCGCATCCCCCGGCGGCAGGCAGTGCTAGAGAGCAGTGGAGGCGCCGCGTGAGCATCGGTGATTCCCTGGCCGCAGCGCGCCGCCAGGCAGGTCTCTCCATTACGCAGGTCAGCCAGCGGACCTGTATCAGGGAGACAATCATCCGGGGCATCGAGCGCGGTGAGTACTCAGCATGTGGCGGGGATTTCTATGCCCGCGGGCACATCCGCAGCATCGCCCGGGCCGTCGGAACGGACCCCGACGCGCTGGTCGCGGAGTACGACCAGGCGCACGGGGCACCGCGGGCGGTCGCCGCCGCGGACGTCTTCGAGCCATCGGCGCCCATCAGGATGAAGGAACGGCGCCGGCCCAACTGGAGCGCCGCGATGGCGCTGGCACTGGCGCTGATCGTCGGTTTCGCGGCGTACCAGGCGTGGCATTCATCCGGCGTCTCGCGGGTGGCCGCGCAGGGCGCCGGTCGGCCGGCGCCACGGCATACCGCCAGGACAGCGCCGCGGCCGCGGCCCGCCCGCCCGTCACCCGCGGCAGCCCACGACGTGGTGATCCACCTCAGCGCCATCGAGGACTGCTGGGTCCAGCTCACCACCGCCAGCGGCCGGACGGTTTTCAGCGGGATCGTCGCCAGCGGCACCCGCGAGCGCTGGACCGAGCATCAGGCCGTCAGCCTGGTGCTGGGCAATCCCGGCGGGATCGACCTGACGGTGAACGGCAAGAACCTCAGGTCGCCCGGCCAGGCCGGCCAGCCGGTGACGCTGAGCTTCGGGCCGGGCCAGGCGGCAGCGGGCTGACGCGCCTGGCCGCCGCTGCCCGTGGGCAGTGCACCAGTCCGCTTACCGTAGTCTGCCGGTGTGTCGTCGAGTCAGGGAAACCCAGGCCGGAAGGGGCGCACGGTCAGCCTCGTCACGCTGGGCTGCGCCCGTAACGAGGTCGATTCCGAGGAACTCGCCGCACGGCTGGACGTGGCCGGCTGGACGCTGGTCGATGGCCCTGGTGCCGACGGCGAAGGCGGTGGCGAGCAGGCCGCGCCCGACGTCGTCGTGGTCAACACCTGCGGTTTCATCCAGGCCGCCAAGGAAGAGTCGATTGACCAGCTGCTCGGGGCATCCGCGGCAGGCACGAAGGTAGTCGCCGCCGGATGCCTCGCCGAGCGCTACGGCGCCGGGCTCGCCGAGGCCCTGCCGGAAGCCCAGGTGCTGAGCTTCGACGATTACGGTGACATCGCCGCCAGGCTGGACGCCGTGGTCGACGGCCAGCGGTGGCCCGCGCACGCCCCCAGGGACCGCCGGCGGCTGCTGCCGATCTCGCCGGCCGGCCGCCCGGCGGCCGGCGCGCACCTGCCCGGTCACGCGACGGGCATACCTGACCTGCCGCCCGGCGTCGCCCCGGCGTCCGGGCCGCGGATCATGCGGCGCCGGCTGGATGGCGGCGTGGTTGCCCCGCTCAAGATCGCCTCCGGCTGCGACCGCCGGTGTAGTTTCTGCGCGATCCCCGCCTTCCGCGGCGCGTTCATCTCCCGGCCCCCCCGCGATCTCGTCGCCGAGGCGCAGTGGCTGGCCGGCCAGGGGGTCCGCGAACTGCTGCTAGTCAGCGAGAACTCCACGTCCTACGGCAAGGACCTGGGGAACCTGCGGCTGCTGGAGACCGTGCTGCCGGAACTCGCCGCGGTACCCGGCATCGAGCGGGTCAGGGTCAGCTACCTGCAGCCTGCCGAGGTCCGGCCGGGCCTGGTCGAGGTGATGACCTCCACTCCCGGCGTCGCCCCCTACTTCGACCTTTCCTTCCAGCACGCCAGCGGAAGCGTGCTGCGCGCGATGCGCCGGTTCGGCGACCGCGAGCGCTTCTGCGGGCTGCTCGGCCAGATCAGGGCCGCCGCCCCGGGCGCGGGCGTCCGGTCCAACTTCATCGTCGGCTTCCCCGGCGAGACGGCTGCCGATGTGCAGGAGCTGCAGCGCTTCCTCAGCGACGCCCGGCTGGACGCCATCGGCATCTTCGGGTACTCCGACGAGGACGGCACCGAGGCAGCGTCGCTGCCCGGGCAGGTAGCGGCGGACGAGGTCGCCCGGCGAGTCGAGGAGCTTGCGGATCTGGCCGAGGAGCTGATGTCCCAGCGGGCGGCCGAGCGCATCGGCGAGACCGCGACGGTGCTGATCCAGGAGTCGCTGGCCGACGGGAGCTATTCCGGGCTGGCCGCGCACCAGGCACCGGAGGTAGACGGAAGCACGACCGTGCTGTCCGGGATCCCGCTGGCCATCGGCGACCTGGTACGCGTCACCGTCACCGGCTCGGAGGGGGTGGATCTGGTGGCCGCGGCCACCGGCGTGGCGGCGCCCCTGCGCCCGGCTGCTGCGGCAAGGCATTGAGCTTGCCGGGAACGGGCGCCGCGGGGGAGAGCGGCCTTCGCGATGGCGGGGTTATCGCACCGCCCGGCCTGGTCAATATCGCCAACGGGCTGACCGTGCTCCGGCTCGGCATCGTGCCGGTATTCGTTGCGTTCCTGCTGGAGGGCGGGGCGGGCTGGCGGATCGCCGCGTTCATAGCATTCGGCGTCGCCTCGCTGACCGACCTGCTGGACGGCGAGATCGCCCGCCGCCGCGGGCTGATCACCGACTTCGGCAAGATCGCTGATCCGATCGCGGACAAGGCCCTGACCGGCTCGGCGCTGCTGGCGCTCTCGGCCCTGGGCCAGCTGTCGTGGTGGATCACGTCCGTGATCCTCTTCCGTGAGCTTGCGGTGACCGGCCTGCGGTTCTGGGTCATCCGGCGCGGGGTCATCGCGGCGAGCCGCGGGGGCAAGGCCAAGACGCTGCTGCAGGTGATCGCGATCGGCCTTTATATCCTGCCGGGTCCGTCCGCAATTGTCCGCGGTCTGGTGATGGCGGCAGCACTCGCCGTGACCCTGGTGACGGGCATCGACTACGCGGTCAGGGCCATCCGGCTGCACCGGGCGGTGCCACCGGGCAGCCCCGCGCTCGGCACCGGGGACGCGCCATGAGCGAGGACGCGGCCGGGACCGGCGTCGCCGCGCAGATCATCGGGCTGCTGGCCGCGCGCGGCCAGACGGCAGCCGTCGCCGAGTCGCTCACCGGCGGGCTGCTCGCCGCCGCCCTTACCAGCGTCCCCGGCGCGTCCGCCGTCTTCCGCGGCGGGGTCGTCGCCTACGCCACGGACCTGAAGGCCACGATCCTCGGCGTACCCCCGGACCTGCTGGAACGCCACGGTGCGGTGGACCCCGAAGTCGCCGCGGCGATGGCCGCCGGTGTCCGCGGCCGGCTGGGCGCGACGATCGGCGCGGCCACCACCGGCGTGGCTGGCCCCGATCCGTCCGACGGGAAGCCGGTGGGCACCGTCTACATCGCGGTCGCCGCCGGACCGGGCGCTCCGGTAGCGAGCACGGCGGTACGGTCACTGGCGCTGCGCGGCTCCCGCGAGGAGATCCGGCGGGAGACCGTGACGCAGTGCCTGCGCCTGCTGCTGGCCAGAATTCGGGAAGAGAATGCGTGATTACAGTGTTACGTCGGAGAACACGCCCCAATACGGTCTCCCGTACCGTCCGTGCGGACAGGTACGGTGGAGGTATCAGCGACCGGCCTCGGAAGGGAGAGCGGCGATGGTTCTGCTTCGTCACTTGCTCGGTGACGCGCTGCGTCGGCTCCGCCTGCGGCAAGGGCGCACGCTCCGCGAGGTGTCAGCCGCGGCGCGGGTGTCCTTGGGCTACCTTTCCGAGGTGGAGCGCGGCCAGAAGGAAGCGTCATCCGAGCTGCTCAGCTCGATCTGCTCGGCGCTGGGAACGCCGCTGTCGCAGGTCCTGCGTGAGGTGTCCGACAACTTCGCGCTGGCCGAATTGCAGCACGAGCCGGTGCTGACCGGCGCCAGGGAGCCCCAGCCCGCGTCCGGCTCGCCGGCCGGGCCGGCCAGGCAGGCCGTGCCCGAGCGTGGTCCCGCGGCCAGCGCGGCCAGCCACGTGCGGCTCGGCGCGCCCGGCGGCCGCCAGCTGGCCGTGCGGGAAAGGCCAGCCATGGGCTCGCCCGCGATGGGCTCGTCCGCGCTGGCCGGGTCCGCGGGCCGGCTGCAGGCCCGCGCAGGCCAGCGTCTCGCCGCCCCCCGGGTACCGGCGATCGACGCGGTCTCACTGCAGGGCGGCGGCACGTTCGACCAGCTGACCTGGGGCGCGCCGGACCTCACGGACATGGTGCCGGTCTAAGACCTGGCGCCCGTCTCCCGCGCGGTGGCCGATTTCGGCGGCCCGGTGCTCGCTTTCGGTGGCCTCGATTTCGGCAGCCTGAACTGAGCCAGGCCCAGGCCCTGAGCTGACTCAGGCCCAGGCGCGCGGATCGTCGGCGAGCTTGCGGACGCTATCCGGCAGCACGCCCGAGACGACGTGCTGCAGCGTGACGTCCTCCAGGATCGCCCGCTCGTTGGCGCGCAGCGCGATCCAGACGGTCTGCAGCGGCTCGGCCGCCCCGATGTAGCCCAGGTTCTCCGGGCGCTCGCCGCGCACGCCCAGCAGCGGCCCGTCGATCGCGCGGATGATATCGGCCAGCGAGATCTCGCCGGCCGGCCGCGCCAGCCAGAAGCCGCCATCCGGGCCGCGCCGGCTGCGCACCAGCCCGCTGCGGCCGAGCTGAGTCAAGATCGCCTCAAGGAACTTGCCCGGGATGCGCTGAGACTTGGCCAGCTGATCGGCCGTGACATGACCATCCTGGGCGGCGGCGAGCTCGATGACTGCGCGCAGGGCATAATCGGCGCGAGCGGACAAACGCATGTCAAGCATTATGCAGGTAAACGGCGTCCGGCATGTGCCGGCCCGCGGACGGGCACCGTATTCCGCCGCCCGGACCGGCCTGGATCGGGGCTATAGGCTCCAGGAATGCCCGGGGTCTACCTGATGTCCCGCAAGTGGTCGCTGACGGATCGATTCACGATCGCGGATGAGGCCGGGGTGCCGCAGTTCGAGGTGCAGGGCGGTTTCGGGCTCACCCAGAGACAGTCATTCCGCGATACCTCCGGCACCGAAGTGGCAGTCATCTCGCAGCGCGCATTCTCCTCCAGGTATGAGATCCAGGTGGCCGACAGCGAGGATCCCGTGCTCATGCTCGCCGTGGTGCTGGTGATCGAGACCATCAAGGCGCGCCGGCGCGCGGCAGCCGTGAGTGGTGGAATGTAGGCCTGCCATCGGGAACTCCGAGGGGGGCGGTTGCGATGGATCGGCCCGTGCTCGTTCTCGATGGAATGTCGCTGACATGCGGTGATGTAGCTGCGGCGGCACGCGGCGCCGTTCAGGTTGAGCTCAGCGCTGACGGCAGGCAGCGCGCCGGGGCAGCCGCCGAGGTTGCCGCCTATGCGACCGCCCGCCGCGAGGTCTACGGCCGGACAACCGGGGTGGGCGCGAACCGCGAGACGGCGGTCAGCAGCGGCGACGCCGCCCGGCACGGCCTGCGGCTGGTGCGCAGCCACGCTGGCGGTGGCGGCCCGCTGATCGCCGCTGAGCTCAGCCGGGGGATGCTCGTCGTCCGGGTCAACCAGATCGCGGCCGGCGGGTCCGGCGTGGATCCCGGCGTGCTCGACGCGCTCATCGACGCCGTCAACCGCGGCCTGTCGGTACCCGTCCCGGTGTGGGGGGCGATCGGCACCGGGGACCTGACCGCGCTGGCCATGACGGCGCTGTGCCTGCTCGGCGAGCGGGACTGGGTGCCCCGGCCGGCCCGGCCGCCGCATTTCGCGCTGGCCTCCCCGGACGCGCTGGCGTTCATCTCCAGCAACGCCGCGACCATCGGCGAGGCCGCGCTGGCCTGCAGCGACCTGCGCGAGCTCGTGCGGGCCGCGATCACCGTCGCCGCCCTCTCCCACCTTGCCGTCCGGGCATCCACCGAGCCGTACGCCGAGCAGGTGCATGCCGCCCGGCCCCATCCGGGCCAGCAGGAGGTAGCCGCGGCCATGCGGGGCCTGCTGGCCGGGCCGGCCGGGCCGGCGCCGCGGATCCAGGATCCGTACGGGTACCGGGCGCTGCCGCAGGTGCACGGGCCGGCCGTCGACGCGGCCAGGCATGCCGGGCAGATCGTCACCAGCGAGCTGAACGCGGCCGCGGAGAATCCGCTGATCGACGTGGCTGGCCAGGCGGTCTGGCACAACGGGAACTTCCACACCGCCTACGTCGGCCTGGCGCTTGACGCGCTCCGCGCGGCGCTGTTCCAGACCTCGGCGCTGTCCGCGGCGCGGCTCGGCACGCTGGTCGAGCCGGCCTTCACCGGGCTGGCGCCTTTCCTGGCCACCGACCCCCCGCCGAGCTCCGGGATCATGATCCTGGAGTACGTCGCCCAGTCGGCCATCGCCGATATCCGCAGGCTGGCCACGCCCGCCGCGCTGGGCAGCGCGGTCCTGTCCCGGGGAGTCGAGGAGCATGCCGGGTTCTCCACCCAGTCGGCCCGGGCCACTACCGACGTCGTCCCGGCCTACCGGATCGTGCTGGCGTGCGAGCTGGTCGCCGCGGTGCGGGCGCTGCGGCTGCGCGGGATCCGGCCGGCCGGGCGCTCGCTGGCTGACGCCTTCGAGCTGGCCGCCGGGGCGCTGCCCGCGCAGACCAGCGACCGGCCGCTGGACGGCGACGTGGTGACGGCCCAGCGGCTGCTTCCCGAGCTCGCCGCGCTGCTGCCCCCCGAGCCGCTGCCCGCGGAGCGCCTGCCCGCGGAGCGCC
>Ga0182018_10003284_pt1 | contig 14758 bp, 12 predicted proteins | sample 812P2MmetaG_FD_120490 | JGI IMG/M metagenome (GOLD analysis project Ga0182018, IMG submission 120490) | Permafrost microbial communities from Stordalen Mire, Sweden - 812P2M metaG | ecosystem: Environmental > Terrestrial > Soil > Wetlands > Permafrost | place: Sweden: Stordalen | collected...
CGTGGAGAATGGAGTCAAAGATCGATGCAGAGGTGTCACCACCGAAAGCAAGTCTGCCGGTAGCCATCTCATAAAGGACGGCGCCGAAGGAAAACAGGTCAGTGCGCGCATCCAAATCCTTGCCCAGCGCCTGCTCGGGCGACATGTACGCCACGGTGCCCATGGCTGTGCCGGGGCTGGTGAGATGCTCCGGACTAATGGCCGCAGTCGCCTGAGCGGAGACCTCCAGGTCTTGACCAGTTCGCTGGCGCGCGGGCGCGATCTTAGCGAGTCCAAAATCGAGAATTTTGGACTGGCCGCGTTGGGTGACGAAGATATTCGCCGGTTTGATGTCCCGGTGGACGATCCCGCTGGTGTGCGCGCCGGCGAGTGCATCCGCGATTTCGATGCCCAGCTGGAGAATCTGATCGATCTCCATAGAGCGGCCGCCGATTTGGTGCTTCAGAGTCTGGCCATCCAGCAACTCCATCACGATAAAAGGCCTGCCGTCGTGTTCACCCACATCGTAAATGGTGCAGATATTCGGGTGGTTTAAGGCGGAAGCCGCGCGGGCCTCCCGATGGAATCGTTCCAGGGTCAGGCGGTCCGAGGGAATATCGTCGGGAAGAAACTTGAGAGCTACGTTTCGGCCGAGCCGGGTGTCTTCGGCGCGATAGACCACGCCCATGCCACCACCGCCAATCTTATCGAGCACGCGATAGTGGGAGAAGGTTTGACCAATCATGGAGGTGACAATCCTGTGCGAACGCGAATGCTATCGCCTGGCTAAGAACAAGTCAATGAGCGTGCATGAGGCGTCATTTGCGGGCCGGCTCAGCGACGCCAAATACGTACGTTGTGGTGGAACGGAACTGTTTCCCTGGAAGCAGGACCGTGGACGGGAACTGCGGATGGTTCGGGGTGTCGGGGAAATGCTGGGTTTCAAGGCAGAAGGTGCTGGGTGGAGAGGGGCGGCGGGCGCCATCCGCCGCTGGCGGCTGTGGGGGAAAGAGCGGCACAAAGAACTGAATGCCCGGCTCGGTGGTATAGACCTTCAACGTCCTGCCGCTCCGCGGATCGTCCACTTCGGCCACCGCTTGATCCTCGCCATGCGTCCGGAGCACGAGGTTGTTGTCGTATCCCCGCGACGGAGCGTTCTCTCCGATAGCGTGCATGGTACGGAAATCAAACGGGGTACCCGCCACCGGTTCGATTGCTCCGGTTGGAATGCCGCCGCCTCCCGCAGCCACGGGAGTGTAGCTGTCCGCATCGATCCTGGCGCCCTCCTGCAGCACGGGCGCCATGGGGTCGTCCGCCAGGTTGAAGTAGGCGTGATTGGTGAGGTTAATCACGGTGGCCTTGTCGGTTTCGGCAGTGTACTGGATCCGGAGCGCCGTACTGCCATGATCCTGCTTTAAGGTGAAGGTGACGTGCACGGTGAGCGTGCCCGGGAAGCCCATGTCTCCGTCGGGCGAGACCAATGCCATCTCCACACCGTCCTTCACGGCACTGGCCTTCCAGACTTTGTGGTTGAATCCCACGGGTCCGCCATGTAAAGCATTGGGCCCGTTGTTCTTAGGGATGGTGTAGGTAATGCCGTTCAGGGTGAACTGGCCGCCTGCAATGCGGTTGGCATAGCGCCCAATGGTCGCTCCATTGACGGTGGTGCGATCGGTCATGAAGCCATCGAGCGAGTTCGGCCCCACGATCACATTGCCAACTGCGCCGCTGCGATTGGGCACACGTAAACTCACAATGCGAGCGCCATAGTCCGTCAGCTTCAGCTCCGCGTTGCCGGAGGTGATCGTGTATAGCTCGACGGGCGCGCCGGCCGCGTCCTTGCCCCAGGGAACGTGGGTTACCGTCGCAGCGGCAGCGGAGAGATACAGCGGAACAGCGAGGAAAATCGCAGCCGCGAGCCGCACTCTGGAATGACGCAAGGCGTTTGTTTTCATTTTCTTGTCACCGTCAGCAGGTACTCGTCAGTGTGCGACCCATCGGGAGAAGTGACGCGAATCTTTACGGGGGAAGAGGCGCCTGACAGTCGCACCTGGTGTTCCGCTCCCGGCTTGACCGTCTCGCCGTTGATGTTCAATGCGCTGGAGCGGGTCGAGGTAGGCTCTGCCAGGATCGCGACGCTGGTGGCCTTTGGTGGGGCCACCACCGTATATTCCTTTACCGTCGGAGTGAAGGTGGGCTCGATCTTCGCGCCCTCGACGGCGATACGGGTGAGGCCGGCGATCTGCTCAATCGGCGCGGGGAGATAGTGTTCCTTATTGGTGTTGATCGCTACCCAGTCTGGATCATGGATGCGGTCGCCGACGGTCACTTGCAGCAGGCCGGTGGGCCGATAGGACGGCACTAACACCGCGTCACCCTTATCCATCAGAGACTGCAGGGCATTCTGCAGATTGTCGAGATACTTTTCGCCGAGCAGCGGATGGTCGTTATGGCCGGTCATCAGCGCTTTTACCTTGCCGCGAAAATTCACACGGGTGTCCTTCACCGTCGCCAGGTAGATATCCAAGGGAGTTTGGGTCCACTGCAACCAAAGAGCGTCGGGAATCGTGGGGGAGTTGCTGCCGAAGGAATCGCCGGTGAAGAGGTTGCCGGTCTGCTCGTCGAAGACGACCAGAGACCCCGGGGTATGTCCCGGCGCCGAGTAGATTACCAGCGAGCGGTCTCCGAGGTCGACACGATCTCCGTCGTGGGCCGAGATCAGGTTCTTCGCGACCACATCATCCGGGATACCGGCGCCCTTCAGCACACGTTCCGCGCCGGGGCGATCGGCCTCGCCGATGAGCTCGCGGCTGTCGCGGATGAACTGGTCGGCCTGGCCTATATGGTCGAAGTGATTATGGGTGAAGATCGGCTCGATCGGCAGGCCGCCGGTGTATTGCGAGAGGTAGGCCTTCAACTCGCCGCGCCCAAGGCCGCAGTCGATAAGCGCGAACTTCTTGCTGCCCTTTACCAGGAACATCTTGTCGTTATCGGAATCGCGCACCATGCGCACGCCGGGCAGAATCTCCTCCGACACGTAGGAGTTTCTGTCCCGCCGGTCTACTACGTACAGGAAGTCTGCGATATCGCTGTTGGTGCGGCCCTCGCGGATGGCCATCGCGCGCAGGGTATAACCGGCCTTCAGTCCCTTTTCCCCTTCGTAGATGCCGCCGATGAACAGAACCTGCTGAGGATCGTAGACCGGGCTTTTGGAGGTGGGGGCGCTTCCGTCCAGCGTGTAATGGATGGTGGCCTGCGGATCGGCGTTCATCAGCGTGATCGACTCGGTGGTAGGGAATGTGCCAGGCGCGGGAAACACCGTGGGCGGATCGAGCTTCGGGCCGGAGCCTTGCGGCTCTGGGGGCCCGAATTGAGCGCGCGCCACGGACTGGACGCCGAAGAACACCACCGCCGCGCATAGCAGCCGTGCGATGAATTTCATAGGACCTCTCAGCAAACCACGATTTCCAAATTCGCCTGGGCCTTTCTCTCCTGAAGCAAGCGCCGGCAGTTAGGGCAGCAACGAGAGACTATATCGATGCGGAGTAGGCCGGGCGTCTCGGCGCTGTTGTTCCACAGCATGTCCCTGAAAGTCGGCGAGCTCAGTGGCTGCAGCGCGCGAAATCGCGGTCATATCCATCTGAATCAAGTTAGCGCGAGCGCGGTCGATCTCGTTTCTTCGCTCGGTATCGAACGCCACCAGCCGTGCCTGCTCGAGCATCGGCGTTTCGAGTAACGCGAGATTGATGCCGGATTCCAATTGATCATGGTCGAAGGCACCTACGCTTCGCTCGTCGATCTTCAGGTCGTATTTTCCCGGGGCCAATCCATGAATCCGCAGCGTCTCCTCATCGAGAGCTTCAATCAAATCGGAGGCGTGAATTGCAAGAGCCACGAAGGGATCCGAGTCACTCGATGGGAATGGAAGGGGTAAAGCCTGATCGGATTCTAACCAAGTGACGGAACCCTTGCTCTTACGCAGTTCGCTGATTTGGGTATTTGCGATCTCCCCCACCGCAGGCTTCGCGGCATCGATGGTCACTGAGGTCACCACGGAGGGCGCGCCCCACACCTTCAAAATAGCTTCCGCCATCAGCCAGTGCACGCTGTTTCCCGGGTGGACGCGGTCGGGAATGAGTGTAGTCGAGAAGGCGGGGTCGATGGCCTTGGCTTTGGTCAGAGCCGCCACAACCTGGGAATTCAGGTCCGCTGCCTGCAAGTGCTTCTCCGCTGCGAGCTGGCCTACAAATTCGCTGAAACGCTGCAACACCAGATTGTAGCCACCGTTATCGACGAGCAGCGGTTCCCGAGTAACGTCGTCATAAGGGGAGGGCTTGAGCAACGTAAAGCGTACCGCCGGTAACTTTGACTGGATGGAATCGACCAGGTGGCGGTAACCGTCCGCGTAGGATTGAAAAATGCCCGGATCGTACACACGATAGAAGCCGTCATTCATACCCAGCATGATGGTTACCACCGTTGGCTGGTAAGCGACCACATCTCGCTCAATTCGCATGTCAACGGGACCGGCGTGTCCGCCGCTGACCTTGTCCCCGCCGACGCCTGCCTGAATGAAGGTAACCTTCGATCCAGGGAAGCGCGTGAGCACAAATTCCTCCACATCGCTGGTGTACAGCCTTTGTTCGGTAATACTGTCGCCGTAGAAGGCCACACGGTCGCCGTCTTTGAGAGCAAAGCTCTCAGCGCGTGGAGGAACTTGCTGGGAGCGAGCCGCACCACAAACGAGCAGTAGGAAAAGGGCAAAAACGGTTGCGCGGCGCAATGGCGCCTCCTTATTGAGAAATTCGATATGGCCTGGATTCAAAGGCCGTGCCGATTCTACACGAAAGAGGTCAACGGGAAACTCCGGTCCCTGGTGGGGAGGGGGAACTGGAGGAGTGGCAAGTCCAGCGAGCTGTTGGATATGCGAACATCGTAGTGTCGGCTTTCTGCAGTACCCCGCCTAGATGGTATATCTTACGACACCCATTGAATTTACGTAGCTTTGCGGACTTGACCCTGCCCACACGCCTTATATACTTTTTTCGCCCCTTGTACTCTGCGGCCGCCACCCTCTCAACCAATAGTCTGCGGCCTCATCGGGGGACGGAGAGGTCTTGATGCTCCACACTATATTCGTTTTGCTGGCGTCACTTTGGGCGGTAATTACGGCCACGCTGGTGTGTCTGATCATTTATCGCGGCACGTTGGTTGGCCACGAGGACGACCAGATGTTTCTGGACGGCGCGGTGCAGTCGATCGCGGATGAACAGAAGGAAGTCGTCGAACGCATCGACCACCTGGCCACACCCATCCGCTCCCTGTGGGTTTTGTCCGGCATTTTGCTGGTTGTGGCGGGCGGGCTGTGGCTGTACCTGGGCTTCCAGAGCTTTTGAGCTGCCCCGCCGGCAGCCACCGGGCCCTGCAACTATTGACTCGGGGGCGGCTTTGGTGGAGCACTCGGCGGCGCTCCCGGCGTTGCGCCGGGCGCTGCGGCTGCCGCGTCGTCGCAAATCTCGGAAGTGTGATTGTGGACGATTAGCCAGCGATCGCCGGTTTTTGAAAACACCAAAGTGGTTTGTCCGTGCACGATGTTGGTCCGTACTCGATCCACCATACCGTAAAATTCCCACTGATACATCGCCCAGGCCATGTCCCCGCGATTGTAGATAAACGTGTTCCGCCGAACGAACTGCATCTCCTGGATTCGTGCGTGCATCTTCTGGTACGCCGCCGCATAATTCGCCCAGCCTACGATCGGCGGTTCATACGTCCCGGCAACCACGGTGACGTTGTCATCATAATATTTGTGCATCGCTTCAACGTCGCCCACTTGCCAGGCGCCGAGCATCTCCCCGATGTTGTGATCGAGCTCGTCCGGCACTGGTATGGGAGGCATCGGCAAGCTCGAGCCATCATCCTTGCCGGCGTTCTTGTTTTTTTTCTGGGCGAAAGCGGGCGTCGAAAGCAGAACCAACATCATCCAAACGGTGAGCCAGCGGATCGTTCCGCCGCTCATTTGACTCGTGTTCATTTTTCCCCCTGCGGTTCGTTCGCGAGAATAGCACGGCGCCGTTAGCGCGGGGCGCAGAAAACCCCGGTCACAGGCTAGGATGGGACTACGTCGCGGGCTACGCGGAAGCCGTAATCCGCGTATTGGAATTCGGGAGGTATGCTGGAGCGCGCGGCGCAGCGGGAAACTTTGATGGCGTGCCGCCACGATCCGCCGCGCGAGGCGCGACGCGAACTGGACGCTGGTCCTTGCGGATTGCGTTCGGGAGGCGAGCGGTAGTAGTCCGCAGCGTAGTAGTCCGCGCACCATTCGTGCACGTTGTCGCCAATATCGAAAAGCCCAAACGGATTGGGCGCATAACGCGCCACGGGCTCCGGACCATTCTTCCAGCGGAGCGCGTAGTCCGGGGTTGTTTCTGGCGCCGCATCTCCCCAGGGATACAATTTGCTTTCCACTCCGCCGCGGGCGGCGCGTTCCCATTCCGCTTCGGTGGGCAGCCGGTAATTGCGCCCGGTATTCTGCGAAAGCCACTCACAGTATTTCGCGGCGTCAAACCACGACGGGGCGACCACCGGATGATCGGGAAGATTGAAATTTGGCTGGTTCCAGTTCAGCGGTGGGCGGTGACCGGTGGCCGAAAGGAATCGGGCATATTCCGCGTTGGTGGTTTGATGTGCGGCCATCTCGAACGCATCGACCCAAACGCGATGCAGGGGTTTTTCGTCGTCGCGCCCGGTTTCACATCCCATGTGAAACCATCCTTCCGGGATCCGCACCATGGCCGGCTCGGGCTCATGCTCGGCAACGGAATTTTCTCGAGCGGGCTGCGGCTCAGGCAGCATGCGATGTGTTTCAGCAGACGCCGTAAGATTCTCCGTCGAGCGAGCTAATTCTTAGCCGACGCGCGCAGCCGCGACTGGCTGATCAGGTTGACGAACAGCCGATACGCTCCCGGCACACCCGCAGGCAACTCCCGGAAAAACGAAAGACCCGTGTAGATGTACACGCCCTTGCCGTCCGCCGCGGATACTAAGCCGCCGGTCACTTCCGGTTCGCCGAAATCCTTCAGCCCCAGAACCGCCTTATAACGCGGATCCCATTCGCCCCAGAAATATAGCCCGCGCTCCTGCACCCAGCCCTTGAAATCCTCTAGAGTGATCTTGTTGGGATAATTCAGCAGCGGACTCTCCGGCTCGAGGAAACGGACCGGCGAATTCGGGTCGGTAACGCGCGCGGCGTGCTCGGCCATGGTGGCGGGAAAGGGCGGGAAGGTTTTCTGCCACGCGAAGTCGCGCTCGTATTGCACCACCAGCGTCCCGCCGTGCTCGACGTAGTCCATCAGCCGGGAATTCGAACGAACCGCGTCCGGGCGCAACTCGTATCCGCGGATGCCGACGATGATGGCGTCGTAGTGACTCAAATCGTCAAATGCCAGCGCCACTTCATCGAGCAGGTCTACGCGGATTCCCAATTGGCGAAGCGTCTCGGGTATCGGGTCAGTTCCCGCGGTAACGTAGCCGATGTGCAGGTTTTCCGGGACGTCCAAATCGAGAACGTCCACGCTGGCATCGACCGGTTCGCTCCAATGCAGCGTGGGACGCGACGGCAGCGGCTCCCACGAAATCCGAAATTCCCGGCCGCCCGCACGGGCAAAAGGTTTCAATGGATAGGAGCCCGGCTTGGTCTGAGGCGGCAGCGCCAGATCGAAGCGCACCAATTGATCGCTGGACGCAGGGATTTCCAGCGCGGGAAGCTTCGCTAAACTCCATCCTTCCGGAACGTCCATCCCCACCGAAACGGAAGCGCTGTGGGTGCCGTGATTGCGGACCCGCGCCAGCATCTCGATGTGCTTCGGTTCAGTTCCCGCGGCAGACTTGGCCGGCAGCATCACGTGACGCGGTTCCACCGAGAGCGAGATGGCGGGAACCAGCTCAAGCGGATAAGTATCCACGTTGGTCGAGGTAGCGACCACGGCCACCGCCGGCTGGCGGGTCTGCAGCTGGTATCCATCAATGCTGATTCGTATAGGAACTTGCACCAGCGGCGGTGGCCACGGCAGGATCACGTCACCCGGCGCGGCAGGCTCCGTGGCATCGGCGGGGACGCTCACCGTGTACTTGCAGCAGTCGCCCTTGGCATCGGCCGCGGCGGTCCAACCTTTGGGCATCAGCGGGCCGGATGGCGCCACGCTCCACTTCGCTGGAACCGCGGGAGTACCGCTGGCATCAACGGTCAGCGAAAAGCTCTCGCCAGCCACCACTTCGTTGCGTTCGGCGCGGACACGGATCGGCAATGCAATTACTTGCTCTAGCGCGAGATCGATGCGGTCACGTACCTGCGCGATCTCCCAGCCCGCGGCGCTAGCTTGGTCACCGGCTCGTCCTTTAAGCCCCTTCTGCAGTTCTTGTATCTGCTGTGCCGCTTGCGCGAGCTTGGAAGCAGCGCCGGAGCGATCGAGCGCGAGCTCCAATTGCCGAGCCTCGCCCAATAGCTGGTCGACGGATTGGAGAGCTGGCCGCAACGCAGCTTCCAGACTGGGATAGCGCTTGGCAAGATCGGGGAGCGGATTCGCGAGAACCTTGCGGCTCAGCGACGCATTGGCCGCGCCGCTGGAAGTTTTCGGCTCGACGATCAGGTATTGCGGCCGCCGAAAGAACGGAGAGTCCGCAAACATTGTTACGCCCTGCGAGCGGTGGTAGACCAGGCTCTCGCGGCCCATCTCGTTGTAGCTCTTGCCCCACACTGGCGAAACATCGTTCAGCGGCACCAAAAATCCGGATGGCACTTCATCGCGCTCGCTATCCAAAACCAGAGAAACGCTCCATGGGGAGAGCCCTTCCTGGATCTGATTTGGAAAGCTATGCGCATCGGCCGCGGCGACCACCGCTTGCGGCGTCAAGATTCCGCTGGCTTGGTGCTGGCCGTGCCCCCAATGCACGCCGCCCCAGCCGTTGATGACGATGTCCGGGCGGAAAGTGCGGATCACCCGCACCACGTCTTCGAGCGGAACGTCTCCCCAAATCTTCAGCGTTTGGTCGGCGCTTTTCGAAAACCCAAAATCAGGGGCGCGGGAGAAAAATTGGGTGACGCCGTTGTGATGGCTGGCGCCGAGCAGTTCCTCGGTGCGCAGCATGCCCAGTTGCGCGCCTTGCTCCGGTCCGATGGCGTTTTGGCCGCCCTGGCCGCGGGTGAGAGTCATCAACGCAACGTCGGCATCCAGGCCCCGCGATAAATAGACGAGCAGCCCGGAGGCTTCGTCGTCCGGGTGCGCGGTGATAAACAGGATGCGGGTGGTGACCCGGGCTTTGTCGATTGCTTCCACGCTTTCGGAAAGCGATTGGGCAGAGAGCCGCGCCGGCACGCCGAGTGCAGCTAGCGTGAGCACAGCGACGAGCGCGGCTCGCGTCCCAAGAATCGGGCGCACGGCATGGAACCGATTGCGCATCTCAAATAGATGACCAGGGAAATTCAAAGTGGGGAACCTCAAGCCGAAGCCTCCTCAAACGGCCACAGGTGTTGCAGCTTCGCGCGGCCCATGTAAACCAGGAATCCCGCCGCCATCGCACCCAAAGACGACAGTATCGGGATCAGTCCGGTGGAAATAAAAATCCCCGCCCACCCGATAATAGCGATTACCACCGGCAGAGGATAGAACCACATTTTGAAAGGCATCGCGAGGGTGCCCCGGCGGCGCAGCCGCACCAGCGCAATGGCCTGGCCGATGAATTGGATGAGGCAACGCATCGCCAGGATGGCGCGAATTACGGCAAATAGCTTGAACAACAGGCAAATCACAAACGCAGCCGCGCCGAGCGCCAGCAGGGAAACGTACGGAAATTGCTTGGTCGGATGCACGCGGCCGAATACCGAAAAGAAATTGCCGTCGATGGCCGCGGCGTACGGGATGCGCGAATAGCCCACGGTAGCTCCGAAGAGCGATCCAAACGCGATGAACAGGATCAGAAAAGTGATCACCGCTCCCCAGTGGCCCCCGTAGGCGCGCTGGATGAAAAGACTGGCCACGAATTGCGATTTCTCGGCTTCCTGCCAGGGCACCACGCTCAGAATGCTGGTCTGTAACGCCAGATAGAGCGCGGCAATCCCGATAATCGAAATGAAAATGGCGCGTGGGATGTTGCGCTCGGGGCTCTTCATTTCGCCGCCGAGATGGCAAACATTGTAGTAGCCCAGGTAGCTGTAGACCGTTTGCACTGAGGCATGCCCCAGCCCCGCGAAGAACAGCCACGAAAGGCTCCAGCCGCCTGCGGGGACGGCGAGCAGCTTCAAATTGAAGTGCGTGGCGCCTCCCCAAATCAACCATAGCAGCGTGCCGATCACCACCACCCAGATCGCCACCGACATTTTGCCGATTACCTCGATGCGGCGGTACAGCAGCGCGACGATCAACATCACAATCGCGCAGGCAACCACTGGGTTATAGGTTTTGTCCAGCCACGACGGCATGGTGCTCACGCCGATCCATCTACCCGCAAAATATCGCGAGTACCCTGCAAACCCCAGCGCCCCAGAGGCAATCACCAACGGCGCCTGGAACAAGGTCTGCCAGATATACATGAACGACATCAACCGGCCCCACCCTTCCCGGCCGTAGCCCTCGCGCAGAAAGACGTAGCTGCCCCCCGCCTCGGGCATCGCCGCGCCCAGCTCCGCCCAGATACACCCGTCGAAAAGCGCCAGCAGCGCCCCGGCGACCCAAGCCAGCAGGCATTGCGGGCCGCCCATGGACTGAATCACAAAAGGGATCACCACAAACGGACCAATGCCCACCATGTAAATCATGTTGAGCGAGGTCGATTGGACCAATCCGAGACCTCGTACGAGCGTTTTGGGCTGCGTGGGCTGGGTCATATGGTCGCGGTGCTGTTCCGGCTTGCCGCTCTTACGGACACCGAGGGCGCCATGAAGGGATTCAAGAGTACCAAAAGTCTGGATGCGCGGCCCGTCGAAATCTTGCCCCGGCTGGCCTGCCGATTGGGCTACCATCCAGCCCATGCCCGAACTCGGAGTAATCATTACCGTGGCGACGCTGACCATTCTCATCGCCGAATTCATTCGCAAGCGGCGGCGGCCTATGCCTGCGTATGGCTGGATGGGGATCGTCGCCTTGGCGAGCGCCGAGTGGCTGATGTTTAGAGGCTACGCTCCGGTGGCGGCGTGTTTTTCGCCCATTGCGTGGTCCTCCTACATCCTGATTGTGGACGCGGCGGTTTTTGCAGTGGGCGGCCGCTCCCGCCTGCGGGATGCGCCGGCGGTGTTCGCGCGCATGGCGCTGCTATCGATTCCGTTGTGGGCGATTTTCGAGCTTTACAATCTACGGCTGCATAACTGGGTTTATCTGGGCCTTCCGGCATTTTGGCCGGTGCGAATCCTGGGATACGCATGGGCCTTTGCCACCGTCACTCCTGCTGTTTTCGAAACCGCGGAATTGATTCGAGTGATCTTGCCGGCGCGGCCATCGCCGGTCTGGCGCATTTCGCACCGCGGTGAAACAGGGGCGATCGTAATCGGCGCAGCGTTCATGGTGCTGCCGCTCATTCTGCCGCAACGCCTGGGCACTTACCTCTTCGGGCTGGTGTGGACCGGATTGGTGATGCTGCTCGATCCCCTCAATCACCGAGCAGGCTCGCCGTCGTTCATCGAAGATTTCTCGGAAGGGATTCGCGGCCGCTTGTACTCATTCCTCCTGGCGGGGTGGGTGTGCGGCTGGCTAGGAGAATTCTGGAACTACTGGGCCACCACCAAATGGGAATATACGATGCCAATGTTTCAGAACTTCAAGATCTTCGCGATGCCCGCGCCGGCCTATCTCGGTTTCTTTCCCTTCGCGGTGGAGTGCTACTGCGCGTACGTGTTTGCGGCGGGCGCTCTAGGCTGGCTGAACCGGGTGCGCTGAAATTTCAGGCCCGCACGGCTTCTTCCTGTTCGAACGCGTGATACGAGGAACGCACCAGCGGACCTGCCTCGACGTGCTTGATTCCCATTTCTTCACCGAGTTGCTTGAATTCCGCAAATTCGTCCGGATGCACGAACCGCTCCACCGGCAAATGCTCCGGCGTCGGTTGCAGATATTGCCCGAGCGTCAGAATGTGCGTGCCCTGCACGGCGATCTCGCCCATCGCGGACAGCACTTCGTCGCGCGTTTCGCCCAGCCCCAGCATCATTCCCGTTTTCACCGGTATTTCCGGGTCCCGGCGCGCCACTCGATTCAGTAATTCCAGCGAGCGCTCGTATACCGCGCCCTTCCGCACTCGCCGGTAAAGCCGCGGCACGGTTTCCATATTGTGGTTGAGCACGTCGGGGCGCGCCTCGAGCACTGTATCCAGAGCGTTCCAATCGCCGCGAAAATCCGGAATCAAAACCTCCACCCGGCATCCCGGCACGCGGCTGCGAATTTCCCGGATGGTGCGCCCGAAAATCGCGGCGCCGCCGTCGGGCTGGTCGTCGCGGTTCACCGAGGTAACCACCGCATAGCGCAGGCCCATTTTCTCGACTGCCTCGGCCACTCGTAGCGGCTCGTCTTCGTCTGGCGGTCCGACTGGAGCGCCGGAGGGCACCGCGCAGAATCCGCAAGCGCGGGTGCATATGTTGCCCAGAATCATGAAGGTAGCGGTGCGATGTTCCCAGCATTCGCCCATATTGGGGCAGCGCGCACTCTCGCACACAGTATGCAAATCGAGCGACCGCATGATCCGTTTCAATTCCTGGTAGTTGGGCCCGCCAAAGAACTTAACCCGCAGCCAGGGCGGACGTGGATGTTGCCCGGCCGCTGGCGGGAGCACCGCCGGGGCATTCGTCAGTATGGGAAAAAGTGAACTCATGTCAGCCATTGGAATTACCTAGTTTACGCGCAGGGGCACGCCCACACAACCGTTCGCGGCGCGCGGTAGGGGGTCAGTTTCCGGTCGGCTCGTGATCCGGGAAGAACTGCTAGCCGGGCCCGCGGATCACGCACCACGAGCCGGCTTCTGGGGAATATCTACGGCCGCTCGGCATCAATCAGCCGCGACGGGCTGCCAAAGCTCGACACGATTTCCTTCCGGGTCGGTGATCCAGCCAAACTTTCCGAAGTCGTAGCTTTCGCGTTTTGGATCGACGGTGACGCCTTCGTCTATCAGACGGTCCAGGACACCATCCAGGTCGTCCACCTCGAGATTGATCATAGCTTTCTGTGCCGGAGGGAAGTATGCATTGTCCTGTTTGAAAAGGGCGAAAATGACGTGAGCGCGTTGCGTCGAGGCAGGAAACGCGAAAGCTCCGTCGGGCTTCACCAGGCCGAGATGCCGCTCGTACCATTGATACAGAGCTTTTGGATCATCCGCTCGCAAAAATATACCGCCAAAGCCAGTAATCGAAGCCATTCAGCCTCCCATCAGAAACATTTATCCAGAGCTTACGCCAGGTGCGAGCGAGAACTCAACGCCGTTGATTAGCCCTGCGAAACGCGCTTGTATTGAGTGGCCTAGCCAACTTGGATTAACGGACAATCGGAACCTGAGCCAGTACCCGTTGCACGTCCTAGAATGTAACCCAGCCCAAAGCGATTGGAGGTGGGTAAGAGGTTATGGCTCTGACGTCCACAGGTCCGAGAGGTTGCCTCGCCGTTGTCCGGCTCGGCGGCCGGCTGGTACACTCGCTCCCGAGGTGCGTCCGTCGGCCACGCCAACAAGCTAGGCAAGAGGAGTGATCCATGTGCCGCAGAATCACAATATTTCTTTTTGCGCTGGTTTTAAGCCCATCGGTATTCTCGCAGACTGCCGCCGCGCAGGATCATCAAATCGAGGAGTCGCCGCTGAAGGTAACGGCGCAGTTTTCCGCCAGTCCTGACGCCGACTGCACATCCGGCCAGAATGTAGTGCTGCAGATGCACTACATGGGTACGCAACCGCTTCGCGGGTATCTCGTCCGGCTCGCTCTCACTGGTTCAGTCACCGGCAAGGTTCTTCAGGAACGATCCATTCAAGATATCCGTGATTCGCGCGAAACGATGATTACCAGCGGCGCGGAGTGGACGCGCACGTTCTGTTCGACACCGAAGAAGATTCCAGGCGATTCTGCGACGCTCACGGCAACGGTTGACGTCCTGAAGTTTGCCGACAACTCGATTTGGGGACCTGCGGCGCTACGCGGGTCCCAGCAACTTATCGGCACGCTGGATGGTATGGATTTCATCGAGAAAACAACTGAGCTGAAGAAGTTTGTGTCTCCAATACAGCCGCAGCAAGGCCCCCTGCCCGCTGGGGACATGGAATCGCAGACAATTGGCCCGCTGAAGTTCGATTCAGGCGTGTGGCACGACGATCGCCGCCAGGACATGCTGGCCGTCGAAGTAACTAACGAGAGCACTAAGCCGATCCGCGGATATCTCTTCACTACGACTTTTCTCGATCCCAACACCGGAATGCGTATCCGCCGGGTTTCCACCAAGGAGCTCGAGACACAGGGGAACCCCTCTGAGTATCTGGCGCCTGGATCGGCTTGGGTTGCCGACCCACGGAAGTTTTCGCATTTGCCCGACGGTACTCTCGCTGGTTACAAAATCACCCTGGACCTGGTTGTCTTTGCAGACGGCTCCATATTTGGCCCTATAGAATCCCGGGAGTCCGATGAAGTTCTGGGCATGTTCCGTGGCATCGACGCCACGAATGGCGTGAGTCAAGAAGCGTCAGCGGCCAAAGAGCGGTAAGTGCGAAAGCTGCGCGATTCAGGTGGGTGCGCCATGTCATGCCGATTTGTGATTTTTGGCAC
>Ga0182018_10003286_pt1 | contig 14757 bp, 10 predicted proteins | sample 812P2MmetaG_FD_120490 | JGI IMG/M metagenome (GOLD analysis project Ga0182018, IMG submission 120490) | Permafrost microbial communities from Stordalen Mire, Sweden - 812P2M metaG | ecosystem: Environmental > Terrestrial > Soil > Wetlands > Permafrost | place: Sweden: Stordalen | collected...
AGGACCATCGCCGCGTTGGAGGCCCCGCTGGCGGACGGCATCCATCTGCCGGCACCGCGCGGTGTGTTCCCGCGCTATGTCGAACCAGCCGGGGCGCCAGCCGCCTGATGCTGATCGATTCGCACTGTCACCTCGACTACTTCACGCCCATGGAGTTGCCGCTGGTGCTGGAACGCGCCCATGCGGCCGGCGTGGCGGAGATGGTGACGATCGGCACCTCGATGGCACAGTCGGCGAAATTGCCCGCGATCGCCGAGGCATATCCGGATCTCTGGTGCACCGCCGGCGTCCACCCGCACCACGCCGCCGAGGCGCCGATCCCGGCACCGGAAACTCTGGCCGAGATGACACGGCATCCCAGGTGCATCGGCATCGGTGAATCCGGCCTGGATTACTTCTACGATCGCAGCCCGCGCGACGCTCAGGCGGAGAATTTCCGCGCCAACATTCGCGGTGCGCAACTGGCCGGCGTGCCTCTGGCGATCCACGCGCGCGACGCCGATGATGACATCGCGTTGATTTTGCAACAGGAAACCGACCGGGGAGGGGCCTTCCCTTTCCTGTTGCACTGCTTCAGTTCGACGCGCGCGCTGGCCGAGGCCGCGTTGGTACTGGGTGGCTTCATCAGCTTCTCTGGCATCCTGACCTTCCCGAGATCGAGTGAACTCAGGGAGATCGCTCGCGACGTTCCGTTGGATCGTTTGTTGGTCGAAACCGATTCCCCATACCTGGCGCCGGTGCCGTTCCGCGGCAAACGCAACGAACCCGGGTTCGTGGCGCACACGGCGAAGCTGCTCGCCGAACTGCGTGGAATGACCCCGGAGGCGCTGGCTGAGCTTACCACCGCGAACTTCCGGCGGTTGTTTCCGAAAACCGCATGCGAGTGACGCTGCTCGGCACGGGCGGCTCCGCCGGGGTGCCGATGATCGGCGGCGCCGACGGGTCCGGCGACTGGGGCGCGTGCGATCCGGCCGAGCCGCGCAATCGGCGGACGCGGTCCAGCATCGTCATCGAACATTCGGGAAATCAGCGGGTTCTGGTCGACTCGTCGCCTGACATGCGAGCCCAGTTCATCGACAATCGCATTCCCGGGGTGGACGCGGTGCTGTTCACACATGCTCACGCGGATCACATCACCGGAATCGACGACGTTAGGATTCTGAACCGAATCGTGCATCGGCCTCTGGAGGCGTTCGCGACCCAGAAAACCCTGGACGAGATCACGCGCCGCTTCGGCTATGCATTCGCGCCGTGGGATGGGAAGGGGTTCTACCGCCCTGTTCTGGTGGCAAAGCCGGTCGAATTCGGCACGGAGATCGAGGTTGCCGGTCTGACGATCAGGTTGTTCGCCCAGGACCATGGGCGGATCGAAACTGTGGGCTTGCGGGTCGGGCCGTTTGGCTACTCCACCGATGTCGTGCGCCTGAACGACGCGGCGTTCGAGACCCTGGCGGGTGTCGATACCTGGGTCGTCGGCTGCTTCCTGCGCAACGACACGCATACGACGCACGCGAATCTGTCCGCGGTTCTGCGGTGGGTAGAGCGGTTGCGTCCTCGGCGGACCGTGTTGACGCATATGGGCCCCGATATGGATTGGGGTTGGCTGAAGTCGAATCTCCCCGCGGGCGTGGAGGCGGGACACGACGGGATGGTGCTGGAGTTCGCCTGAATCCGGGTTGGTTCAGAACGTGTTCACGATGATGCCGGCGATCTCGGCATGCGTCGCGTTCAGGGTCTCCGCCGGCGCGTGCGAACCGGTATAATAGACCGCGACAAGGATCGGCTTCCGCGCGGGCGGCCAGATGATCCCGAGAGTGTTGGCGGTCCCATTGTCTCCGGTGCCAGTTTTGTCGCCGATGCGCCAGGTGGGCGGGAGGCCGGCACGCAGCCGCTTCGCGCCGACCTTGTCCTGGACCAGCCAGAGTTCGAGGTGCCCGCGCGACGCCGGGGAAAGTTCCTGGCCCAGGAGGATGGATCGCATGTTGCGCAGCATCGCCTGGGGGCTGGTTGTGTCTCGGTCATCGCCCGGGATGGCTGTGTTCAGGCCTGGTTCGTCGCGGTCAAGGCGGGTGATCTCGTCGCCGAGTGAGCGAGCGTATCGCGTGAAGCCGTCGGGGCCGCCGATAACCCGGAGCAGCAGGTTCGCCGCGGTATTGTCGCTCCACTCGATCGCGGCGGCGCACAGGCCGCCGAGTGTCATGCCACCTTCGTCGACGTGCGCCTTGGCGACCGGCGCGTAGTTTAACAGGTCGGCGGCACCGTACGGGATCATCCGGTCCAGACGCTCGGTTCCCTGGTCGACGCGTTTGAGTACAGCAGAGACGGCCAGCAGCTTGAATGTGCTGCACATTGGGAAGCGTTCTTCCTGACGGTGGCCGAGGTTCAGATCGCCGCCAGTATCGAGAATGGCGACACCGAGGCGGCCTCCGTCGCGTGATTCCAGCGCCGCGATTTGCGTCTGGGCGTTCCTGATCGCACTCGCGGTCGACCCGCTTTCTGCCCGGGATTGAACCGGCGTGACGAGCGCGGCCGCGGCGGCCAGGACGGCACGACGGCTGGGATGGAACCGCATTCGGGCTATCCTGATCGTTAGGCGAATCGCCAGGCGCGAAGGTCTTAGCAGAGCGGCCGGTCTCCGTCAGGACGCGACCTGGACCAGCATCTCATTTAACATAATATTCCTTCTGCGGCATTTTGACGCGGTGATCCTGGTAGCGAGCAGCGCGGTCTCATGGACTTCAAGTGCCCTCGGCGCGGGGCCGCGAAGCCCCCAAGACCACGAATAAGACGGAATATCAAATGCATAGAGCCTGTATCTCAGGTTCCTTTGGCACGTGGAGCCGACGGCCACGGCCACGAGGCCACGCTCCGGCCTTACCTCCATCCGGGACCTTTCTCTTCGGCGTCTAACATGTTAGTTCTTGATTGATTCCTTTTTTGTTCTCTTTCAGTGGGTGCGGCCTCCGCTCCGGTGGCGAACGTCGCGGCACGTCGATGGCTCCGAAAAGAGGGCTTCCGCACTACACGGACCAGCTTGGGCGCGCCCTCACCCGCTCATCCCAGTGGCGCACGTTGCTCAAAGCGGTGGGAATTTCGATCCCCAGCATCTCGCCAGGCTGCGACGCGGCCATCCCGGTGATGTCGGCCACCGAGAACGCACCGCCGGCGATGAACGGCCGCCCATCGGCGAGTTCGGCGTCCAGCCAACCCCATTTCTCGGGCACGACGTTGCGCTCCGCCTCGGCGAACGCGGCGACCTGAACCCGGCGCCCGGCGAAGAACGGCAAGGTGTTCAGCGCCACGTTGCCGATCCGGATGAAGATCTCGTTGGTGATCCGCCCATTCCACATCTCGATCCGGGCCCGGTCCCTGGGCGTGGTCCCGAACAGCGGCGGCTCGGGATGCAGTTCCTCGAGATATCGGCAAATCGCCAGGCTTTCGGTGATCACGCTTCCGTTGTCCAGTTCCAGGACCGGCACCTGCCTCAGAGAGTTGATCTTGCGGAATTCCGCCGTCCGGTTCTCCCCGGCCAGCAGGTCGAGGTCGACGCGCGGGATCTCGATCCCCTTTTCGGCGAGAAAGCTCCGCGCGCGGCGGGGGTTGGGCGCGGGGGCGTTATACAGTTTCATCATGACCTCCAGAGTTTGTCCTCGGCCCTATGTCGTTCGAAGACGGCCCGGATCGACAGACCACAGATCCTGCCCGTGGTTTTTCGCGGATCACTTCGGCGGTCCATGCGCGTGCATCTCCCCGCGCGAACGGCCCGGGTTTACAACGTCAGACAGGGGGCGAAATCTGCCGGCGCACCACCTGGAGGAAGCGATCGATGGCATCTGACGTTTCGCCAGACGCCGGCAATTCCGCCGCCGCGCGGCTTGAACGGGTCATCATGGCCAGCCCAGTACTCGAGCCGATCATCCGGCGTTGGGCGGAGATTTCGTTGCCGGATTGCTGGCTGGTCGCCGGGGCGATCGTTCAGACGGTCTGGAACGACGCGTTTGGCTTCGATCCTCGCCACGGGGTGAAAGACCTGGATCTGGTTTACTTTGACGACACCGACCTGGCGGAAGACACCGAAGCCGGGCACGCGGCCCGAATCGGCGCGTTATTCGCCGGCCTGGGCGTGCACGTCGACGTGAAGAACGAGGCCCGCGTGCATCTTTGGTATGCCCGGAACTTCGGCTTTGAGATCCCGCCATACACCTCGTCATATCATGCGATTTCGACATTCCCGGCGACCACGACGGCGATCGGCGTTCAACCCTCTCCGGATGGGATGCGGATCGCGGCTCCCTTCGGAGTCTCCGATCTGTTCGCTTTGATCGTGCGGCCAAACAAGGTGCAAATCACCCGGGCGGTCTATGAAGCGAAGGTGGCGCGTTGGCGCCCTTTGTGGCCCGCGCTGAAGATCGTGGATTGGGAGGACGCGCCCGCCCGCCACGCCAGGAATGAGATGGATAAAGGAGGAAAGCCCATGCCCGCACCCTACACAGGCGGATGCCAATGCGGCACCGTACACTATACGTTGACCGAGGAACCGTTGCGCCTGGTGGCGTGCCACTGCAAAGAATGCCAGCGGCAATCGGGCAGCGCCTTCGGCATGTCGATGCTGGTGAAGCAGGCGAGCCTGACCGTCACCGGCCCGACCAAACGCTTCACCCGCATCGCCGACAGCGGCAATCCAAACACGGGCGTGTTTTGTCCGGAGTGCGGTGTCCGCATCTATCACATTCCCGGTTACGCGAACGACTTATTCGTCCTCAAACCCGGCACCCTCGACGACACGACGTGGCTCCGTCCGGAGTACTTTGTCTGGCTGAAGAGCGCCCAGGGCTGGGTTCCCGTCCCTGACGGCGTCAAACCGCGACAGGAACAACCCTGACCCATGTCCCACCAACCGAAGCGCCGGGCCTGTCTGGAACCGACGCCCCACCTCGAGGTGGCGAAGCAGCATGCCGCCGGCGCTGGCCTCGCGATCCTGACCGACGTGCTGAGCAAAGCAGAACTGGTCCGCGTGCGAACGGCGGTCTGGCGCACCGTCGAGGCGGATCGTGCGGCCGGCGTGCAACTGACCGGCCATAAGCGGATCGACCCCGACGAGAATAACATCCGTTTGTTCGGCCTTGTGGCGAAGGACGCTGTGTTTCGCGAACTGCTGGAACATCCGGCGGCGCTTGCTCTTGCCACGCATCTTCTGGGGCCGAAGATCCGGCTGTCAAATTTCTCCGCCAACATCACTGGTCCAGGATCGGGGGCGATGGGGATGCACGCTGACCAGGGTTACGTGACGCCGCCATGGCCGTCCTGGCCGCTGGCGGTCAACATCATGTGGATCATCGATGCGTTCACCGCCGAGAACGGTGCCACCCGCGTCATGCCCGACAGCAAAGGTTACGGTCATGGACCGGAATGGGGACTGGAATATCCCGAGGCGGTGCCTCTCATTTGTCCCGCCGGCTCGATCGTCGTGATGGACGCGCGGATCTGGCATCAGACCGGCGCCAATATGCGGCGGATCGGACTGTTCGCTTACTACGTGCGGCCTTTCATCCTGCCGCAGATCGATTGGGGTGAGTTGGTGCCACCTGAACTGAAGCAGACACTGACATCCGGTTTGCACGAAATGCTGGGCTTTGGGTCACGCACCACGCGTCATCTGCAAACGAAGCACGGACGGCAGATATGGCTGGATGATCCGGCACCGGAGTTGTAGTACAAGCTGATCAGTGCTCGCCAGATGAGTTTTCGACCAGGTCGCACCGATGGCGATCTGTCTCCGGCGTGCGTCCTCTCCTGGCTGGGTTTCGTGAGAGTTACATAGATAATCGCGCGCATTTCGGGCCTGCCGGAGGCGCCCAGACATCCTGACGGAGGGGCGAACGCCCGGGTCGGCAAAGGTCAGGATTTCAGCACTGAGAATACGGAGAGCCACGGCGGTGCACGGAGAAAGAATTTATAAAATACTTACGCGCCTGGGCGCGATTGGCACGGCCTGTCATCAGGATGAACTCCGTGGCCTCCGTGGTTCTCCGCCTGCCCCGTGCTAAAAATCTTTCGGTCGTCGAAACCTGACCGGCGCGTACGTTTTCCACCATTCAGGCCGTCCGGAGGTTTATCAGGAGTCACGCTTTCTCGATGCCCTGTCTTATACTCGAGGACTTCTGTGTATGTCGCCGGATTCGATCCGAGGATCCGGCGCGGCACAACGCTCGTACGGCTGACCGGGTTCAGGTCCGGCCATGACAAATGAACAATAAATCATGACTTATGCTGTTCAGGTCCGCCCAATCGCCAGCGCGGTCTCCTCGGTATGCCGCGCCGCCACCACCAAATACACCGCCGGCAGCACGAACAATGTGAACAGCGTGCCGATCGACAGCCCGCTGGCGATCACCAGCCCCATATTGAACCGCGACGCCGCGCCCGCGCCCGAGGCCGTGATCAATGGCACCACGCCCAACACCATCGCCGCCGTCGTCATCAATATCGGCCGCAAACGCAAACCAGCGGCATAGACGATCGCATCCAGTTTGCTTCGCCCGGCGCGCTGCGCTTCATTGGCGACCTCGACGATCAGGATGCCGTGCTTGCTGATCAGGCCCATCAGAGTCACCAGGCCGACCTCGGTGTAGATGTTCAATGATGCGCCACCCAGGCCCAGGCTGATGAAAATCAATGCTCCCGCGACGGACATCGGGATCGACACCAGAATGACCAACGGGTCGCGGAAACTTTCGAACAGCGCAGCCAACGTCAGGAAGATGATAATCAGCGCCAGAGCGAAGGTCCCCAGGAAGCCGCTCGATTCCTGAACATACTGACGCAGCGGGCCCGCGTAGTCGATCAGCACGTCACCCGGCAAAGTGCGTGCGGCGAGATCTCGCAATGTCTGCAAAGCCGCCGCCTGGGACACGCCAAGCGCTGGCACGCCAGAAATCGTCGCGGAGTTCACCTGCTGGAAATGGTTGATCGACTGCGGCACGGTTTGCTGCCTTACCGTGGCGATGGCGGACAGCGGGATCGGCGTGCCATTGATCGTCGCGATCTGATACCGCATCACCTGATCGATCGTCAGCCGCGAGCGCTGCTGCACCTGAGAAATAACCTTGTACGACCGCGTCCCCAGGCTGAAGTAATTGGTGTAGGCGCCACCCAGCAACCCACCCAGAGCACTGCCGACCTCGGTCATCGACAACCCAAGTTGCGCGGCTTTGTCTCGATCGATCTCGATGGCGAGCTGCGGCGAGTCCACTTTCAGGTCACTGTCGATGAACAGAAACATGCCGCTGTTCGCCGCGTCCGCGAGGAACTTCTGCGACAGAGGATACAGGCTGGAGATCGGCTGCGACGACTTCAGCACGAACTGGACCGGCAGTCCCTGCGCGCCCGGTAACGCGGGCGGCAAGAACGCGGCGATCTTGTCACCCGCGACAGTGTTGAGTTGACCCTGCAGGTCGCGCTCGATCATGGTCGCGGTGCGGTGACGTTGCTCCCAGGGCTTCAACGTGATGCCGGCGATTGACAGAACCGGGCTGAGAACCTGGAAACTTTGATCCCCCTCCGGCACTTTCGACAGGATGGTCTGCACCTGATCGCCGAACAATTGTTTTTGCGCCAATGTCGCATCGGGGGCGGAGCTGGGTATCAGAATGACCACGCCCTGATCTTCTTCCGGCGCGAGTTCGCTGCTGGCACTGGTGTAAAGGAAGTAGATACCGCCGATCACCAGCGCGCCGAACAGCAGCGTCACCGGCAGCGTGCGGAGACTTCCCGTCAGCCGCCGTTCATAGCCGCGGCGCAACCGGCTGAAGCCGCGGTCGATGCCGTCCGACAGCCGATCGGACCAGCCGCGTTCGGTCCCCTGCCCGTGCCGTTTCAGCAACAGCCCACACATCATCGGCGACAGAGTCAGCGCCACGATCGCCGACATCGTCACCGCGCCAACAACGGTAAACGCGAACTCGGTGAACAGCGCGCCTGTCAGACCGCCCTGGAAGCCGATCGGCACGTAAACCGCGACCAGAACGGCGGTCATCGCGATGATCGGGTTCGCCAGATCTCGCGCGGCCTGAATGGCGGCGTCGCGCGGCCGCATGCCCTCTTCCAAATGTCGATTGACGCTTTCCACCACGATGATCGCGTCGTCCACCACAAGGCCGATCGCCAGCACCAGCGCCAATAGACTCAGCAGATTGATGGAAAATCCCAGTGCCAGCATGACGGCGAACGTGCCGATCAGCGACAGCGGAATCGTTACCACCGGAATGATCACCGAGCGCGGCGATCCCAGGAATGCGAACACCACCAAAGTGACGATCAACACCGTTTCGCCGAGGGACCGTTCCACCTCCCGGATCGAGCTGTTCACGAATACCGTGGAGTCATAAATCACGTCGCCATGCAGGCCCGCGGGCAATTGCCGCTGGACCGACGGCAGCACGGCTTTGACGCCGGCGATCACCGCCAGCAGGCTCGCCGAGGGCACTGTCTGGATGCCGATATAGACGCCCTTCTTGCCGTTATACTCGACCCCGGACTCATAATCGTCGGAGCCCAACGTGACGTTGGCGACATCGCTCAACCGGATGATGCCGCCGTTGACCTGTTTGATCACCAGGTTTCGGAATCCATCCAGCGAGTGCAGATTTGTCGACGCGGTCAGGTTGTATTGCACCATCTGACCTTTGGTGTTGCCGATCCCGGCGATCACGTTGTTGGCGCTGAGCGCCGCGGTCACGTCGTTCGCGGTCAGGCCGTAACCGGCGAGCTTCGCGGGATCCAGCCACGCCCGCATCGCGAAATTCTGCCCGCCTAGCAATTCCGCCGTCTGCACCCCCGGCACCGCCTGCAGCCGAGGCTGCACGTTACGCACCAGATAATCGGTGATCTGATTTGGTGACAGGTCCACGCTGGCGAAGCCGATGATCAGCGCATCCAGCGACTGGCCGATCGCCACTGACAGAGTCGGCTGCTGCACACCCGTCGGCAACTGATTCAGTACCGAATTGATTTTCGCGGTGATCTCGGTGATCGCTTTGTCCGGGTCAAAATTCAGGATCAGATTGGCGGTGATCGTACTGACCCCCGGCCCGCTGCTCGACGTCAACGTATCAATCCCATTCGCCTGGGCGATCGCGTTTTCCAACGGGGTGGTCACGAAGCCGGCCACCGTTTCCGGATCGGCACCGTAATAGATCGTGGTGATCGTGACGACCGCGTTCTCGGTCCTCGGGTATTCCAGAATCGGCAACGCCCAGAACGCCTTCAGGCCGATCACCAGCAGCATCAGGCTGACCACGCTGGCCAGCACCGGCCTGCGGATGAAGATGTCGGTGAATTTCATCGGCCTGGGTACTTTCCGTTCATGGTGAGTACGTCATGGCACTGCCCCTTCCCGCCATGGCCTGCCCCCTTCCCGCCGTGGTTTGCCCCTTCCCGCCATGGACCCTCTCCTCCCGTCATGGCCGGGCTTGACCCGGCCATCCGCCGCCGCACGATGTTGGTGCAGATGTCCCGGTCGAGCCGGGCCATGACGGGGAAAGGGCAGTGCCATGATCGCCGTGCCTCAATGATCCTGAGGCACCGGCGCCGCGTCGTCGGACGGCTGCACCACGTTGTCGATCTTCACAAGGGATCCGTTGTGCAGCTTTAACTGACCGGCGGTGACAACGACATCGTTCGGGCCCACGCCTTTCAGGATGCTCACCTGATCGCCGCGCGCCTCACCCGTGGTGACGAACTGTTGTTTAACGGTGTGCTGGTCCCTGCCCTGCGCGTCTTTCTCGTCATGCACCACGTAAACCAGCGAGCCGTACGGATTATACGCTACCGCCGCCGCCGGAATGGTGACCAGCGAGCGTGGCTGCCCGGTGGCGATGGAGACCCCGACATACATCCCTGGCAACAGCGCGCCATCCGGATTGGGCACGCTGGCGCGAACCTGCAACATGCGGCTGGTGGCATCCACCTTGGAATTCAACGACGAGATCTTGCCCTGGAACGTTTTGTCGGGCCACGCATCCGAGGTCACGTCGACGGTCTGACCAACCGCGATCTGACCCAGAGCCTGTTGCGGCAGATAGAAATCCACGAACATCGGATCAAGTTGTTGCAGCGTCACAATCGCGGTGCCGGCGGCGATGAACTGGCCCAGATCCACCTGCCTCACGCCCAACCTGCCGGCAAACGGCGCGCGCACGATTTTCTCCGCCATGACCGCTTGCTGCGCGTCGACCTGCGCGCGGGTCACTTTCAAAGTCGCCGCGTCGCTGTCCACCGTCGCCTGCGCCACGCCATGCGCCGCCAACTGCTTTTGATCGCGGTCCAGAGTCACGCTCGCCAGATCAGTGGAGGCCTTCAGTTGCGCCAGTTTCGCCGCGTCGTCATTCGGGCGCAGCCGCAGCAAGACGGTGCCCGCCGCCACGGTCTGTCCGGACTCGAAATCGATTTGATCGACGACACCGCCGACCTCGGCTGCCAGATCGGCGCCATTCGACGCCCTGGCGGTCCCCACCGCGGTCAGCCGTGCCTGCCATTCTTGCATCGCCGCGGGCGCCGTCGCGACCGTCGGCATTTCGGAACGAATATTCGCCACCACCTGTTTCAGAATGCCGGCCTTGAACTGCTGAAACCAGAACAACCCGGCGGCGACCAGAGCAACCGCAAGCAGCATGATGGTAAATCGCAGCCAGGTTCGCGGCCGGCGCGCGCTCGTCGTGCGCGGAACGGCGGAAAAATCGTTCATGGCAACACCCCACAGCAGGCCGCGACTTTTGGATCGACGTCGGTCCGGTTCCACCAGCCGCCGCCAAGCGCCTGAAACAACGCGACGGTATCGGTGAAGCGGGCGGCTCGCGCGGTAATGAGATTCAAACGCGCGCTGTAGTCCGCCTGCTCGGCGGTCAACACGTTCAAATAAGTCGACGCGCCCGAGGCATACTGCGACCGCACCACCGCCAGGCTCGACGCGGCGGTCTTCTGCGCGGCGAGCGCGGCCCGCAACGTTTCCGCGTCACGCTCGATCGCCACCAACGCGTTGGCGACATTCTGGAACGCGGTGTTGACCGTGCTGCTGTACTGCGCCGCCGCGACTTCCATCGCCGCCTGTGCCGCTCGCCTTTGCGCGGACAACGTGCCGCCCTCGAAAATCGGCTGAGCGATGCTGCTGGCGATGCTCCAGACGATGCCCGCCGGGGAGAACAGGTTGGGAATGGTGCTGCCCTCGCGGCCGTAACTGCCGGTAAGAGAAATCTTCGGCAGCATGTTGGCTGTCGCGACACCGACCTGCGCCGTGGCGGAATGCAGCAACGCCGCGTACGCCCTGATATCCGGCCGCTGCTCCACAAGTTGCGAGGGCAGCGAGACCGGCAACGCGGCTGGCAATGTCAGCCGATTGAGATCGAGCGTCGGCGTCGAATACTGGTCCGGACGGCCGCCCAGATAGACGGCGAGTTGGTTGCGCAGTTGCTGCCTCTGCTTTTCCAGCCCAGGAAGGGTGGCGAGTTGGGCGTCGAGCAGGGATTGCTGTTGCAGCACGTCCGCCTGACTGACGCCGCCAAGCTGGAAGCGTTGCTTCGTCAGGTTCAGCGCGTCGGTGCCGGCCTTGATGATCTCGTGGGTGGTGTCGATCTGCGCCTGTAACGACGCCTCGTTGACCGCCGCGTTGATGACGTTGGCGGCGAGGGTCAGATCGGCCGCCTCCAGTTCGAAGCGCTGGTAATCGGCCTGAGCGCCCAGTTGCTCGATCTGCCGCCTGGTGCCGCCGAACGCGTCCAGGGTGTAGGAGACGTTCAGCGCGGCGCCATAGGTGGTGAAATCCACGGCCCCATTGCCGAACCCGACGGCTGCGAGCGATTCACGTTGCCGCTCCACCTGGGTGCTGGCGCCAATGGTGGGGAACAATGCCCCCTGCTCCGCCCGCATCGTCTCCTTTGCCTGGCGCAGCGTCGCCTGGGCGGCGGCGATGTCGGGGTTGGCTTTCAGCGCCCGGGTCACCAGGTCCGTGATCCGCTGGGAGTGAAACAGCGCCCACCACTCCCCGGGAATGTCGCGGTCGGGTCCGAGATGCTGAGTCGTGCCGCCGGGTGTGGCGGCGGAGACGGTGTGGGCCGGCGGGGGCGCCTCGGTGAACCGCGTGCTTTCCGGTGCCGGAGGCGCGTGAAAGTCAGGGCCGACGGTGCAGCCGGTCAGGGCCACGGACAGCATCGTCATGCACAGGATGGACCGCCGTCGCGGCGAAAGGCTTGCGGCTGGAGGCATGGGCCACTAAATTCCTGTACTCTCGAGTCTGGTATATGGTATGCTGGACCGGTGAGTCCAGTAACCCCCGGAGGAATTTTTTTGGCGCACTCGCCGGTTGCTCACCGTCCCGGCCGTCCGAAAGACATCGCCAAACGAGAGGCGATTATCGAGGCCGCCCGCGCCCTGTTCGCCAGTCAGCCATTCGATCTGGTGACGATGGAGGCGGTGGCGGCGCGGGCCCGGGTTTCGAAGATGACGGTCTACAGCCATTTCCACGACAAGGAAACGCTGTTCGAGACCATCGTACTGGCGACCTCGGATCAGATGATCGAGGCGCTGTCGGGTCCGGTGCCCGGTGGCGGATTGCGCGAGCGTTTGATCGCGGTGGGCACCGTGGTTCTGAGCGTCATCCTTGGCACCGACATTTGCACGATGGCGCACACTCTACCGCCGGCGTTAAGGGCCAACCGACAGCTGGCGGACCGGTTTTACGCGGCCGGGCCAGGCCGGGTGCGGTCGGCACTGGCGCGGATAATCGACGAGGCGGCACGGCGCGACGAACTGGAAGTGGATGATCCCGACAAGGCGGCCGACGATCTGGTGAGTTTGTGGGAGGGCGGCATGCCCGCGAAGATGTCCTTTGGCCTGGCCGGGTTGTGTTCGCCGGTGGAGATCAGTGAACGGGCGCGGCGAGGGACCGAGGTGTTTTTGCGGGCGTATCGAGCGGCCCACGCCACCGGGATGCCTGATGGGCATATGGACGGCCGGTCGGCGTAGCGGCGACGTCATTATTCCGCTGGCACCGAGGAACCTTATTATGTCTTGGTAATAACGGAGCACAACCTTCACCGCTGCCGGGCGACGGACGATTGATTCGATCTTCCGTCCGCGATCGAAATGGCGGTCGTTGATAAGTGCCGAATTTCAGGAGCACAATTCCGTAATAAAGCAAGGGAAGCAGGCATGAAGCCCATGAAAATAGCAACGATTTTGCTTCACGCTCTGTTTACCTCGTTCCGGTTTGCCATTGCAACCACCTTATGGGCAATGCCTGGAATAGCTGTTGGCCAGATCTACGTGACGAACACCACGATGAACTCTTCCAACTACTCTCTCGCGGGGCAGGACATGATTAACGAGTACGCCGTCACCACGGGCGTGCCTGTGAATGCCCCGCTGATCACGCTGTTGAGTTCGGCAGGGGGTATCGCATTGTCTGGATCGGCTCTGTATGTCGTTAGCCGCAATGATATCACCGGAAATAATGGAACTGGCACGATTGGCGTCTATGACGGTGTCTCGGGCGCGGCCATAAAGGTGCCGCTGATCTCGGGGCTGAATCAGCCGGTTGCCATCGCTGTATCCGGATCGAACCTGTTTATCATCGACAACGCGTACCAAATCCAAGAATACTCCATAAACGGCACATTGGTGAACGCCACTCTCGGGAAGGTTCAGTTCCCTCCGGCAATATCGGCGGAAAGTGATCCATCTGGATCTGGATCGACTCTGGTATTCGTGACAAGCGCCAACTCCGGCACCAATGCTCCTTTTACTAGGTCGGTCGCCGAATTTACCGTCTCGCCGACGGGAGGAGTGACTTCCTCGAACCTATCACTAATGTCCGGATTAAATTACCCAGAGGGCATCGCGGTATCAGGTTCGGCGCTGTATGTCGTGAATGGCGGCAATTCCATTTCCGCTACGATCGATAAATACACTTTTACGGGTTCGGGAACGGGCGTTGTGACGTTGGGGTCATCAACCCCGGGTTTCATTAACATAGGGTCGGGATCACCATACTTTCTGGCGGCGTCTGGATCGAATCTGTTTGTCGTGCTTGCTGGCACCCCTCCTGGAAATTTTGGCACTGGCGGCGTTCGCGAATATGACGCTGTCTCGGGGGCACAAGTGAGCACCTTTGCGGTCTCAGGGCTTAGTAGCCCGGGAGGCATCGCGGTGAGCGTGCCATGTACAGACTGCGGCAACACATACAATGCCCCACCAATCCAACCCGCCCGCTCGTTCAGCTTCGTGCTCCAGGGCGACGTTCGAGCCTTGGTCGATACGACGGCGACAGCGACCGATCCAACTGTGAACGCCTTCGCCTATGTCAACACGAACTACTTCGGCGGCGGTGGTACATCCCCGGTCACCGCTTCGCTGGACGGCAGCGGCGATACGGTAATTACGTTTACCGGCTCCCACCCGATTCTGCCGTCCTACACGTTTAAATATGGAGGCGGTCCCAGTTGGCCACACTTTGGCTTCGAAGGCACGCAGGGAACTTCTCTGCTCAATATCTCTCAGTTCTGGCGGTACGGCGACGATCGGCCGCGCCTGTTGCCAAACCTGAGTACCGCCTGCTCGGCGATCACGGGACCTGACCTTCGATACGCCGTATTCTTCACGGACATATCGGTGAGCAACACAGGCAACCTCAAAAGCGAAAGCAAAGTCGCTGGTGGCCAGTGGACCGAGTGTGCGTTCACCCGCGGCACGACCCCGGAATTCCTG
>Ga0182018_10003287_pt1 | contig 14752 bp, 11 predicted proteins | sample 812P2MmetaG_FD_120490 | JGI IMG/M metagenome (GOLD analysis project Ga0182018, IMG submission 120490) | Permafrost microbial communities from Stordalen Mire, Sweden - 812P2M metaG | ecosystem: Environmental > Terrestrial > Soil > Wetlands > Permafrost | place: Sweden: Stordalen | collected...
ACGGCGGAGAGCCAACTAAGGGAGTTGGAGACTCGGATTACGTCGTGGTACGACCGGTCGTCGGAGGACTTCGTTAGAGAAATCTGCCGCCTGGCGATTCAGTATTTTGGTCTCTACTATCCCGACCCTGAACCACTTGCCGAAGTCATTACGACAATTCTCTACCAAGGCTGGATACGTGCTGGCGATTCGGTTACCGAACTGACCGCGCGCCCCGTTTTCGATGCTGATCACTCGATAGCAATCTACGTTCCAAATTCGATACTAAAGGAGAGGCTCCATCTGAGTGATTCAGAATATGATGCTGTTCGATCAGCCCTCGGCTGGTACGTAGTCAGACATCTTCCTTGGTTGACTGATTTAGGGGACGATTATCTCAGGGCGATCGTAATACCGGCGATCATTTGCCGTTGGTTGGAAGTGCCCGCCAAATACGATCCAATGGAGTACTTCGATTTAGCAAGATGGCATCTGGTGTGAGGCTCTTAAGTACCGTTAGTGATCCTCGTTATCGAAATGATCGTACAAGTAGATCAAGTCATCGAGTGCGGTCAGGAGGCGAAGGTGCTGATTGTCCGGTTCTTCGCGGTTGTTCTCGTCAAACATGTCATCGAGCCACCGTCGCCAACGATCAACGAGGACGACGTCCTCACTGGAAGCATGCTCGTACCAGGGATCTGAAGTTGCCTCGGTCTTTAGGCTTTCGGCCAGATGGTGTCGTTCAGCTTGATCGAATGGGAGCAATGAACTGATTAGGGCGTGGGGTATCTGCAGCCATGTCCTCGTCTCGGATACGGGCTGCAGTGCCTCATCCAGCAGGATCATCTCTCGCAAGGACTGGTGCGTGATGGCGTTCGCCGTCCAATAGTCAAGGTCGCTCCCGGTGAGCTGCTCAAGGAGTTCGTGGGCACCGGCGGCTAGTTCCATCACCGACTTGAGCTTGGCCTCGTCGAGTCGACCGATTACTTCACTGTGCTGGGCCGTTTCCTCATGATGATGGGGACTTTCATTAGATCCGTCTACTTCGTCCTGCATACATGGAATTGGTTAGTTTCTTTGGTGTTAGGTCCTTTCGATTGACATTATGAGTCAACCTGCCCATTTTTCCAAGCAAAAGACGCGGCTGCGTACGGTCCTCCCCGTGGCAACGGAATGGCGGCACCCAGACGGGCGGCCGGTACGCTTAGGAGCGGTTTCCTATTCCACGTCGACGTAGAGCACCTCATCGATCGTCAGAACTCCGTCGGGAACTGTCAACGTGAACTCACCAGTCGCCACGCCCCGGCGATCCGAAGAGTGAGCACGCCATGAGAGGGTTATGTCATGCGCTCGGTACCGGTCCGGGATCAGCAATGTCAATGGATGCAATCGCCTTGAACTTAGGGGACGGACTTCTCTCGGCGGAAGGACCACGCGTAACACCTCCCCTTCCCTTTCGATGCCTACGCCGCTCGCGGGCGGGTCACGGATTATCGGAGCGATGGACAAGTAGTCAGGCAGAGTCATGTCACCATACGGTCGCGGCGGTGACAACGAGCGATCTTTACGCGATACATCCGCCCAGGAGCCAACGGCATCGATGTCGGGCGGTAGCAGAAGTTCAACGACGAGGGATGAGAGGTTGTCCTCGCCATCGTTGGTGGCTTCGACCTGCAATACGCACCGATCGTCATAAGCAAGCCGACTGAGCAGGACGCTTGGCATTCGCTGCTGCACTCCAGCCAGGTAGGTCTCGACTTGTGAATGAAACTCCTCCCTGGAACGGCTATCGCGACTGATGCCTGATAGGCGAGCGATGGCGTCCGGGCTGATAGCGAGGTTTGCGGTGAGTCGGTTCCGCTCGGTGTTGATCCAATGCTCCAAGGCGGGACCCTCGAAGGCGACACAGGCGAACGCATCATCAAAGGACCCGCCAATACGAAGAGCCCAACCGGGTTCAATCGATCGAATCCGTTCAGCAATCATTTCCTGGAGTTCGGTAGAACTGGCTTCCTCGGTTTGGCCAGGACGTCGAATGTAGGTTCGCCCATCTTGGACCACGACCTTGTCCCTGTCGTTTGAATACGTCCCCCGAGCAAGGTAGGGCCGACTGGAAGGTTCGGTCGGCTCCACCGTAAAAACCACGATTGACTCTTCTTCGACTACCACGGTGGTTGCCGAATAGATGGGCCCGTCATCACCTAGAAAGCGACGCAGACCATCAGTGAGGGCCGCCGAGTCCGGCAGGCCCGTAGTTCGTAGTCGACCGGGCTCCGCTCCGAGCACCATGTAAGCGGTTCCCCCAACGACTAGTTCCGCGACCCGTTGTCGACGGTTGGCTGCGCCGAGGATGAATCTCGAGCGACTTTGGCTAGCCATTCTCGATTGGACAGATCGACGTCAGATTTCCACTCCAGCCAGTGTGTCTCGTCTTCTGGAGCAGCCAAGCGAATGGCTTGCACAAGCGCAGCCAGCTGGCCGGGTGTTCGGAGAGGACGTGCGATATCTATCTCGATTGCCATGAGCTGTCATCCCCTGCCAGGGACATCTTGCAGTCCTCGCACCAGCGTCCCAAGGTCGATCTGAAGGGCGTTAGCCAGTCTTGCCAACATGTCCAGACTTGGGTTGCGCCGGCCAGCCTCAAGTGAGGCGATGTACGACCTGTTGATATCGGCCTCCAGGGCCAGTGCCTCCTGAGATAACCCCAACCTTTGGCGGTACTTGCGGATCCGATCGCCCAGCTCGGCCTGGCGATCACTCCTTCCCTTGTCGGTCCCGCCCACACGCCAAGTTCAGGGGGAATGTCTTGTCCGGGTCACCCTAATCCGGGTAACATTCCGCCCTCATTGGAGGCTCTGGGATGCGGTGGTTTTCCAGGATGCAAGTGAATGGCGGGGTGAGGAGCACCGTTGGAGGGGCGCTCGCGCCGCCAGTCGGAATCCTTCAGCCGCCGATCCGAACCTTGGCGGAAAGTGGGGTGTCCCCGTGCCGGTGTGGCTGTGGTTTTTGATCCTGGGGCTGGCGGCCTGCGTTGCCGGCTACAAGAAGCTGTCCGAGCGATCAGCGCTGGCCCGTCGCCGCGAGCAACTGCGAGCCCCGAGGCTCCGGAACGATCCCGACGTTGGCGCAAATACCGAGCTATTCGATGAGCGCCAAGACTGACGTAAAGCTCGGCCTTTACGCCGAGATTCGCGCTTCCCGTCAGGAGGTAGTCGATGCCTGCCTTAGGGCTGTCGCCGTCATGGGCAAGCGGGCCGAAGCGACAGCCGCAAACGCCAAGGTGACAGTCAAGATCTTTCCTGGAGTTATCCGGGCCATATCGGAGGTTTCGCCGCTCGTTGGCATCAACCTCAAACCAGGGGCTGATGGCCGGGTCGTGGTGGAGGTTCGCATCGAACGGTATCGGACCACCAGCGCAATCATCGGACCGAAGGTGCTTGATGGAAAGAGCGCTTACAAGAACCTTCTGACGTCGCTTGAGCAGGAGCTAGAAGCCATTGGTGATGGCAGCGGCGTGATTCGGCGGACCGGCGTCTAGCGGTGAGCGCTTCCGCCGCGCCGAGCCTGCCCTTTGTGCCAGTTCAGATTGTCTCGGCTGGGGCTGGCGGCAAGCAGTACTACCACCCAACGATCGAGCCTGATGGCGAGCCCCGGTGGCAGCCGGGGGACACCGATCCCATCTCTTGGGATGTCAGCGCTGTTGGCTGGTGTCACGGGGATCTGGCGAACCGTCGTGACCATAAGGGCATCGCTGGTCGCGTGTTCATCACCGGTGCCCGGGTGGTGGTCGTCTCAGACCACTTCGTACGGGGCACTCGATATCTCTCCATTGATGGCCCCTCGCTGGTCGCGGGGGTGGCATCCTTGGTTTCACAAAAGCGGGCCGACCGCGCTGCCCAGGGATCATTCCTCGTTGGCCAGATGCGCTTGCCATGGATCGGTCGGGTCGTGTTTGGACCTTCGAGCGCAGCCCGAGTGGAGCGAGGCGAGGTTCGCCTGGCCGGAGCGCACACCACTGCGTTCGGGGATGCGGAAAACGTGGTGTTGCTCTTCAAGCTCAGCGATCACCAACTCGTTACGGATTTCGTCGAGGTCTTGATCGAACGAGTTAGAGCTGATCGGTCCTCGTGGCCACAGACCAGTGACGAGAAGCGGGCGGCGCTCAATGCCATACCCCAGCCCGCATCATTGGTGGCTGCCAACGGAAAGCTCGCGTCATGCAGTTTGCCTGCGACCTGGCGGGTCTCGGATACGTCCGGTGCCTTCGGGGTGCACAGCAGTCAATCACTCGGCCCTCCCCACAATGGGTAGAGGCAGCTCACCAATCGCCAGTCCGATGTCCCGACAAAGCTTTCTTCGACGTGACAAGCCGGCTCATGCACCGTGCCTTTCGGGAGGATTCCGAACCCTATTGCCAAGAACCTCCTTGGCTGTCGCTGCCCTAGTGATCACAGGAGCACTCTTGAGCGCGTGCGGCAGCGCGCCAAGCGAAGTCACGATCGGTCAAGGAATCCGGGTCAAGGGCTCGAGCCTGAGTCCCCATCTTCGTGCCACCAGCACCACCGTGACCCCACCTACAAAGCTCGTCGCGCTGTCCCCAACACTTCGACTTTCTCCGACCGGACCGCTACCTAGCCCCGTTACGGTCACCATCCCGCTCACCGTTGCCGTACCAACTGCCGACGTTGTAGTGATCGCTACGGCCGAGGCTCCGTCCGGGCCATGGACCTATCTGCCAGCGGAGCTGTCGAGCGACCGGAAGTCTGTTTCCTTCACGACGTCACACTTCTCGTGGTACGACGTCTTTGGTCTGGACGTGAAGTCTGCGTTCGACACGTTCAAAACTGCTTTCTTGGATGGCCTAGATGGCGGTGCAACGATGAGCGTGACTCAACCTTCGTGCTCGGGGACGGACCAGGCGCTTGCCAATGGGTACAGCGTGAAGCACAGCACCACGGACACCGTCTACTGGTGCTTCGGCATGGACGGCAATCACGAGGTGCTCAAGGTCGTCAACAACCGCCGGTACCCGCTTGAGGTGGCTCATCCCAACCTCTCGGTCGTACAGCCAGGGTCGATCGACTGGGGTCAGTTGGCATCGCTGTCCCACTTAGGGTCGAGCCAGAACTCGATCATTGCGCCGGGAGATGCGGTCACGTACCAGGTCAACATTCCCAATCCGGGGCGTGGCGGCATTCAAACGGAAATGGACGGGTTGGGTCAGTCCCTCTACGCCCTTCAAGTTGGAGTGGAGAGTCTCGTCAGCATCTTGACCCGCTTCGGGGTCGGAGGTCCGTCTGCCGGCTTCGACACGGCTTCCAAATTCCTAGGAATTGCTTCGTGCGCCGACGCCATGAACCGTGGCGCCGGAGCAATCATTTCGGGTTGCTTCAGTCCATCAAACCTTGTGTCGGTATTCGGAACGGCCGGTCTACTCCTTGCGCCCGTCGTTGCATTTGGAGGTCTCGTGGCCTTCTTCCACAGCGAGTGGAACGCGCTGGTCGATCAATTTGAGGGCCATGATGAATACACGGTTCAAATTGATCGAACAGGCACGATCTCCTCGCCACCTTGCTCGGCGTCGACCTTCAGCCCAATTGCGACGGCGGCAACCGGCAGTGGTGGAACGTCGACAGTTGTGCAGTTCGCATGCAGTGGGAGCTGGGCGTTGATCTCCGGTCAGACCACTTTCGCTCCAGGCAGTTCCGGGCCCGAGATCTTCGTTGGACTTTTGGAATGGTCCAACGCTGTCTGGACCGTAGTGGGAGGCCTTGGTGATGGGAGTTGTCTCGCCGCCACTTCGACATCCCAGTGCCCCTACCCACCTGATCCCCCGCTTGCCATACCGCATAGTCTGCTTTTGAGCCTGGCGAGCAGCGCCGGTTTGCTTGTTGATTCGGGAGGCAGCATCTACCCGCCACCAACCGGGCCGTCAGGACCGGGTTATCAAGCAGCCACGCAGGAGTGGCTCATGAGCCCCAGCGTTTCGGGATCGTACGACCAGAACGTTCCTCTGCTGCAGGCGATAACCGATCTCCAAAACGGTCTGAGCACTGATCGGAATACTTCGGGATACGCGGCCGCGATCAGCGAACTTCAGAGTTTGACGCAGCTACCGGACGCCATGCTTACTCCAGCGCAGGATGCCGAGGAAACAATGGACCAGACCGCGCTCGATACTTTCTTCAACACGCCGAACCTGTACTAGGACCTCCACGTGGGCGAGATGTTTGGCGTTTCGACCGCACAACGAGAATGAAGTCGGATTAGCGACGATCGCACCATGACAAAGCCCCACAGCTATCAGAAGTGGCAAACCACACGAGTCTGGCCCGGTGGTGGTTGGGGAGAGGCCGTGGCCCAAGTCCGCAAGGATCAGCACCTCACCCAACGAGATGTAGCCGAGTACATGGGCGTGGGTCTCGCCACCCTTCGCAATTGGGAAGACGGTCTGGCTCTACCCGACCGGTTGCTATGGCCGAAGCTGGAAGAAGCCATGGGGATGCCGGTTCCGGACCCCAGGGTGCCGGATCACACGCCAGCGGAGCGAGAGCTAATCGACACAATGTTGCTCATGATCGACGAACTCCGACTGCTAACGGAGCGCATCACCGAGGCGCCGGCCTTAGAACCAACTGTGGCTCCCAAAGTCGAAGATTCCAAAATGCTCGATGTCAATCGAGCGGCGAGCTACCTGGGCGTATCGACCAGCTTCATCCGCAACTTGGTGGCTCAACGAAACGTCGTGCACTACAAGCTGGGTGGAAGAGTGATGTTCCGAAGGGAGGATATCGACCGGTTCGTTGACCAGAACAAGCGTGAGGTTCCTGACTCCGTTGCCTGGCAACTGAAAGGTCGACGCGGTAAGTCCCCGCGTGCCCCGGCTCTATCAGCCACCCGACCCGCCCGTTCGGTGCGCTCGACACCACCAAAGATGTCGAAGAAGGAGATCGCTGAGAAGCGATGGACAATTGCTGAATTCGCTGAGCAGTGGCATGGACTTGATTCAGCAACCGCACTGCTGGGACGCGCTGGCATTGCACTGACAGAGGACGCCGCCGGGCAAGCAACTTTTCGATATGGCGATCTGGTTTCGTGGATGGAGAGCCATAGCGCCGAGTTCGAGCAGTGGCTGGAGGAGTTTGATCCAATCCTCAAGCGCCGCGCTAGCGCTGAAGATGACCACTCATGACGATTCGAAATAGAGACTGAACCGGATCCGTCCTCGGCAATTACTGGATACGTACTGGCGAACTCAGTGAGTAATCAGAGGATCGTCAGCGAATGCACTCAATCTCATCAGGGCGTGTGAGCCCATCTAGGAACGGTATGCGTTCTTCGCCATTCGTAGTCGCAGATAGCCTGCGTCTGATGGAGCAGCGCACGGTCGTTACCGCGATCGCATCAACCGTTGCCGTCTTGGGGGGCGGCCTGCTGGTCCCTGGTCTGGTGAACGGATCTGTTGCCCTCCTGGTCTCGGGATCGGTGTTACTTCTGGTGGCTCTCCTGATGTTCACGAGCCTGCTGTGGGGCTGGCCCGTTGTTGTACTCTCAACCCAAAACCGGCTCCCAACGGGTGTATCGAGCAACGACGCTGATGGGCTTCCGGATTATCCGACAGCCGTTTTCCCAACTGGGATGCGCCAGATCTATCGACTGAGTCCCTCCAGCTGGCTGGGCCAGATTGGTCCGGATTCTCCCGAAATCTCTCTGAGGGTAGCGATCGAGTTGCCAGGGCCGCCTTCGGCTCGCTGGTCTGGCGATTTCGCCACCCAGATGCGCGGACAGCAGCGCGAGGAATGGTTGACAGAGATGCTGGAAGCCGCTCCCTTCACGGCCTGGCTCCGCGAGCGGAGGGCAGAATGGCCATGGGACACAGCGGACCCCAAATGGGATATCCGCGGCAGCGGCAATGCGGAACTGACCGAACTGGTTTTCGTCCCCCGGTGGCAGGGCGCTTTGAAACAGCCTCTTCTGGCCCGTTGCGGAGTCCTAACTGGCTGGTGCGCCAAAACCGATGGTGAGTTCAAGCCAGCGATCCGCTTCGCGCTCGATTTACATCTCATGATTCGAGAACTGGATGGGGACCGCCGGCCAAGTTCTATCCGACACGCCACTACACCCCCGCCTGCCCCTGCCGCACTGTCGCTTGATGAACTTGCCTCGTTTCTTCTTCAGCTCATTTCAGCGCCAATGTTGGCGGGACGAGCAGCCGAACGACTTCTCGCGTCTGTTGACCACGAGCACGGGGAGATAGGCGTTTGGATCGCACTTTCGGGGGTGGAGCTCGAGCGGGTGGTCAACGTATCTGGGCTCCGGCGGGTGGCGGATGCCATCGGCATTGGGGAACACAGCCGGGTGGATTCTTGGCCGCTCCCAGCGGCGGAGTTACCTGAGACACCTGAGGGCAGCTTTGTGGCGGCGTTCATGGACGACCTCCTTGAGCGTGCTGGATATCGGGACGTGCAAAGTCGCTTCGACTGGGTGAGAACGGCCCGCTGAGCGGCATCGATCACAACCCGCGTTGCATAGTTACTAATCACTCCGACGCCGATCTGAAGTCAACAAGCCACGAAAACATGTTGTCTTGCGTCGCAATACCGAACGGGACTATGAAACCGGCGATCCCCTGGACTTATCGGGCTTGAGGAGGAGTACCGATTGTCATGTACAGGCTTCTGCCGCTTAGGCGATGGTGCTGAATCTGCTCGGCAATTCGATCCGGGTCGGCCCATGAAGCCGAAACCGCGAGTGCCTTGACTGCCGACGTCACTCCTGATTTGAGGTCAGCGAGGTGACTCTTTGTGATAACCCGTGTACTGGCGGGGGCGGAGGCGTTGTGCGCGAGTTGCGTTGCTGGGTGCACGAGGATTGGGCGCCCGGTGCACGTCTGGTCGTACTTGTCAGCAAACCAGGTCATGGAATGGCCGAGTTGCTGAATCTCCTTGCGACTGATCTCTCGCGCTGTTGAGCCGCTTTTGCATTCGATGACCAGGTACTGAAGTTCCCCCAGTGCCCACAGCACGTCCGGTCCGTTGCCTGTGTCTCTCTCAGGCCTTTGAGAACCAAACCCAAGGACGTTGCCTAGTTCCTCCATGGCGTCCTCGAATGCATCAGTTCGTTCGGGATCGAATTCAAGGTCTTCCATAAGGGCGTCGATACCGATCATGAGGTCCTTTGCGTTCGAAAACTTGCCTGCAAGAAATTCGGCAATCGACTGGGCTTGATCGAGGGTCGAACTAAGCCGCTGGTAGCTGAAGCCGCGAATTGGTCGGAGCACCCGGGAATTGGCTTTCAGAGCGCCTGCCAGAATCTGCTGCGCTTGTGCTTCGTCGAAAAAATACGCGTACGCGGCCATCTGCTCCTGTAGAATTCCTCGGACGCCGGCGTCTTCTTCGACGTTGATCGCCTCGCTCAACCGCTTCACGGCGGGCTGATATTGCTGAATCGAGGCATGTCGGAACGCTTCGCGCTGTGCCACCACCGACGGCGAAACCCGCCCCGGCGGATATTTGGCTTGGGCGACGGCCTCCCTGCTCACTTTTACCCATTCGGGGTCCCGGTCGAGGGCCTGGCGAATGACTTGGATCAGTTCTGACATCGACGTACCCGATAGCCGTGTGGCGATTTCCTTCGAGAGATCGAGTTGAGCTCGGGTAAGTGGGCTGAAGTGCTGGCGAAGCGAAGGAGTTGCGACCTTCTGCGTAAGTCGAGAGCCGATCAGAAGGACAACGCAATAGTCACTCGCACTGCGGACACCACGGCCCATTCCTTGCTCGATGCGTTGCATCTGTCGACCGAATAGGGAGTCCGAGCCTCCGAGTACCGATGCCTCCCGGTGGTCAAGGCCACCGTAGACCTCGGGCAGGCCATCGATCACCAGCACCCGGCAGGCGTCCCCGGGTAAGTCAATTCCGTCGTACTTGTTGACGAGGACGACCAGACCGAGATGTTCTCGGCGCAGCCGATCGACTGTGTCGGCGATCTTGTCTTTGTTTGCGATTACTCGAGCGACATCTCCCCAGTAGGCTGACCGTCGAGCACTTGGTACGAGGACGACAACGTTCACTGTTTCTGCGAGGTTCCGTACCGCAGCCTTGATGTCGTCTTCTGTGATCTCCGGATTGATCTCCTGGGGAGCCAGAATCATCCGATCACCAAGGTCTGCCGCCGACTCTGGAGTAATTGGGTCAACGATTGAGGTTGGATCGGCGTCGAATGTGCTGACGAGAACACTGTCGTCCGCAAGGGTCGCCGTGAGGAACACGCGCCGCTTTGCTTCACGGAAGCTCGTGATCGAACTTACGGGAGGACAAGGAGGGCGGATCTCAAGGGCACGGGAGGTGAACACGGCGTGGCAGATGGCGAGGTGGTCGCGGATGAGAGGCCAGCTCCACTCGACGAGGGGATCATCCTTGTAGTCCTGAAGCAGCCTCGCGACCGCATCGGCCTGCTTCGCCCAAGCCCAGAACGGCACTTGTTGGGGCAGTGAAGCTGAGTCAGAGTCGCGGATGGCAAGGAGCTGCGACGGCGCTTGTTCGTTTAGCGCGTCGGCAAAGAGCTCAAGGAGCTTGGCGTAGAGAGCGTGGTCGTGCGGCAACGTGATCGTGTACTGATCCTGCGTAGTAGCGAGCGCAGCGTGGGCGTCGTCAACCACGAGACACCCGATCGGCTGCGGACTCATCCGCGGGCTTCCGGGGCCACCAAACTTCGACCGGCCGTTCATTAGGGTGAAGATGTTTACGACGCCGATAGCTTCGCCGCTCACGTAACGCGTGTCGTCTGGGTCGCCTACCGTCAGGAGCCCTAAGCGCTCAGCCTCCTGCCGGACCTGAGAAACCAGGTAGTTGTCGGGGGCTACATAGAGAGCGGGACCAAGGCCTTCATTTAGGCAGGTTCGAAGAATCAGTAGACCCACAACCGTCTTGCCACCGCCGGTGTTGATCTTGATCACCAAGTCGGATTCGTCGCGTCTCTCGGCCCACCGCTCTAGTACTCGACCCTGACCATCCCTTAGGTATCCGAGGTCCTCCTTCTTGCCTGGCAGCGCGTTGAAAACGTCTCTTGGGGTGGTCAGCGACTCCGCGGACGCTCGACCCGAAAGGCTTCCGAAGTCAAAAGACATGTGGACCAGACCTGATTTGATGTGACGCCGAAAGGCTAACTGACACGGCCGGACCACCCTGTGGCGACACACGGGTCAGGTGCTTGAAGACTCGGCTGGTTCGGTCGCGGCGACACAAATCGGAAGACTGGTCGTTCATCGGAACGTACGAGCCCCGGAGTACCGTTCGCGAACCACGGGTGGTCAGCAAACGCATGTTCGAGTATCATAAGTCCAGGTAAAACGTCCAAATGCCATCGGAGCGATCAACCAGAACAACAAAGATTGACCCCAAGCTGAAGAGCGCGGGCTGGTCCGTCGTGCCCTTCAAGGGACCAAGCCTCGATAAGTACCACCGGGCGGCGGTTGCCGAGTTTGAGACGACCAATGGACCGGCTGATTACGCCTTATGTGAAGCCAACCAAGTGCTTGGTGTCGTAGAGGCCAAGAAGCTGTCGCTAGGACCACAGGGCGTTCTGGTTCAAGCCGAGCGCTACTCCCGGGCGATCCCCTGGGAACCGAAATATCAGGAGGAGTTCGGCGCCCCTTTTCTGTACTCGACGAATGGTGAGGAGATCTGGTTCCACGACGTTCGCAATGCGCTCAACCGGTCCCGTCGCATTTCGAAGTTCCACACGCCCGAGGCGCTACACGAGTCCCTGACTCGGGACTTCGATGCCGAGATCGACCGCCTGGCCACCCTGCCGTGGAACGCGATCCTGCGGGACTACCAAGTAGAAGCCGACACCGCGATCGAGCAGGCGATCCGAGACCGCAAGCGAAAGCTGCTGGTCACCATGGCGACAGGGACCGGCAAGACCCTGACGCTCGTCAACGAGATATATCGACTCATGAAGTCCGGCGCTGCCCGCCGGGTTCTCTTCCTGGTTGATCGCCGATCCCTGGCCGCTCAAGCGGTTCGTGCCTTCGCTTCGTTCGAGGCCGAGCCAGGTCTCAAGTTCGACAAGATCTATCCGGTCTACTCGCAGCGCTTCCAAAAGGATGACCTGGAAGATGACGGCAAGTGGGACCCCAACGTCATGCCCAACAGTCTGTTGACAGCTCCGAAACTCGGTGATGCCTTCGTCTACGTCTGCACCATCCAGCGCATGACCATCAATCTCCTTGGCCGCGACGCCATGCCCTACCTGGGGGACGAGATCGTGGATGAGGATGCCCAGAAGCTCGACATCCCGATCCACGCCTTCGACCTCATCGTCGCAGACGAGTGTCATCGTGGCTATTCCGGGAAGGAGATGTCGGTGTGGCGCCAGACGCTCGATCACTTCGATGCCGTCAAGGTCGGCCTCACCGCGACACCAGCCGCTCACACCATGGCCTATTTCGAACATCTCGTTTATCGGTACGACTACGAGCAAGCCGTTCGCGAAGGCCACCTTGTCGACTACGACGTGGTCACTATCAACTCCGACGTTCGCATGAATGGTGTCTTCTTGGAAGAGGGTGAACAGGTTGACCAGGTCGATCCGGATTCCGGCGCCCGTCAGCTCGATCTGCTTGAGGATGAGCGGACCTACGATGCCACCAAGGTCGAACGAGAAATCACCGCACCAGATTCCAATCGAAAGATTCTCGAAGAGATCAAGCGTTACGGCGAAGCGCATGAAGCCGAGTTCGGTCGCTTCCCCAAGACTCTGATTTTCGCGGTCAATGACCTGCCGCACACGTCGCATGCGGATCAGCTGGTTGAGTTGGCCCGCGAGGTCTTCGGCCGTGGTGAGGCGTTCGTCACAAAGATCACTGGTCGAACCGATCGACCGCTGCAGCACATCCGGGAGTTTCGCAATCGACCGAACCCCACGGTTGCGGTGACCGTCGATCTGCTGACCACCGGGGTCGACATCCCTGACTTGGAATATCTGGTCTTCCTGCGGCCGGTCAAATCGCGCATCCTGTTCGAGCAGATGCTTGGCCGTGGGACCCGGCAAGGGGAGAAGTATCCCGACAAGTCACACTTCGTGGTCTTCGACTGCTTCGACGGCACATTGCTTCAGTACTTCCGCGAGACCACGGGCATGACCGTCGAGCCGCCAAGCTCCGATACCAAGACCAATGCTCAGATTATTGATGAGATCTGGCAGAACCAAGACCGTGACTACAACGTCCGTCGGTTGGTCAAGCGCCTTCGTCGGGTGGACAAACAGATGTCCGGCGATGCCCGGGAACTGTTCGCCCGATTCGTTCCGGACGGTGACATTGGTCGGTTTGCCGAAGAGCTACCGGCTCAGTTGCGAGAGTCCTTCACTGAGATAATGCGGATCCTCCGGGATCCGGACTTCCAAGAACGGCTCCTCGACTACCCCAGACCTTCCCGAACCTTTCTGGTCGCTCCAGGCGTCACGGATGAGGTCAGCTCTGAATGGCTGATCAAGGCCGGAACCGGGCAGGAGTACAAGCCCGAGGACTACTTGCAGCTGTTTATCCGATTCATCCAGGAGAACTCTGAACAGGTCGAGGCGCTCTCGATCTTGCTGTCACATCCTGGGAAGTGGAACGGTGAAATTCTGCGCCAGCTTCGGGAAGCTCTGACCAATGCACCGGAGCACTTCACCGAAGCAAATCTCCAAAGGGCCTACCAAGTCGCCCAACACAAGGCCTTGGCCGACATCATCTCGATGGTGAAACGAGCGGCCCTGGACACGTCGCCGCTCATGACGGCTGAGGAGCGGGTCAACCAAGCTGTCGGAAAGGTGATCGGCAGGCGAGAGCTCACCCCCGACCAGTCCAGGTGGATGGACCTAATCCGCCGCCACCTGGTCGCCAACCTGTCGATCGACCGTGAGGATTTCGAAATCGTGCCCGTGCTCTCTGACCGTGGCGGCTGGGTCCCGGCGAACACGGCCTTTGATGGGCAACTCGCTGAGCTGCTGGCTGAGCTGAACAAGGAGTTGGTGGCCGCATGAACGATGTTGTCGCCAAGCTCTGGGGCTTCTGCCATACCCTTCGCCATGACGGAGTGGATTACGGCGATTACATCGAGCAGTTGACTTACCTGCTCTTCCTGAAGATGGCCGACGAACGCGGAATCGACCTCCCTGAACACACTGATTGGCCGAACCTGCGAAAGCAGAGTGGGACGGATCTGCTCGACACCTACGTTGAAGGCCTGCGGATTCTCGGGCGTCAGCCGGGGATCCTTGGCGATATCTATAGCGGAGCGCAGAGCCGTTTCGGCAATCCGGTGAACCTGCAAAAGCTGGTTGGGCTTATCGACGAAACGGAATGGACCTCGCTGGACGTCGACGTGAAGGCGGCGGCCTTCGAGGGTCTTCTGGAGAAGGCGGCGGCCGAAGGCAAGAAGGGCGCGGGCCAGTACTTCACGCCACGCCTTCTCATTCAGACGATGGTCCGATGCATTCAACCCGACCCGCGAGCCAGCAAGGATTTTTCGATTGACGACCCGGCGTGCGGGACTGGCGGGTTCTTAGTAGCTGCTTACGAGTGGCTGAAGGATCAGACCGGCGGCGCTCTAGATCGGGATTTGGCGACCCGAGTCCGAAAGAACACCTATTTCGGCCAGGAGCTGGTTGCGCGACCGAGACGGCTGGCCTTGATGAATCTCTACCTCCACCAAGTAGAGCCACATATCGCACTGAAAGATTCGATATATGAAACGCCGACCGGCAAGCGCTACGACGTCATCCTTAC
>Ga0182018_10003288_pt1 | contig 14749 bp, 8 predicted proteins | sample 812P2MmetaG_FD_120490 | JGI IMG/M metagenome (GOLD analysis project Ga0182018, IMG submission 120490) | Permafrost microbial communities from Stordalen Mire, Sweden - 812P2M metaG | ecosystem: Environmental > Terrestrial > Soil > Wetlands > Permafrost | place: Sweden: Stordalen | collected...
CAGCGGGTAGAGCGCGAAGCTCAAAACAAATATTGCCAGGAACCCCAGCACCACCAGCCGCGGACGATCCAGAGCTTTCGCCACCCAGCGGTCGTAGATCTCCAGCATTCGTTCAAACTTCTGGTTGAACCCGACGTGAAACCGCGCGCCCCATGACGTTTCCGTGCCCTCGTGCCCGCGAACCTCCTTCCCGCGAAACACTCGCGCGCAGTACAGCGGCACCACCGTCACCGCTACAAAGTAGGAAGCGCCGAGCGCGAGCACCACGGCCAGCGCGAGCGCGCCGAAGAGGTACTTGCTCACCCCAAACAATAGCGTTACCGGAAAAAACACCACGCAAGCCGTAAGCATGATCGCCAGCACCGCCAACGACACTTCATTCGCTCCATTTTTCGCGGCGGTGTCGGCGTCCTCCCCCAGCTCCATGTGCCTGAAAATATTCTCAAGTACCACTACCGAGTCGTCGATCAACCGCGAAAACGCCAGCGCCAGTCCGCTCAGAACCATGCTGTCGATCGAATTGCCCCCCAGATGCAGCAGGAAGAAAGCCACCATCACCGAAATCGGAATCGAGAGAAACACCGCCAGGGTGGCGCGAAGGCTGCCCAGAAATATCAGGATCAGAATCGCGGTGAGAAATAGGCCGGTGCCTCCCTCCCGCATCACTGTGGAGATGGCCTGCTTGACGAATAGCGATTGGTCAAACACCACATGGGTTTTCAATTGCGGCGGAATATCCCGCAAGTTTTTGATCGCCGCGCGGATCCCGTTCACCACCGCGATGGTGTTGGTGTCTCCCCCCTGCTTCAAAATCGGGACGTACACCGATTTCTGCCCGTTCACCCGCACGATGTTGTACTGCATCGACGCCCCGTCCACCGCCGTGCCCACATCCGACAGGAATACCGATTTCTCCCCTTCGGTTTTCAGCGGTATGCCGTTCAGCGCCGCCACGTTCGGTACCTCCGCATTGGTGTAAATGTTGTAGTCCATCGGGCCGATGCGCACGTCGCCTGCCGGTAAAATCGCGTTCGATTCATCCGTCGCACGCACCACATCCATCGGACTCAATTGGTGCGCCTGTAATTTCAGCGGATCGACGTACACCATCACCTGCCGGTACCGCCCACCGTACGGCGGCGGAACCGTGGCCCCCGGCACCCCCGCGATCTGATTTCGGATTTGATATTGCAGGTAATCGTGAAGCTGCGTCTCATTCAGCCCGCTGCCTTCCACGGTCAACAGGCACACCGGCAAACTGGACGCATCCACCTTCAGCACCACCGGCGGCAACGTGCCCTGCGGCAGCCGCCTCAGGTCGGCCATCGCCAGGTTTGAAATTTGCGTCACGTCCGCGTTGGCGTCGCTGCCCGGCTGGAAAAAAATCTTGATCAGGCTTACCCCGCTCATCGAACGCGATTCCATGTGATCGATGCCGCTGCCCAGCGTGAAGAAACGTTCGAACGTGTCGGTAATGTCCGCTTCGATCTGCTCCGGCGGCATCCCGTTGTAGAACGTGGCCACCAGCACCACCGGTATATTGATGGGCGGGAACATATCCACCGGCATCTGCACCACGCTGGTTATTCCCAGCACCATAATCAGCAGACATCCCACGACGATGAGATACGGATGACGCAGCGAGAAGGTCGGCATTATTGTTCCATCTCCGACGCCGTCATCGATCGCGGCGTCACCCGCTGGCCGGCCTTGTATTCACCTTGTTCCCCGAATATCACCCGGTCGCCCTCATTCGCTCCAGACACGATTTCGATTTTCGTCGCGGTCTGCTGACCGAGCACCACGTCCCGCGGTTGCACCACGTTGTCCGAATCCACCACCATCACCGTGCCACGCTCTTTTCCTCCGCCTCCGGTGGAGGACACGTCGCCGTTGATGTGCACCGCCTGCACCGGCAGCGTCAAAACGTTCTGCGCCTGCTGCAGCGGTATCACCACCGACGCATACATTCCCGGAACGAGCGCGCCCTTAGGATTCGGCACGTGTACCTCGATATGCATGGTTCGCGTCTGCGTGTCGATCAGGTCCGCGAGCCGCACGATTTTCCCGCTGAACGTCTGATTCAGCGCGCTCACCTTCACTGACACCGTTTGATTGAGCTGCACTTCCGGAACCGCCCTCTCCGGCAGCGGAATCACCAGCCGCAGTAAATCGTTTTGCGAAAGGTGGCACAGCGCCTGGTCGCCCTTATTCGAAGACGTCCCCGCCGGCAGCAGCGCCCCGGTATAGGCGTCGATGCTGGTCACCACTCCCTCGAAAGGCGCGGTGATGCGCGTGTAATCGAATAGCGCCTTGTCTTTTTCCAGGTTGGCCTTTGCCGAAAGAATCGATTCCTCGGCTGCGGACTGGGCGTCCTTGGCCGCCGATACCCCGGCACTCGCCTCCAGGTCTTTGCCTTGCGCTTGGTCGATCTCTTCCTGCGCCACCAGCTCAGGTCGCGACTTCTGCACGTCCGCAAGCCGCGTGTAAGAGATGTGCGCGACGCTATAGGCCGACTGCGCGCGCTCCTTTTCCTCTTTCGCGCGCTCCAGATCGTGTTCGCTGTGGCGCACGGCGGCCTCGTCCTCCTGGATCTGCTGGCCCAGTTCGGGCACTTCCAGCACCGCCAGCACCTGTCCTTGCTTCACATGCGATCCCCAGTCCACCTCCAGCTTCCGGATGTACCCGGAAACCTTCGCGTAGACCTCGATTTCCTGAAATGGCTGAAACTCCGAAGCGATTTCCAACGTGCTCGCCAGGTTTCCGCGCGTCACCTTCACCACCCCCGCGGTCGGCGCGGCGTTCGCTTTATTGCGGTCGCCGCCGCAGCCACCCAATAAAATCGCCGCCACAAAAAGCGCCGCCGTACCGCCGCGGAAGGTTCGCGGCAGAGTCATCCATGTCTGAATTGCTCTCATAGGTTCACTCGATTCAGAAAGAACTCGCGGCGAGCCCGTGACTTACAATCATTTTCCAGCTCGCGATGTGGTTTGTCTTGGTTGCGGCCGAACACAGGACTGCTAGGAGAGGAACGAAGGCGGAGGAGAGCGATGTTGTAAGTTAAGCGTCAATCCCAGTAGCTGGATGACAGGCGGTGGCGGAGGCTCGCGCCGAAACGTCTCGCACCGTGGTTCGGGCGGAACGATTTCGGTCGCGGCTTCAACGGGTGCGGAATCGCAGGTAGCCGGTGCATGCGCAACGTTCATCTTGTTGGACATTGCCGCGTGCGCGATTGGATCACCCTGCGGAAAATACAGCCCAAACTTCAGCGTGGCCGCAAATCCGGCCAGAAGTATCAACAACAGCAGCACCGCAATCTTAGCGACAGCTCGCCCCGAGCGCGCACGAAGCGGGTCAGAATCGCGAGTTGGCAAGTTGCTCTTCAAGTAACGATTCCAAATCACGGCACGATAATATCACTGATCCCAGGGTGGCCTCGTGCCGTCGAGCCCAGAAGTTCCACCTTGCCATTAAGATACGGAAATCTCGAATCGGGATGCATCATTGACCGCCGATGTGCCTAGCTGGGATTAGCGGTCCGAGCCACCTCGCCGCGATCCGTTAAAGCCGTCGTTGGGAGCACAGATTGTGCCCCGAGCCGGCCGCGCCCTCAGGATCGTGCGACGGCAGATAAACCAGCGGCCGCTCTTGGGCGAGAGCCATGATTCGGCTCATTGTGTGGTGTGAAACCGCCTTATCCGGACTTATACCGTCAACTTTTCCCGCAAGCAGCAAGTGCTGGTTGTAACTGGTGTCTCCAGCCAGAAACACCGACGGCGAACCGCACACCACCACCGACACATGTTCCGGGGTATGCCCCGGCGTAGGAATAATCAGCACATCTCCCCCCTTAGTGAGCGACATGCTCCGCGCAAACGGCCCCAGCGCGTGATCCTCAAATCGAATCGCCTCGGGCTCCCACCACTTTGGCCAGCGGTGCGGCAAGTAGCCCTGCACCTTCCCCCCAAATCCCCCAGCCCTCCGCAACTCGCCTGCCGCAACCCAAGTCTTGCTCCCCGAAAGATGAACCAGCCCTCCCGCGTGATCGGTGTGCAGGTGCGTGATCACCACCTGCCGCACGTCGCGCGCGGCGATTCCCAGCGCGCGAAGCTGCGGCCCGATCTCCTCCTCAGGCTGCACCGAAAATCGCGCCGCACGGCGATAGAACGGATGCCATCCGGGGTGATAACCCCGGTCATGTACCCGCGCGGTCTCCCCGGTATCCACCACAATAATTCCCTCGGGATGATCGATCACCCAAGCGTAAATCGGCAGCCACTCCGACCACCCTTCGTCAAACAGCACCCGCGCCGTCCGCGCCAGTCCCTTGCCGCGCCCCTTCCATCTGGGCGAGCTTCACCTTCACCAGGCCGGTACGAATTGCATGGATCGTAGGCATCTTCATTTCCTCAGGTCGTAAGCGTCGGCCGTTAGATTGCGGTGACGTTGGAGCGGAGCGCCGGCTAACCGGCCGGTGCGGGAACTACTTCAGGCCTTCCACCATATACAAATCGGAGAGATCCCGTACGTAGGAATACGAATACCACTTGCCGTCGCCAGTAACGCTCAAGATGCCGATGCTGTACACCCCAGCGCGCTCGTCGGGCGCCAATTCTTTCCAAAGTTCCTTCTGCCCGGTCTGCAGGTCCCAGCGATACACCTTCAGCGGGACCTCCTGCCGCAGCGAGCCGTATGCGTACCGCCCACGAAGATGCACTTCCTGGAAAAGAATATCCGCCGGCATCGAGCTTGGTTGTTCCCGGGGTGCCCCTCCGTCCACCGGATAAAAAATAAGCTTGTCGTCGTGAGGTATCACCAAAGTCTTCCCGTCGGGCAACAGAAGACCTACCTCCCCCTCCGGTGCGACCGGTTTCATCTGTCCACCATCCACGTTCAGAACATATTCTCGCGGAGGCTTACCCGTTTCATCTCCACGGACCAGCAAGCGTTTGCCGTCCGGCAGCCATTCCGGATTGTCATAGCCGAATCCCGGTTGGGTAAGGTTTACCGCGTCACCGGCACGCGTTGGCAATAGCATCAGTTGCCGAGTTCCCGGGATGATCGACGCCACCCACTTTCCGTCCGCCGAAGCGGCCCACGGACTTCCGTCGCCCAGGCGAATAGCCGGCGAGCCGTCGGTCGCGCGCATGTACGCGGAATATTTCGCTCCCGCGCTATCCCCCTGTTCCGAAAAATAGAGCCACTTGCCGTCTGCCGAAAGGTCCGTCGGCAGAGACCAGTCCTGCCACGAGAGATCCGTCTCTTTGGTCTGGCCTGAAAACATGCCGGATATCCCCCGCCGGCGATTTTCACGCACGAACAAGACGTGTCCGTCGCGCGAAATATCCTTAAGAATCATGCTCCCGGCTCCGGCCCATACCAATCGTTGTTTTCCGGACAAAGAAACCGCGTAGAGGTTGCTGGAAATATGGATCTTGGACGCGGTGTACCAAATTTCCTTGCCAGAGGGATCCCAGGCCAGTCCCAGCGCGCTCGAATAATCGCCTGTGAGGATGGTTTTCTTTCCTGCGCGGTCCACGATTGCGATGTGCCCAAAACTATCCCAGCGGTCCGGATGTTCCACGAATGCCACCGTGTTTCCGTCCGGCGATATTCGTAGATCGCTCGCCCAGCCGGGCAGGTCATACCATACTTTTCCCTGCGGATACTCAATCCGGATGTGATCGTCCATGAACCGCACCAGCGCCAGGCTTTCGCCGTCGGGCGACCAGTCCGCGCACAGCACTTGTTCCGCTACTTCCCGCGGCGATCCGCCGGTGAACGGAACGCGTGCCAGCGTTCCGAACGATGCGTTGGCCATGAAGTAGTTGTGATCCAGGGTGATGGCCATCTCGTCGCCGCGCGAAATCCCGAGGATGCTGCTGTTCTTAAATCCAAGCTCGCGCGATTGCGTGGCCCCGGGCCGCGTGGTGTAAATCTCCAGCGGATCCCCGCCGAATCCCGCGCTGTAAACAATGGTCTGCCCATCCGACGCAAAACGCGCCGATCCGATATAACCGCCGCGAAACGTGAGCCGGGTGAACACCGGAGTGGAAACCGGCACCGTAATTCGCGCGATCCAGAACGCCGTGGCCCCGGCCACAATGAGTGCCGCAATCGCCGCCAGCCACGGCAACCGGGCAGGCGCCGCACGCCCCGCTTCCGCCATAGGCGCCGCCGCAGTGACTGACGTCGCACTCGAAAGCGCCTCCAGCCCGAACGCCACATCTCGCGCCGATTGGAATCGCTCTTCCGGATTTTTCTCCAAGCAGTGGTGCACGATCCTGTCGATCGCCGGAGGCACCGCATGATTCGTCGCGGACAGCTCCGGCGGGTCCTCTTTCAGAATTGCGCTCATCGTGTCGGCGGAAGTCTTGCCCTGGAACGCGCGCTTTCCCGACAGCGATTCGTAGAGAATCGCGCCCAGCGCAAAAATGTCGGACCGCTGATCCGAAGGGAGCCCGCGCAACTGCTCCGGCGACATATAACCCACCGTCCCCAGCACCACTCCCGGAGTAGTCTGATGATCGATGGTCGGAGCGCTGGTCACTTCCGGCGCGCCGGCGGGGGCGACCAGCTTCGCCAGCCCAAAATCCAGAATCTTCACGTGCCCGTCTTTGCTGACGAACACGTTCTCCGGCTTCAGGTCGCGATGGATGATGCCTTTCTCATGCGCCGCAGCCAGGCCGCGCGCAATCTGGCAGCCGTAATCGATCGCTTTGCGCAACGGCAAAATCCTGTCGCGCATCGCCTCCCGCTGTGTCTCTCCTTCCAGCAGTTCTGAGACGATGTAAGGCGATCCGTTCGCCGTGCCAATATCGAATATCGCCAGAATGTTGGGATGGTTCAGCGCCGCCGCGGCCCGCGCCTCCTGCTCGAACCGGTGCAGCCGCTCCGCGTCCGCGGAGAAATTCGCGGGCATGATCTTGATCGCCACGGTGCGGTCCAGCCGCGTATCCCGCGCGCGATACACCTCGCCCATACCCCCCGCACCAAGCGGCGATTGAATCTCATAAGGACCAAGTTTTGTTCCGGAGCTGAGCGCCATGGACGCGCGGATTATATCCCAGTCCAAGTTCGCCGGGGCCACATCACAAGAAACGATTACAGGCGTGACGAAGCCGTGTGTCGGGTTTAGCTGTTGGGTCTAGCCGTTGGGTTTAGCTGTTGGGTCTAGCTGTTGGGTTTAGCTGTTGAAGGTGGGTGCCCCACACGTCGCCTTTACGTGTGGGGTTCTTGACTCACGGTTCTACGCTTTCACGGTTTTACGCCCTTATCTTTTTCGGGCGCCCCACTCTTCCCGGGGTTTGGGGAGGGTGGGCGTTGAGACCTTGTCTAAATTTTCGCTCCCGCCCATACCGCGATGCGACGATGCCTAGGAATTTCTCGCGTTTACAGGAACCAAAACCACCAGCGTGTATGCACCCAACGCAATTCCAAGCGGCCCGTTGATCAGGCCCAGAAACGCCGCCAACATCCCAATCCCCCGCGCGGATTGCCCCCCAGACATCAAGCTCAATCCCGCAATGATCGAAACAACCCCGGAGACGACGCCTAGAATAATTACGAAGATCAAAAACCCATGAAACAGGTCCATCAACGCAAACGGATTGGCCACCCGATTGAGCAGCGCCCCCCACATCAGCGTAAGTGTTCCGGTGTGTAGGAAGACCCCAATCGCGCCCGCAAATCGGAGAAGACCATATAGAATCCACAAAATTCCAAGATTTCGCATAGATGCTCCAAAGTCAAAACATCGGGTTACGCTTTCCGCCCAGCCGACAATTTACATCGCGCCGTCTCAGCGTGCAATGCGTGCTTCGAGTTTTTGACTTCAGTTTCTACGGTTCGACGTTCTTATCTTTTCCGGGGCTTGCCCGAGTTGGGAAGGGTGGGCGCTTAATTCAGGGCAGCGTTAATAAGGGTTTACTCGCCGTTTCTCAACTCTGCGGCCAGAATCCGCGGGCAAGTTTCTTAGCCAAAAACGGCGAGCCGGAGTTGCTCCAGTCTAACGAGCTACCAAAGTGAATGTACGATCGGTGCCCCGTGTAGCGAAGTGACTTTGACCTTGCTCGTCCACGCCGCGACCGCAGCGACATCTTCCCACCCCAGAAGCTGTTTCCAGTGCTCGGCCACACCCGCCGGAGTCTCGTAGACCTCCGTCAAGACGAAACAGGTGTTGCCGCTAGGCTTGGACGACGGGTCCATCGCATTCGATAGCTCCGGTCCTTTCACCAGGTTGTACAGCAGCAAGCCTTTTTCTCCCTCGCGAGTGTGCGTATTCCGCATCCACTTGGCGTGGCTCGCAAAAAGCCGATCGCCTTCCGCCACTAGTTCGGGGGGAGCGGTAAAGATCACCGTGAGTTGGGTCTTCCCTTGGTGCGACATGGTCTTCCCCCTCCAAGAATTTCGAATTTCTGTTTGGACCTGGGATTTCCATTTGACGTCCCGGGGCGGTCGGTAGTCTATCCGTAACTGTTTCAGTATTCAAGACTTTGCTTAGGGTTGGCGCCGGTCCTTTGGAGTCTTTCCGGTTTCCCCACGCACTCGCGAGATGCCAAGAGCAAGGCCTCCGGACGCCGAATATTACCGCGGGTCGACACCGGCGTTACCTTGCCGTGAGGTGGTGAGCGGGGCGGCTGCTAAGCGACCGGCTTCTCCGGATAGAGCCTCTCGAATTCCGGATCACCATGCAGCAGCGTCAGGTCAGGATCGCGGCGCGCCCAATCCGGGTCCCTGAAACCGGCGTCCCAGGCCTTGCGGAGGGCTTGCAAAGAATCGGCTTTGCGGTTCAGTTGGGAGAAGACGCACGCGGCGTTGTACAGCACAGTAGCCTCGTCGGGGCGAAGCGTCATAGCCAGATTCGTTTCGCGAATCGCATCATCCAGCCGTTTCATTTCGGAGTAATCTAACGCCAGATGGATGCGTGCGCGAGCGTCTTCGGGCACCTGACGCAGATGACGTTCCAGCGTGCCGATGCGCTGCTGCCGCAGATTGCGGCGCGCTTCGTCCTTTCCCAATGCGCCGAGAGAATTCAGGATCGGGACGTAGATGTTGTAATCGTCGCCACTCGACTCCACAGCGGCATCCGCGATGTTGGCCACATCTTGATAGCGCCCGGCAGAAAACAAAGTGCGCCCCAGGATGTAGTACGCGCCCTCGCAATCACGCTTGCGTGCGATCGCTTTCTCGATCACCGCCACCGCTTCATCGTACTTGCCGTTCGCGTACAGGATCCAGGCTTGGGCCACCTGCACCTCGGGCAAATCGGGGCGTAGCACCACCGCGGTCTCCGATGCCTTCATGGCGCGTTGCATCCAAACCGGGTCGCGCCCGTAATTGTAATGATTCTGGGCGCAGACATGCGCGATCGCGGCGTAGGCCAGAGCAAAATTGGGGTCCAGGGCGATGGCGTTCTCAAACATCTGCAGTGCGAATTCCAGATCCTGGCGCTGCAGGCGCCGGGCGTAGCTCTTGCCGCGCAGATAAAGGTCGTACGCTTGCAGGTTGTCGGTTGGTTTTGCGGCAATGGCTTCCTGCTCCTGCGGAGACAATGTGATCCGCAGCGCCTGGGCGATCTTCCCGGCGATCTCGTCCTGTACCTCGAACACATCTTTCATCTGCCGGTCGTAGCGCTCCGACCAGATCGGGAAATCGGTGCCGGTGTCCACCAGTTGGGTATTGATGCGCAGGCGGTCGCCAGCGCGGCGCAGGCTGCCTGCCAAGACGTGTGACGCTTTTAGCTGTTGCCCAATCTGCGCCGGAGTCACCTGCTTGTCGCGGTAGGCCAGCACCGTCGGGCGCGAGAAGATGTTCAACCCCTTGATCTTGGAAAGTTCGGTGATGATGTCTTCGGTCATGCCGTCGCGAAAGTACTCGTCTTCCTTCACCCCGCTGAGGTTCTCGAAATACAGGACCGCTACGGATTTCATGCTTTGTTTGCCGGTCCCCGCGCGCGATTCGCCGGAATCAGCCGTCCGCTTGCCACCGGAATCAAGATCGCGCTTGAGCCGGATCAAGTCGGTCTTCAGGTCGGTGGCCGTCTGGTAACGCATGTTCCGGTCTTTTTCTAGGGCCTTTTCCACGATGCGCGCGAATCCCTCCGGCAACGCCGGGTTCACTTGCACGATCGAAACCGGGTCCCGGTTGAGAATCGCTTCGTAGATCACCCCGGAGGTATCGCCCTGAAACGGAAGCCGCCCCGTCGCCATCTGATACAGCACCGTTCCCAGCGAAAACAAATCGGTTCGAGAATCGGTCAATTGTCCGCGCGATTGCTCCGGCGACATATAGGACACCGTGCCCATCGCCGTACCCGGTGTGGTCAAGTCCTCCGCGCGCCATCCGGCCTCCTGCGTTACCGCGTCGATTTGCGACCGCGGAGCCTCAATCTTGGCCAACCCGAAATCAAGAATCTTTACTTGTCCTCGCGGGGTAACGAATATATTCGCCGGTTTTATATCCCGGTGCGCGATGCCCTTGGCGTGGGCCGACTCCAGAGCATCGACGATCTGGATCGCCAGCGTCAGCAGCTTCTCGATCTCGAATGCATTCCGCCCGATCTCCAGCGTGAGCGACTGTCCCTCCAGTAACTCCATCACGATAAAGTGCTGCCGCTCGTGCTGCTCGATCGCGAAGACCGTGCAAATATTGAGGTGATTCAGAGCGGACGCGGCTCGAGCTTCGCGCTGAAAGCGTTCCAGGGAATGGGCGTCCTGAGCCAATTCCTGGGTTAAAAACTTCAGCGCGACATGACGTCCGAGGCGGGTGTCCTCCGCTTCATACACCACACCCATGCCGCCGCTGCCAAGCTTGCGCGCGATGACGTAGTGGGAGACAGTTTGGCCGATTACGGAGTCCATGGTTGGAGAACCGGCATGGATAGTAGTTTGCGACGCGAACAGCGGTCAAGCGGATTCAGGCAACGCCAGCAGTGGCTCCGGGTGATCCTGGATTCCGCAGGGAGCACCCGTGGCTATAGCATTTTCCCGCCCCAAACGCGAATCTCCAACATTTCCGGCCACTCCTCAGCCTTTAGCGCCCGTACCAACGAGTGCCCTTTTCTTGACGCTTGTCCTTCCTTTTGCTAGCCTTCGTGCGTTCTCTCTCAGTTCATCCCGAACGCTACTGCTGTCCCGTAATTGACGTGGGCTGTGGACTTTCCGTAGGGTGCCATGTCGAGGGCGTCATGGAACCAGCTTCCGCTCTTCTCGAACTGGCGGGTGTCTCTCTCGCCTGCCGGGATCGCGAAACTTTACTGAAAACCTTTGCCGCCCGCCTGGGCTCGGAATTGCACGCCCGCGCGGTGCTGATTTGGCTTGCCGCCAAGGACCAGGACGAAGGCGGCTTCTCCTGCCGCGCCCGCTGGGCCGAGCCCGGCGAACGCCTCGCCCCGGTTCCCGAAACCGTCACCGAAGGTGTCCTCTCCGCACTCAGTGAAGACGGCGCCTCCGCCCGCCGCTACTCATCCGCTGAAATCGATCCCGAACAGCTCGTGCACTTGGAAGAAAGCCAGCGCGGCAAAGTTAAAACCGCTCTCTACGTCTCCTTGCACGGCGCCCGAGGCATCAGCGGCGCAGTCGAAGTCCTCAACAAAAAGTCCGGCGAGTTTACCCAGCAAGACGCCACCTTCCTGGAAGAAGCCGGCCGTCTGGCTGGCCAGGCGCTCTCCAACCTCGACGCCGCCGATACCGAGCGCCAGGCGCAATTCACCGCACTCGAGCGCCTCACCATGCTCTACGACCTCAGCCGCATCTTCAATTCCACTCTCGAGCTGCACGACTTGCTCCCCATCATCGCCAGTAAGGTTCGCGACATGCTGTACGCCCAGGCCTGTAACATCTGGCTGATCGACCCCGCCGCGGGAAACTTGCAGCTCGCGCAGAGTTCTGGCGAAGACGCCAGCCTCGAAGAAGGCGCTCGCGCCGCCATGGATTCCGGCCACTTGGGCGAAACCGTGCAGCAGGGCAGTCCGCGGCTGGTCGAAGATCCCGCCGCCAGCGCGGCTGACGATGAAGCCCTCGCCCGGCGCATTCAAGCCGCCCAGGAAAAATCCGAAGGCGCCTTTGAATTTTCCTCGATTGCCTGTGCCCCTCTGCGCAAGGATCAGGAAGTGCTCGGCGCGATCGAGCTGGTCAACAAAACCGAGGGCAGCGGGTTCGACGAAGACGATCTCTTTTTCCTCGATAGCGTTTCCGAGCAAGCTGCCGTCGCTCTGCACAACGCCAAGCTTCTCGAGTCCGAGCGCAAGGTCGGCACCCTCGACGCCCTGCTCAAGATCAGCCAGGGCATCACCTCCACCCTGGACCTCGACCACATTTTCACCACCGTCGTTCACCAGACCGCCACCATCGTTCCCTTCGACCGCTGCGTCATCGGTTTCTACGACCGCGGAAAATTCGTTCTCGGCGCCGTCTCCGGTGAATCCGAAGTTCCCAAATCCCGCGAGATGGAAGAATTGAGCGACGTCCTCGAATGGGCCGCCGAGCAGCAAGACCCGTCTTCCGCCAACCAGTATCAGGAAGGCTGGGAAATTACCCCCGCGGACGGCAAATCGGTGGTCGTGCCCTACCTCGAAGAACACCAACAAAACGGTTTCTACGCCTTGCCGCTTCGCGACGAGCAGGGAACTCTAGGCGTTTTTGCGCTGTTCAGCAGCGATGCGGATTTCCTCACCGCGGCCCACCGCGAAACGCTGGGAATTCTAGCCAGCCAGATTTCTGTGGCCATTCGTAACGCTCAGCTCTACCAGCAGGTTCCGCTCGCCGGTCTGCTCAACCCTCTTGCCGCCCGAAGAAAAAGACTGTTGGCCACCGTTCCCCAAGGCGAGCGCATGGTATGGGTGCGGCGCGTCGCAGTGGCGGCGCTGGTGCTGGCGATCATTCCCTGGCCGATTCGTCTGGGCATCGCTACCAGTGTGGTTCCCGCGGAACGGCGCGCCGTCAGCGCGTTCACCGGCGGCGTGGTCCAGCGTGTCTACGTTCATGAGGGCGACCGCGTCTCCGCCGGCCAGCCGATCGCCCAACTCGACGACGGCGACGACCGCGTCAAGCTGGCCAGCGCCCAAACCGATATGGCCCTCGCCGCCCGCGAAGTTTCCGACGCCGAGTACCGCGGCGATTCCGCAGCCGCAGGCCAGGCACGCCTCCACTCCGATTTCTACCAGACCGAATGGAAGCTCGAACAGCAACGCGTGGCCGCCGCGCAGCTCCGCGCGCCCATCGCCGGAATCGTGGTCACTCCCAAAGTGGAAGACAAAATCGGCGCCGCCCTCAAACCCGGCGAAGCCCTGTGCGAAGTAGTCGCGCAGAATCCTCTGGCTGCGGAAATGAACATCTCCGAGACCGACCTGCCATACCTTCGCGTCGGTTCGCCCGTGGCCATCAAACTGAATAGCTATCCCACCGTCACCTTTGCCGGAAATGTGGACCGAGTCGGCGGTAAAACGGTCACCGAAGAGAACGAGCAGTTTTTTGTGGTTCGCGCCAGCTTCGCCAACCCACAGGATTTAGCCCGTGACGGCATGGCCGGCCGCGCCCGCGTTCGCGCCGCAGGCGGTTGGTTCGACAGCGGATGGTATCCCGTAGGCTTTGTGATGTTTCGTTCGCTAGCTCGTTGGGTGTGGACCAAAGCCTGGACCTGGATGCCGTAGGCAACTCCGGTCGACGTGCACGCTCTTGAATTTGCCGTCGCCGTTGCTTTTGACTTAAGTCGTCGAAGGTGGGTGCCCCACACGTCGGGTTTACGTGTGGGGTTCGTGAATTTGCCGTTGCCGTTGCTCTTGAATTCAGTAGTAGAAGGTGGGAACCCCACACGTCGGGTCGAGCGTGTCGGCTTACGGCAGCAAAGTTTGGCACCGAAGGTGACACCATGAATCACGCACGGCGAATTCGCGGCGCAGTTTTGGGGCTGGCCGCATTAATGCCCCTAATTTGGCTAAACGGCTGCGGCAATCCCTCCGTCGCGCAGACTGCCCCCGCTGCCTCCGCATCGAGCGCACCCGCTCCGAACTCATCCGCGCCATCTTCTTCCTCCAGCCCCCTAGCCCCCGCCGGACCGATGGCCCCGCCCCCCGCGTCCACGGCCGCGCCAGCAGGCATGCTGAGCGTCCTCAGCGTCGAGCACGAGGTCGATGTCCTTGCCAAACTCAATGGCGTAGTGATCCAGGCCCCGTTGGAAGAAAGCCAGCAGGTCCGCGCCGGCCAAGAACTAGCCCGCCTCGACGATCGCCAATTGGTCGCCCAGCTCGATAAAGCCCACGCCGATCTAGCCGCCGCAGAAGCCAACGTCAAATACAACGAAGCCGAACTGAAAGCCAAGCAAGCCAATTTGCGCCGCACCCAGCAATTGCGCCAGCTCGGTCTAGGCAGTGAGGCCGATCTCGATAACGCCGACTTTCTCGAGAAGGGCGCCGAATACGATCTAAAAGCCTGGGAAGCCGCCGTAACCGGCAGCCACGCCACCGTCCGCGAGCTGGAAGTCGAGCTCGATCAGACCCGCATTCGCGCCCCGTTTTCTGGGGTCATCGCGCATCGCTACATCCGTGAGGGCCAAAGTGTCCTCAAGGACGAAAAGTGCTTCCGCATCAGCCAGCTCAGCCCGCTCCAGGTCCAGTTCCAGGTGCCCGAGACTTCCGGGCGCAAGCCGCGCATCGGCGACGCAGTTCATCTGGCCATGCTCGGAGAGGAGGGTCGCACCCTGCACGCGCGCATTGTGAAGATGAGTCCCATCGTCGACCCGGCCAGTGACA
>Ga0182018_10003289_pt1 | contig 14743 bp, 14 predicted proteins | sample 812P2MmetaG_FD_120490 | JGI IMG/M metagenome (GOLD analysis project Ga0182018, IMG submission 120490) | Permafrost microbial communities from Stordalen Mire, Sweden - 812P2M metaG | ecosystem: Environmental > Terrestrial > Soil > Wetlands > Permafrost | place: Sweden: Stordalen | collected...
GACTACGTCACGAACTACATCGGCGAGGTGCCGGTCATCGTCCTTCGCAACAACGAGGGCGAGATACGCGTCCTGATCAACCGATGCCGCCACCGTGGGAACGAGGTTTGCCTCTTCGACCGCGGCAACGCCCGCAATTTCACGTGCTCCTATCACGGCTGGGTCTACAACCTCGACGGGAACCTGACCGGGGTCCCGCTCGACAAGCAGCTCTACGACGGCGGGCTCGACAAGAGTTCCTGGGGACTCGAGTCGGCGCCTCACGTCATGAACTTCAAGGGCCTTATCTTCGCCTCTCTCAATGCCGGCGCGCCCGCCTTTGACGACTGGCTCGGCGAGGACGCCAAGTGGTGGCTCGAGACCTTCATTCTCGGCGAGCCCGTTGGCGGCCTGGAGGCGCTGCCTGGCTGGCACCGCTACCGGTCACCTGGTAACTGGAAGCTCATAGCGGAGAACTTCATCGGCGACAACTACCACGTCCCGATCACGCACACCTCGTGGCTGCGGGCCGCTCAGGAGCTGCGGGAGAGCGGCGTCCTCATACCGATGGTGACCTCGCCGCTGCGCACGAAGGAGGCGACGTACGAGATAACGGCGGGCTACAGGGCGGGTTGCCCGCTCGGCCTCGGAGCCCTGCGGCTCTACAGCGACGCCCTCTACGAGCGCGATCTCGAGGAGGCGGCCGGCTTGAGCCCGGAGGCGGCGGACTGGGTCCGGGAGCGGCACCAGCGCATGCAGAAGGTTCTCTCCGAGTTCGACCCGAGGCCCTACGCGCTCGTTAACGGCCTGCTGTTCCCCAATCTGGGCCTGATGGGCTACATGTCCCCAATGATCGGACGTCACTTCCTTCTGTTCCACCCTCGCGGCGTCGCAGAGCACGAGATCTGGCAGTGGACGATGGTCGAGCGGGAGGCGCCCGACGTCGTGAAGGAGATCGCTGTGCAGCGCGTGTACCAGGGTCAGCACATGGCCGGCATCATCGCGCCGGACGACGTCGAGAACTTCGAGAGGGTCGTCGAGGCGATGCACTCCCGGAGGGCGCGGCGGCTCCCCCTCAACTTCCAGGCACACCTCACAGACGACGAGGATCTGCTGCCGGGCCTGCCGGGCAACATCGGCGCCGAGCCGAGCGAGGTCAACCAGCGCGAGTTCTACCGGTTCTGGCTCGAGCTCATGTCCCGCGACGGCGCCGGCGCGAACCCGAACGGCGGGTAGCGACGTGGTCACGAGGGAGGAGAAGCTCGAGATCGAGGAGCTGCTGCACCGGGAGGCCCACCTTCTCGACGAACGCCGCTTCCGGGAGTGGCTCGACCTGTTCGCTGACGACGCCGAGTACGTGATCCCACTTCGCGAGCACGTGCAGGGAGGCGTAGAAGGTGCCGGTCACCCGGTCGTGAAGGACGACAAGAACATGCTGATGGCCCGGATCATGAAAGACGAGACCGGCTTCTCCCACGTGGAGATCCCGGTCTCCATGACCTGTCACATCATCAGCAACATCGTCGTGGACGGCGCTGAGGACGGCGAGGTCGAGGTGAAGAGCTCCTTCATCGTCCGCCAGGCGAGGAAACTGAGAGACGAGGCATGGTGGGTGGGTCGACGCGTCGACCGACTCCGACGCGTCGAGGGGCAGTGGAAGATAGCCCACCGCTGCGTCCATCTCGACTCGACCGTGCTCCCGAGGGGGATCTCCATCTTCTTCTAGGGGCGCCGCCGCTCGGCTCCGACAGCCGGTCGCCGCCGGGGTCGGCCCGGGCAGGCCGGTCAGATCCAACAGAACCTGAACAAACCAACGAGGTGACCATGGCTCAACTGGCAGACGGAGAGAACCTGACGCGGCGCCAAGCGGCCATCCTCGAACGCGCCCTCCGGCAGTTCCAACCCGAGCTCGAAGACAGGGTGGTCGTGGTGACCGGTGGTGCCCGCGGGCTCGGTCGGGTGATGGCCGAAGGGCTTCTGCGGACTCGCGCCCGAGTCGTGTGCGCCGACAAGACCTGGGAGGGATCGGAGGACTTCCAGGAGTCGCTCAACGCCTCCAACCGCTCTCTCGCGATCGAGATGGACGTGACCGACGGCGCGGCCGTCGACCGGGGGCTCTCGAGCACGCTCGGGAAGTTCGCGACGGTCGACGTGCTCATCAACAACGCCGGCCTCGTCTCCGAGACCTGGTTCGCACCTCACGGGCACGTCAAGACCCTCGACACGACCGACCATGACTGGGAGGCGATGTTCGGGGTCAACGTCTTCGGCACGGTCAAGGTGATCCGCCGCTTCGTCGCTCCCATGCTCGAGAAGGCAAGCGGCAGCATCCTCAACATCCTGAGCAGCGGGGTCCTCACCACGTCGATCGGCGGGGGGTTCTTCGGAGCGAGGCCTTGGACGGTCGAGATGCCGTACCAGGCGACCAAGGCGGCGTTGAGCGCGCTCACGTTCTACCTGGCCCAGGAAGTGAGGAGCGAGGGGATCAGGGTCAACGCCCTCATGCCCGGTCACACGAGAGCGTCCTGGTTCGACGAGACGGCGCGTGCCTTCCAGGAGGGCGGAGGGATCTACGCTCTCCGGCCGCTCACGGCGGACCACGTGCTTCCGCTCGTCTACTTCCTCTGTGCCGGCGGCGACGACTCCTTCGAAGCGGTCTCCGGACGGCTGTACCACACGCCCGACTGGAATTACGACCACGGCTACGGCGACGTGCGCCTCTGGGGCGACTACAACCTGCCGGCGGATCTCGACGAGCAGTACAAGAGGCTCGAGGCCGCCCTGCCGGACTACTGGCGCTCCGGCTTGGCGCGGGCGCCCTTCGACGTGGAGCGAGTGGCGTACGCCACGACGATGGAGAAGCTGAGGTCCGAGGAAGCCGAGAGCACCTGAGCGGTGCCGGGAGGTCGACCGAGCCGAGCCCGGCGGAACGGGAGAGAGCGTGTACCTGACGACGAGCGATGAGGTCCGGGTCTACTACGACGACGTCGGCGGCGGGCCTCCGGTGCTGCTCGTGCACGGCGCCGCGAGCTCGGGCCGGGCCTTCGACGATCTGTCGGCCAAGCTGGCCGACCACTTCCGCGTCATCAGGATCGACCTGCGCGGCCTCGGCCGGAGCGAGCGCGTCAGCTCCGTCTCGGCGACCGCATGGTGCGACGACGTCGTCGCCCTCCTCGATCACCTCGACATCCCGGCCGCGCACCTCGCCGGGTGCTCGCTCGGTGCCCGCATCGTCGGGCGCCTAGCTCTCAGCCACCGCGACCGGGTGGTGAGCCTGGCCGTGGATGCCCCCCTCCTTGCCGTCGAGACGTCGGCCAACAGCCAGCTCAACATGCGTTTCAGTGACTTCGACCAGGCCTCGGACGAAGATGTCACGAGATGGCAGCGCTTTCACGGCGACGACTGGCGCGAGGCCGTCTCCTTCTACCTGAGCGCGCGCAACCAGCCGGCCCTGCAGGAGCACCTGACGCTCCGGCCCCATCTGTCCTCGCTCGACCTCCCCACCCTCATAACCCGTGGAGACGCCGACGACGACGTCCATCCACTCGCGCATGCCTTCGAGTGGCACAAGGCGCACCCGGGATCGTGGATGTGGGTCGCGCCGAGTACCGGTTTCTCTTTGATGCAGCGGAGACCCGAGGAGTTCTCGTCGGTCTTCACGAGCTTCGTGGAGAGCTTCGCGACGAGCGCTCTTTCGTAGTGGGCCAGACCGTGGAACCTTCCCCGATCGTCGGACTGGGCTACGTGGTGGTCGAGTCCGACGCCCGAGACGAGTGGCGCCGCTTCGCACGAGACGTGCTCGGAATGATGGTGGACGACTCGAGTGACGAGCGACTCCTCTTGCGCATGGACGACCGCGTGGCGCGCCTTGTCGTCGAGCCTCCCCGGCCGGGCCGGGATGCAGCAACCGGCGAACTCGGAGTGGTGGCCGGCTGGGAGTGCCGCAGCGAGGCGGCATGGCACGGCGTCTACGCCGCTCTCGAGCGGGCCGCCGCCAAGCTGGAGAGTGTCGATCCTCCCCGGGCCTGGTGCAAGGAGTCGTTCGCCTGTGTCGACCCGAGCGGGCTGCGCTGTGAGTACTTCTACGGCGGGAGGGTGGACCCCGCCACGCCCTTCGTCTCTCCGCTCGGGGTCTCGTTCGTCACACAAGACCAGGCTTTGGGGCACATCACGATCGGCAGCCGTGACGTCCGGGGAGCTGTCGCGTTCTACGAGGGATTGCTCGGCTTCGAGGTGCGCGAGACGAAGACAACCGGCACCGAGCAGAAGCTGCAGTGGGCGTTCCTTAGCCCGAACACCCGGGAGCACAGCCTCGCCCTCATCGGGGCGGGCGACGAGAGTCGGGTCCTCCACATCCTGATCGAGGTGACGGAGCTCGACGCGGTCGGCAGGGCGATGGACCGCTGCCTGGACGGCCTCGCGCCGATGAGCGTCTCGCTCGGGCGGCACTGGAACGACCAGATGGTGTCCTTCTACGCCCGCACGCCGTCGGGCTTCGACGTCGAGTACGGCTTCGGGGGCCGCACTGTGGAAGCGGGCACCTGGAGCGTGCGGGAGCAGGGCGGGAGCGAGCTCGTCAGCCTCTGGGGCCACCGCGTCGTCGGGCCCGACGGCCGTCTCGGGCGACAGATCGGGCAGCACTGAACATGGACGCGGCGAGGAACGTCGTCCTCCGGGAGATCGAGGAGCACCTGAGGGCGGAGAGCTCGCAGGACCTGCAGGCACTCCTCGAGGGAATGACCGAGGATTGCTACAACATCGTCAAGTGCGATCCCGAGCCCATCTACGACGGGCCGGAGGCCGTGGCTCGCCGCTACCAAGCTCTCTGGGCGGCGCTTCCCGACCTGGACGTGCGGCTGCGGCGACTCGTCGCGGTCGACGGGGACCGCGTCGTCACGGAGCACACGCTCTCGGGCACGCACCTCGGGACCCTGTTCGGTGTGGCCCCGACAGGGCTGCCGGTCCAGGTCGATACTGCGGTCGTATGGGAGCTCCGCGACGGCCGCATCCGGGGCGAGACCGTCTACTTCGACCTCGCGACCATCCTCAGGCAGGTTGGCGTCCTCGACACGTCGGCCGACGACAAGAGCTCGCCTCCGAAGGGGTGATCCATGGACGGACCCGAGGAGACACGGCGGGAGGGACCGCTGTCGGACATCGTGGTCGTCGAGCTGGCACATGCCCTGGCCGGGCCCCACGCGGCCATGATGCTCGGAGACCTCGGAGCTCGGGTCATCAAGGTCGAACGCCCGGACGGGGGCGACGAGTCGCGGCGGTGGGGACCCCCGTTTCTAAAGACCGAGAGCACTTATTTCCTCTCGTGCAACCGGAACAAGGAGTCGATCACCCTCGACCTCGCGGCGGATGACGGCCGGGAGGTGTTCACGAGGCTCATCTCGCGTGCGGACGTGCTCGTGACCAACCTCCGACCCGGAGTGATGGACCGCCTCGGGCTTCCCTTCCAGGATCTGCAGGAGATGAACCCGAGACTGGTGGTCCTCACCATCACAGGCTTCGGGCACGAGGGAGCCGAGCGGGAGCGACCCGGCTACGACCAGATCCTCCAAGGCGAGGCGGGGCTCATGAGCCTCACGGGCCTGTCACCTGACGCTCCGACGAAGGTCGGTGTCCCGATCGCGGACATCCTCGCCGGCGTCGACGGGGCGTACGGCGTACTGGCGGCGCTGCACGAGCGGGCTCGGACAGACCGCGGGAGAGTCGTCCGGACCTCGCTCCTCGCTGCGGTGATCGGGTCGCACGCCTATCTCGGGACGGCGTGGACGGTCGCCGGCAAGCTTCAGCGCGCCGACGGCAACCATCACCCCTCGATCGCCCCGTACGGCGACTTCTCCTGCGCAGACGGGTCGCTGCAACTGGCCGTCGGGAGCGAGAGCCTCTGGCGTCGTTTCGCACCGGTGGTGGACGCGGATCCCGACGATCCTCGCTTTTCCACCAACGAGGACCGCGTGCGCAACCGTGGCGCTCTCATCGAGCTGATCGAGACGGCGCTCTCGCACGAGACGAGCGCGCACTGGTTGTCCGAGCTCGCAAACGTCGGAATCCCAGCCGGGAGGGTCCGCTCGCTCGATCAGGTCTACGACTGGGAACAGGTCGCCTCACAGGGGCTCGTCGTCGAGACAGAGCACCCCACGCTAGGGCGGATCGAGCTCCCGGGGCCGCCGCTCAGCTTCGACGGGGAACCGCCCCGCCGTCACCTCGCGCCTCCCACACTCGGTCAGCACAACACGAGCATTCGCGAGTGGCTGGAGTCGACCGAGCCCGGGCAGGGCCGGAAGTGAGCGGAGGACGCTCTGCCGACGCCCGGGAGTTCATCGATCTTCTCGTCGACCGTGGGAGCTGGCGGGCCTGGGACTCACCTGCGGTGGACCCGGTCGACCCAGGCACCGCGTACGGCCGGCAGCTCGCCGCGGCCAGGGAGAAGAGCGGGTTCGACGAGTCGGTGGTGACAGGAGAAGGCCTGCTGTATGGGAGACCGGTGGCAATCGTCGCCTCGGAGATGTCCTTCCTCGGAGGTTCGATCGGAGTGACCTCGGCCGAGCGGCTCACCACAGCTGTCGAGCGGGCGACACGCGAGCGGTTGCCTCTCATCGCGGTCACCGCCTCGGGAGGGATGCGCATGCAGGAGGGCACGGTCGGCTTCCTGCAGATGGTGAAGCTGAGCGCGTCGGTGACCCGGCACCGCCGGCGCCATCTCCCCTATCTCGCGTACCTCCGCAATCCGACGACCGGCGGCGTGTTCGCGTCATGGGGCTCGCTCGGTCACCTCACCATGGCTGAACCCGGTGCCCTCATCGGCTTCGCCGGCCCGCGCGTGCACGAGGAGATGGTTGGTGGTGCCATGCCAGGTGGCGTCCAAGTGGCTGAGAACCTCGTTCGTGTCGGCGTGCTCGACGGCGTCGTCGAGCCGGGGACATTCCGCGAGAGCGCCGCGACCGCGCTCTCGGTCATGTGCGGACCGGGCACGGGTGCGCCTTCGCAGGCCGCTTTGAGCTTGCTCCAGGAAGAGGTTCCGGCCGGCGTCCCGGCGTGGGAGTCGGTCGAGCGCTCCCGCAGGGCGGACCGACCGGGCTTGCGGGAGTTGCTGGCACTGGCAGCAGCCGACGTCACATGGCTGAACGGTTCAGGCGAAGGCGACTCCGACTCGGCTCTCGTGCTGGTGCTGGCACGGTTCGGGGAGGCCCGCTGCGTTCTCCTCGGGCACGATCGCCGCGGACATCCTCCTGCCATCGGCCCGGCAGGGCTTCGCATCGCCCGGCGAGGCATGAAGCTCGCCGAGGAGTTGACGCTCCCGCTCGTCACCGTCGTCGACACGCCCGGCGCGGCGATCTCGAGAGAGAGCGAGGAAGGCGCTCTCTCCGGAGAGATCGCCCGGTGCCTGAGCGGTCTCATCTTCCTCGAGAGCCCGACCGTCTCGGTGCTCCTCGGAGAAGGTGCCGGCGGTGCTGCACTCGCCCTGCTGCCCTGCGATCGCGTCCTCTGCTCCGAGCACGCCTGGTTGGCCCCCCTTGCTCCAGAAGCTGCAGGTGCCCTCCTCTACCGAAGCGGCGGCCACGCCGCCGAGCTGGCCGAGCTCCAGCGCGTGCGCTCGGCCGACCTCTTGGCGGACGGCATCGTCGACCAAGTCCTCCCCGAGTGCCCCGACGCTGCCGACGAGCCGGCAGCGTTCTGCCGGCGGGTCGGACGGTTCCTCGAGGAGGCGCTCAGGATCGTGGGGTCCCTCGACTCCGACTCGCGACTCTCCGCCCGCCTGGACCGATACCGGCGACTTGGAGCTTGAGGAGGCATCGGACGCCTCTGTGATCAGCTCGGCCAGAGGCTCCAGTCGAGGGCACGCGAGAGGGCCAATGCGGCGGTCCGGACCGCGGCTGCAACCCGCTCGGCATGAAAGCGTCCCGTGAGACCGGTCACTGAGAGCGCGCCCTCGGCATACCTGCTCCGGCCGAGGAGCGGAGCGGCGACACAGGTCGTGCCGAGGTGGTACTCCTCACGGTCGTAGGCAACGCCTTCTGCTCGTGCCGCGACAAGCTCTGCTAGGAGGTGCTCGGGCGACGTAATCGTGTACTGCGTATGGCGGACGAGCTTCGCGTCGATGACCGCACGGACGAGGCTCGGGTCCGAATGGGCGAGGATCGCCTTGCCGAGAGCGGTGCAGTAGAGCGGGCGGTGGGTCCCCACCTGCGTGGGAGCGGGCGCGCTGTGGCTCCCGAGGATCTTCTCCACGTACAGCACCCGCAGGTCGTCGCGCACCCCGAGGTGCACCATCTCATGTGTGGCTTCGTAGAGGTCCTCCATAAGAGGAAGTGCGGCGTCCCTCAACCGCCGTTGGCGGGACACCGAGCTGCCCAGCTCAAACAGCCGCGTCCCTAGGCAATAGGCGTCGCCGCTGCGCTCGAGGGCACCGAGGTCCACCAACTGGTTGGCGAGACGGAATGCCGTCGCCTTCGGCAGCTCTGCACGACGCGAGAGCTCGGAGAGTCCGAGCGGCCGTCCTTCGGGCCCGAAGGCGCCGAGAAGGCGAAACCCCCGCTCCAGAACGGAGTATCCGTTTCGCTCATCGGACCGCATCCCTTGAAATGCTGTCAGACACTCCCCCATGCTGTCCAGAGCTGTCGAAGGAGGACGAGTGCTGGTTGAAACCGAGCGCCGGCGGGCGGTCGACGCGCTGACCGATGCCGAGCGGCGCAGTCACCCGATCGATCCGCTGAGTGAAACATTCCCGAGCCTCGACCTGAACGACGCGTACGAGATCCAGCGGCTGAGCGTCGAGGATCGGCTCAACGCGGGCGCTCGCCTGCAGGGGCACAAGGTCGGCCTGACGGCTCGGGCGATGCAGGAGCAGCTCAATGTCAACGAGCCCGACTACGGCCATCTCCTGTCGGACATGTTCGTGCTCGAGGGAACCGAAATCGCCGCCGACGAGCTCTGCTCGCCCCGGGTGGAGCCGGAGATCGCGTTCGTCCTCGGCAACGAGCTCGTCGGGCCAGGCGTCACGGTCGCCGACGTCCTACGAGCAACCGAGTTCGTCCTCCCGGCCCTCGAGGTCATCGACAGCCGGATCGCGGACTGGCGGATCACGCTCTGCGACACGATCGCCGATAACGCCAGCTCTGCGCGGGTCGTGCTCGGCGGGAGCCCGGTTGCGGTCGACGCTCTCGATCTGCGACTCGTGGGTGTGGTGCTCTCGAGGAACGGCAAGTTGGAAGAGACAGGCGCCTCGGGCGCCGTTCTCGGCAACCCGGTAAGCGCCGTCTGCTGGCTCGCCAACAAGCTTGCGGTCTTCGGCGCGGGGTTGCAAGCGGGCCAAGTCGTGATGCCCGGGTCGTGCACCCGAGCGATAGCGGTCGGCCCCGGGGACCAGGTGAGAGCAGACTTCGACGGCCTCGGGTTCGTCTCGGTCTCCTTCGCGGACCACAGGGCCGCATGAGCCGGCCAGAGACGGAGGACGACGGGTCGATGAGCGCAGTGGCCGCCCGGACGCAAACCAAGGTGCCGGCCGCCATCGTCGGCTCCGGAAACATCGGCACCGACCTGCTCTACAAGCTGCTCCGCTCGGAGGTCGTCGTGCCGCGCTACATGGTAGGGATCGACGCCGGGAGCGAAGGCCTCCGGCGGGCGGCCGCCCTGGGTCTCGAAGTCTCGGCGGACGGAGTCGACTGGCTCCTTGACCGCGAGGAAGTGCCGCCGCTCGTCCTCGAGGCCACCTCGGCCAGCGTGCACGCGGCCAACGCCGCCCGATACGAGGAGGCGGGGATCCAGGTGGTGGATCTCACGCCCGCTGCCGTCGGACCGTACGTGATCCCGACCGTGAACCTGGCAGAGCATCTCGAGTCGAGAAATGTCAACCTCGTCACCTGCGGTGGCCAGGCCACCATCCCGATCGTCCGCGCAGTCTCCCGAGTGACGGAGGTGGCGTACGCCGAGATAGTCGCGACCGTGGCTTCTGCTTCTGCAGGCCCCGGCACGCGGGCGAACATCGACGAGTTCACCCGGACGACGGCGCGAGGCATCGAGGTCCTCGGGGGCGCCGGGCGGGGCAAGGCAATCATCGTCCTGAACCCGGCGGAGCCGCCGCTCACCATGCGCGACACGGTCTTCTGCTCACTGCCGAGCGGGACAGACCACGGCCCGGTCGTCGAGTCGATCGAGGAGATGGTGGCGGAGGTTCAGAGCTACGTCCCGGGCTACCGCCTCCTCACCGACCCGCAGTTCGACGTCTGCCACGACGGAACCAACAGCGACCGTGTCGCCGTCTTCATCGAGGTCGAGGGCGCAGGCGACTTCCTGCCGCCATACTCCGGCAACCTCGATATCATGACGGCCGCCGCCACCAAGGTCGCCGAGGAATTCGCCCGTCACATGATCGGGGCCTCAAGGTGACGGGCCTTGTCGGGCAGGTGCAGATTCGGGTGACCGACTCCACCCTCCGGGACGGCTCTCACGCCGTGCACCACCGCTTCTCCCAAGCCGACGTGCGGCGTGTGGTCGCAGCCCTCGATCGAGCCCGCGTCCCGGTCATCGAGGTGACCCATGGCGACGGCCTCGGCGGCTCGTCGTTCACCTACGGGCTTTCGGGCACTGACGAGCGGATCCTGATCCGTGCCGCCGCCGACAGCTCCGTCAACGCCAAGATCGCCGTCCTCATGCTCCCAGGCATCGCCACCATGGACGACATGCGGGCAGCTCAGGACAACGGGGCGAGCGTCGTGCGCATCGCGACCCACTGCACGGAGGCGGACATCGCCATCCAGCACTTCGGCCTCGCCCGGGACCGTGGGCTTGAGACCGTGGGGTTCCTCATGATGGCGCACTCGCAGCCTCCGGAGGTGCTGGCGGACCAGGCCCGCATCATGGCCGACGCCGGCGCGCAATGCGTCTATGTGACGGACTCAGCCGGTGCGCTCGTGCTCGAGGAGAGTGCCGACCGGGTGGCTGCCCTCGTCGCCGAGGTGGGCCCCGACGTCGAGGTGGGTTTCCACGGCCACCAGAACCTCGCCATCGCCGTGGCCAACACCGTCGCGGCGATCCGGGCCGGGGCGACCCAGGTCGACGGGTGCACTCGCGCCCTCGGGGCAGGTGCCGGCAACACGCCGACCGAGGTGCTCGTCGCCGTCCTCGACAAGCTCGGCATCGTGACGGGTATCGACACGCTCGCGTTGATCGACGTCGCTGAAGACGTAGTCCGCCCGCTGATGGACGCCGAGTGCGCCATCAACCGGATGTCTATCCTCATGGGGTACGCCGGGGTCTACTCGAGCTTCCTCCGCCACGCCGAGCGCGCCGCCCAGCGCTATGGAGTCTCCGGGGCCGAGATCCTCCTCGAGGCCGGGAAGCGGAAGCTCGTGGGCGGGCAGGAGGACCAGCTGATCGGGATAGCGGTCGAGCTTGCAGGGGGGGGGAGGACGTGAGCATGATCGACGTCGCCAAGTGGGCCGACTACCTCTTCGAGGCCGCCCGGAGGGCCGACGCGGTACAGCCGGTGTCGGAGTTGGAGAAGGCTCTCACGATCGACCACGCCTACGCCATCCAAGACGCGCTCCTCGAGCGCAGGTTGGCGGCGGGCGAGCGGATCGTCGGGGCCAAGGTCGGGCTCACCTCTCGGGCCAAGCAGCAGGAGATGGGGATCGACCAGCCGATCTTCGGCTGGTTGACCGACGCGATGGCCCTCGAGACGGGCTCTTCGCTGTCCCGGAGCACGGTCATCCACCCCCGGGCGGAGCCCGAGATCGTGTTCATCGTCCGCCGGACGCTCGCCGGGCCCGGCGTGGGAGTCCACCAGGTGCTGGAGGCGACGTCCGCCGTCTGCTGCGGGCTCGAGGTGATCGACAGCAGGTTCGTCGACTTCCGCTTCTCCCTCGCGGACGTCATCGCCGACAACACCTCGGCATCGAGGTTCGTGCTCGGCTCGACGTCGGTCGATCCGGCAGGAATCGATCTGTCACTGCTCGGCTGCCTCCTCGAGGAGAACGGGACGATCGTGGCCACTGCCGCCGGTGCTGCCATCCTCGGCCACCCTGCGAGCGCAGTCGCACAGCTCGCCAACTTCCTCGGCCGCCGGGGTCGTTCCCTCGAGCCCGGCTGGATCGTGATGTCGGGCGGATTGACCGCGGCCCGAGCTCTCAATGCGGGGACCCACGTGATGGCCACCTTCGCTCACCTCGGCCGTGTGGGCCTGAGGACCGAGCCGTGAGAAGCCAGCCGGTCGGGCTGCAGGCCAGACTCGGGGCGACCGAACGCGCACCGCAACCTGTTTCCCCGGCAAACTGAGGTCCCATCGGCCGGAGCCGAGCACACCGAGGAGGTGCGAGATGCCCAACGAGTCCCCCGAACGAAGGCCGGTGGCGCCCTACATGGCCGTCGGACTCTCGACTTACGTCTATGGAATCGCCGAGCGCAAGCACATCGGGGTCAACCTCGACATCATCGAGGACAACGTGCACGCTGCCATGTCGATGGTCAGCGTCAACATGCCGGTGAAGCTGATCGCGCTCGCCGAGGGGGCGCTCACGGGCTTCACGGACGAAGCGTTCGACCTTCCGCACACGCTTTCCGCCCGTGACCTCTTCATCGAGATCCCGGGACGGGAGTCGGAGCGTCTCGCTGCACTGGCACGGCACTACGAGACCTACATCGTGGCGCAGTGCAAGGCACGCTGGCCCGAGGTCATACAGGACCGTTACTTCAACACCCTGTTCGTCATCTCGCCGAGCGGCGACATCGTGCACAAAGCCGCGAAGAACCATGTCTGGTGTCGCGAACGCTCCTGTACCCCGCACGACGTCTACGACCTTTGGGTCGACATGTTCGGCGATGGCATCGATGCCTTCTACCCGGTGCTACGGACCGACGACATCGGCAACATCGGCACCATCTGCTGCAGCGACGGCGAGTACCCCGAAGCAGTCCGGGCCTTGGCTCTGAACGGCGCCGAAGTGGTGTACCGGCCGAGCGAGGCAATGCCGATGACCGGAAGCTCCTATCCAGGTGGTGGCGGCTGGATGACCCAGAACCGTGGCCATGCCCAGTTCAACACGCTCTACCTGATATGCCCCAACGTTGGGCCGGTGTACCTGCATCCGAAGATGCGACATCCTGTCGACATCGCCGGCGGGAACTCACACATCGTCGACTACTCCGGCAATGTCGTGTCTTACTCGGCGTCGGGTGCGAACACCATGGTGGCCGCCGTCATCGACATCGAAGCTCTCCGCAACTTCCGGGTGATGAACCTCAACTCGAACTGGACGAAAGACCTTCGCACGGAGGTCTTCAGACAGATGTACGAGCAGCCCATCCATCCGAAGAACCTCTGGCTGGACGAAGACCCCTTGACTCACGAGCTGGTCGACGACATCTACCGGGGCAACATCCGGACACTGCTGGAACGCGGAGCGTATACGGCGCCCGCTACCGACCATGCCGGCGTCCGATACCAAGGATCGCTCACGACCCCCGAGCAGTGGGAGCAGATGAAGAGCCTGTGGGAGGGCTGGGGCGAAGAAACGTCGCCAGGTCCAGAGGGAAGGTGATGGAAGACCTGCGGTCGCCGGTTGTCGACGCTCACATTCACTACTTGCCTCGAAGTCTCCTGCAGACTCTCCTGAAACGGACGCGAGCCCCGCGCGCCGAGCGCAGCGGCACGATGCTCGTTCTCGACTTCGGTGACGGGTACGTCGAGCGCGTGAGTGAGTCGTGCTCAGATCCGGGCCACCTCTTCGAGGCGCTCGAGCTTGCCGGCATCGACATTGCGATTCTGAGCATCAACCAGCCGGGTGTCCTCTACATGCCTTCCGACGAGGCCGGCGCAATCGCCCGCGACGCCAACGACGAGCTTCTGGCACTGGTCCAGGGCTCGAACGGCCGCCTCGAGGGTCTCGCGACGCTCCCCTGGCAGGTTCCGGAGCTCGCCATCGCCGAACTCGAGCGCACTGCGTCGCTTGGCCTGCGGGGAGCGATGGCATGTTCCAACGTCGCCGGCCAGTCGCTCGACGCGCTACATTTCGATCCTGTCTTCGAAGCAGCCGAACGCTTGCGCATGCCGATGCTCCTTCATCCGAGCCTGCCGCTGGGCGTGCAAACGCTCGGACCGTACGGGCTCACCTGTGCTGCTGGCTTCTTGATGGATACGACGACGGCGGTGCTTCGGGTCATCCTCGGCGGGACTTTCGATCGCCACCCGGGCCTGAAGCTCATCCTTGCCCACTCTGGAAGTCTCCTGCCGCAAATCGCCGGCCGACTCGACCTCGAGTACGACCGAGGCACCGTCATGCGCTCGCTGGCGGAAGGACGGCATCCCACTGATTACGTAGGAATGCTCTACACCGACACGGTCGCCGGTTCCCCGTCTGCTCTCCGAGCGGCCCTCGGTCTCTTCAGCCATGACAGGGTGATGCTGGGAAGCGACTACCCGTTCTGGGACCACGAGCTCGCGCTGCGAATCGTCCGGCAAGCGGACTTGGGTGAGGACCTCACCTCCCGGATTACCGGATTGAACGCTATCGAACTATTCGCGTTGAATCCCCGTCAGAGAGCCGGCGGGCCTGCGCGGTGACGTGACGGGTCTTCCATCGAGCACCGATAGCCTTGGCTCTGCTCACCGAAGCTCCGAGTTCCCGTCTGGAGCTGCCACCGATTTCGGAATTGATTTGGGTGCGGATCTTTTGAAGGGACGTCAGGCGGCCCGGGGAATAAGTCCGTCGGCGTAACGAGCGGCGTGGACTCGATCTCGCTCGTGTGAGAGGTGGAA
>Ga0182018_10003290_pt1 | contig 14743 bp, 9 predicted proteins | sample 812P2MmetaG_FD_120490 | JGI IMG/M metagenome (GOLD analysis project Ga0182018, IMG submission 120490) | Permafrost microbial communities from Stordalen Mire, Sweden - 812P2M metaG | ecosystem: Environmental > Terrestrial > Soil > Wetlands > Permafrost | place: Sweden: Stordalen | collected...
AGCGGTGGTTGCAAGATACCGGCCGGAAAGACGATGTCTCGAAGGGTGCCGTTATAGGCATCGTTGGTTTGTGGGGTCATGGACCAGGCGGACCGATCCACGGGACTCTGGAGACGGCCGATCTGGAACCGCCAATCCCGCTCCGCCGCGAGGCGCACGTCGCCGAGAAGATCCTCCTCGCGTATCTTGAGTCCGGAGAAGTCGCGGGGATGCTCAGGATAACCGACCTTGATCTGATAGGTGTCGAGCTTGTCGAGCGCCTGCGCTCGGGTGGCCGGGCTCATCCAGTCGAGGCGCTCCAACCGCGCTCGCATGGCCGCCTTCACATTCACGACCAATGCTTCGATCTTGGCCTTGGCTTCTGGCGGAAAGAACTTGCTGGTGTAGAGTTGGCCTACCGCAAAGCCCATGTTACCGAAACAGTCCAAATGGTCCCCACTTGCGCCACAGTCGCCGCCACTCACGGCGTGGATGGCGCGTTTCCAACGTACGGGCTCCGCCGGTTGGCCCGACAGAATACGGTTGCGGAACTGAAAGCGTGCAGCGGAGAAGGGCTCCGACATATAGAACGCCGCATTGTCGGCCACGGTGAACGCTTGCCAGGCTTTCAACGCACTAAGCGGCGTCGCCTGGTAAATTGCCGTGATTTTCGGGAACGCCGACTGTTCGGCGATAATGACTCGACCGACGGTCGCGATCTGTGCCCCCCTCAAGAAGGCATTCCAGGCAAACTCGGGCGTCAGCCCGTTGAGCGCAGCTGTCGGATACGGGTTGTAGACTTTGTCGAGATCTCGTTGCTCCGCCTTGGTCCAACTCACTTCCGCAATGCGGGTTTCGAACTCGACCACGGCCGCAGCGCAGGCGTCCGCATCCTTCCAGCCGAGCAGCGATAGGAGCTGGGCTACATAGGCTTGGTACGCCTTCTTTTGCGATGCGAAGGAGGGCTTCAGATAATAGTCGCGGTCCGGCAATCCCAAGCCGGCCTGGCCGAAATAGACGGCGTAATGACTGATGTCCTTGAGGTCGACATCAGTATTCAGGCTGTAGATAGACCCATAAAAATCCGTCGTGCTTCTACCCATCAATTCTGTCAACGCCGCCCGATCGGGGGCGCGCTTGATGGTCTTGATTTCTGCCGCGATGGCCGCCTTCCCAATCCGCTGCAGACGCTCTTCGTCCATGAAGGCTTTGTAGAAGGCGCCAACCTTGCCCTCGAGAGTCGTCGGCGGTGACTTGGCGGCCGCCTCCATCAGGTCGTGCAGTCGAGCTTCAATGGTGTCGCTCATGAGGTATCGCAATGACGCGATGGGCTTGTCGGCGGGAATCTCGGTTCGATCGAGCCACGCGCCTGAGGCGTAGCGATTGAAATCCTCACCTGGCTTGACGGACGGGTCCATGGCCGTAAGATCAAATCCCCAGGTGCCGTATTGCGGGGCTGTCTGGGCGATCGGCGCAGTTGCCAGCAAGAACACGCTGACCCAGAGTGCTTCGCGAGAGAAGTGAATCACGTTCATGTATCGCTCCGCGTCGTGCCGATATTCGAGCCGGCAAAATCCGATTCTGAATTCAAATGAATCGTCTCCGACTCGAGTTTGCACTGGATGTCGTCAGTGGTCCACAGTCAGTGATAACTCCTAGTAAAGAGTTCATTCGTAAAAGCTTTGCCGGCTTGCGGGAGTCCTGAGAGAATGAACCAACGAGCGCGGCGCCGCACAACTGTTGGAACGCGCACCATCCAAAAAATCAGCTCGTTGGGGAAGTAGCGTGACGGACGATCGATCAACCGGCGGCGACACTGGAGAATCGTCCGCGCCTTTTGTCGTCTCCGAAGACCCAGCGGCCGCACGCTCGTCCGCTGCCGATCCTGCCGGCGTAGCGGCGCTCGCGTTGAGTGCTTCAAGCGCGGATCCGGGCCTCAACGCGGAGCTGCGCGCATTTCTCACCAAGCGCAACGAGGTCGCGGTCGATGAGGCCGCGCTCCTCAGTGCCCAGCGCACGCTCGTCGAGCGACGTATCGGCCGAGCGCGACTGGAGGAGGAGCATATAGCGGCGCAGAATCGTCACTTGCACCTGCAGCAGGTTCACGAGCGGTTCCGACTGATCCTGGACGTGGTGCTCGCTTCAGTCGGTGTGGTATTACTTTCGGGACTTGTCTGGGCGCTTTACGGCGCGTTCTCGGACCGCGCAATCATCGTCAATTCGTTCACAGTTGCTCCGAAACTCGAGGCACAGGGCGAATCGGGCACGATCGTTGCCTCGATGCTTATTGATCAGATCAGTCGCCTCAGAAAATCATCACGCTATGGCGGCGCCAAGCGCTCCGTCGCGGACGCCTTGGAGGACAAGGTCCAGGTCGATATTCCCGAGATGCACGTTTCTGTCGGCGAGCTGCGCCGACTGCTCCACGAGACGCTCGGTCATCGCATCCAGATCCGCGGCGAGTTGCTCGAAGAGCCAACCGGGCTGACGCTTACATTGCGCGGCACCGATCTTCCGACCAAGAGCTTTGTCGGCAAAGCGGATGAGCTGCCGGCGCTGGTTTCTCGGGCCGCTGAGTACGTGTACGGACACACTGATCCGGTGCTGATGGCCTATTACTTACAGCGTTCTGGTCGTACGGATGATGCGATCGCGTTTATTCGCAGCTCCTACGGTCCCGCCTCGGTTGAGGATCGGGCGGTGCTGCTCAATGTTTGGGGCAACTCGCTCGGGAATATCCACCGCCTTCCGGAAGCGCTCGAGAAGTTCAGGGCTGCAATCGAGCTGAAGCCTGATCTTTGGTCCCCGTACTACAACCTAATCATTTGGCAGATTGGTGCTGGGCGCGAAGAGCAAGCGCTGCAGGCTGGCCGCGATCTCGAACGGGCTGGGAACCGCGGCAGGTGGTTTGGGCCGCATGCGCCGGAGGACTATTTCGCAGAGTTGGACGCTCTGCGGGGCGACCTCTCTCGCGCCGCCCGTGAACAGCGCATGGATTACGATATTTCAGGCGGCCAGGGCACCAGCGGTTGGTCAATTGGCGCCGAGATTGCGTGGGTTTATGCACAGCAGCACGACCCGGCCAATACGGAGTTTTTCCTCGCTATTAATCCAGATGCCGTCGGCATCGATGGCGCATTGATTGACGAAGCTGCGTTGATTGCGGCCGCTGCAGCTCGCGGGCGCGTCGCGCTGGAAATGGCGCGCTACCCTGAGGCAGCAAGCGATTGGGACGAGTGGGCGAGACGTCTCGCGGCGGCACCCGCGAGTGTATTGCAATATGAGCCAGTATTTTCATTCTGGAACTGCTGGCCGCCGATCGTGTACGAACTTGCGGGGCGGCGAGCCGACGCCGACGCAGCACTCGCTGCCGCCGAGCACTTTTCCAATATAGATTGTTACCTCACTCGCGGCGACGTCTATGATCATCGCGGCGACTTTGCGCAGGCGGAGCGCGCCTATTCGGCCGGTATTGAGCATGCCCCCTCACTGCCGCAGGGATATTTCAGTTGGGGCGCTGCGCTCCTTCGCCATCAGGAGTATGTCGCAGCAATCGAGAAGCTCGCCGCCGCCAACGAGCGTGGTCCAAACTGGGCAGATCCTCTGGAGGCCTGGGGCGAAGCGCTTGCGGGGCAGGGCAAATTCAAGGAGGCTATCGCCAAGTTCGTACAGGCCGCCGGCCACGCGCCGCGATGGGGCGCTCTCTACCTACACTGGGGCGAGGCACTCGACAAGCTTGGTGACCACGCACGGGCAATCACGCAGTATCAAAAGGCGCGGACGCTTGCGCTGTCTGAGACCGATCAGCGTACCCTCGCACTGCACTTGTCAGCGCTTCCGCGGTAACGCGGCGCCGATAGATCAATCCAGTTGTTGGATTACTGCTCCGAAATCATAGGGCGGCGAGTAAGCCCTGTGCCGAGCATCTGGGTCGGAACTAGGGAATGCGCGAGTCTTCGAAAATCCGATATCTATGCCGTAGCCCAATAGCGGATACTCCCGACTTACCCGTCCCACTCTCTGGCGCCGGGCCGCGCTGAAAAGAGCAGGTGACAGGTTCCAAGTTGCGAGCCAATTGCCCCCGGCGCATGCTCCGGGAGGCAATTTGGGGCTGTGGGAGGAGATGTTGGGAGAAGCGCCCGAGTCTGGAGAGGGGCAGGCACCGAACAGCCCCCCGGCGGCTGTTCGGCCCCAGTCCACTGGGACGAGCGACGGCGCACCGCACGCTTCAGGGCACGTCCACGCGCACCACTCGCCGATGCAATTTCGATTCTTCCAGCAACTGAAACACCGAAACGTGATCCGGGTCGGAATCCTCTACCTTGTGGTGTGCTGGCTCATCCTGGACCCGGTACACGTCCTCTTCCACATGCTCGAGGTACCCGTATGGGCCAACCGGCTCGTGGTTATTCTGATGGCGATCGGCTTTCCGGCTGTACTCCTATTTGGATGGGTGTACGAGATCACACCCGAGGGCTTGAAGCCGATTGCTGAGATTAATCCACAAACGGTGATGCGTCAGCAGACCGGACAGCGCCTCAATCGCGCGATCTTCGTGGTTCTCGTGCTCGCGGTCGCGTATCTGCTGGCGGACAAGTTCTGGCTGTCCAAGCATCGTACGACTGAGCTATCAGTAACCACCGTCGCGCCAGCAGCACCCGCGGTAAATTCTGCCGCAACCGCCATATCTGACAGGTCGGTTGCTGTCTTGCCGTTCCTCGACATGAGCGAGAAGAAGGACCAGGAGTATTTTTCGGACGGGTTGTCGGAGGAACTCATCGACATGCTGACAAAGGTCCCCGAACTACGGGTGCCGGCGCGGACATCGTCGTTCTTCTTCAAAGGCAAACAGGCGACCATCGCCGATATCGCAAAAGCGCTTGCCGTTGCCCACGTGCTGGAAGGTAGCGTGCGCAAGTCCGGCAACACTCTTCGCATCACCGCGCAGCTGATTCGCGTCGACAACGGCTACCACGTCTGGTCTGAAACCTACGATCGTAAGGTAGATGACATCTTCAAGGTTCAGGATGAGATCGCAGGCGCCGTTGTAACAGCGCTGAAGGTTCGGTTGTTGTCGACGCAGCAACCATCGGCTCAGGGCGAGCAGCATACAGAGAATTTGGAGGCGTATAACCTGTACCTGCAAGCCAGGCAGAACTACAACCAGGGCGACGCCGCCGGTTATCAGCGCGCTGTAACAGCATTCCGGGCCGCGACTGCTCTGGATCCGCGCTACGCGGCGGCATACGCAAATCTGGCGTTGGCCCAATTCTGGCTCACCAACGACTCTAACACTGACGACAGCGACACCATAGACATCCCAGGCTGGGACAGCGCGCTTGCGGATGCAGAGCAGGCCGTTGCGCTCGCTCCCGGGCTGGCCGCCGGCTACTCTGCGCGCGGCTTCGTGCGTGCGGTTTACCGGTTCGACTTTGCTGGGGCGCAGGTCGACCTCGATAAGGCCGTAGCGCTGAGCCCGCGCGATGCAGATGTTCTGCACCGATCTGCCATCCTGCTCGCGGTACTTGGCAAGCTGCCCGCGGCCATCGCGAGAGAGGAGCAGGCTCTCGCGCTTGATCCACTGTCGGCAGAGATCTGCATGCGCCTCGGATTCTTCTTGGTTGCAGATCAGCAAGTGGCACGGGGGCGGTCACTGTACGAGAGGGCAATTGCAATAGCTCCGAACTCCTTTCGTGCACACATTCAGCTCGGGAACCTGGAGCTGTTGGAGCATCAGCCAGAGCGGGCGCTGGCCATTTTTCGTCAAAAGACAGGCTTCAGTCTGGGCGGTCAAGCCAAGGCCGAATACTCTCTCGGCCACGCCGATGCATCAGAACGAATTCTCAAGCAGCTGATCGTCAACAAAGCCTATGCTCCGATAGCAGACGTGTATGCGTGGCGCGGAGAGAAGGACCAGGCATTTCAGTGGCTGGAGCGTGCCTATGAGGTGCGAGATGCCGGCTTAACGTGGATCAAGATTGACAACGATTTTCGCGGTTTGCGCGGCGACCCTCGCTACAAGGCGTTGCTGCGCAAAATGAATCTGCCGGAATAGCGATAGGATCCGTGAACTCCAGTGAACGCACCTACCCGGTGGTGAGAAAGTACCTGTGGCTGAATCAGAGGGCCGGGAAGCGCCCAGGGCGGCCTGCAGTCATTTGGACGGCGCCAATAGTTGACCGGAGCGTCCGCGAGAGATCTATTCGTGCTTGTACACGGTTCCCTCCTTCATCACGAAAGCGACGTTTTCCAGCAATTTCACATCTGCGAGAGGGTCCCCTTTCACCGCGATTACGTCCGCCGACCTGCCGGCTTTGATGGTGCCGATGAGGTCGGAGTGTCCGAGGAGATCCGCAGCATTCACGGTAGCCGCCTGTATGGCTTGCAGCGGCGTCATTCCATACTTGACCATGAACGCGAACTGGCGCGCGTTGATTCCGTGAGGGCAAACGCCCGCATCGGTTCCGAAGGTCATTTTGACTCCCGCACGTACGGCCTTGGTAAAGTTGCGGCGCTGAGCTTCGGCCAGATCGCGATCGTGCTCCAAGAAATCCGCGGGCGTATTGGGCGATGACTGGATGCACTCTTCGTCGTAGATATCCATATCGAGATAGGTACCGTGCTGCTTGGCCAATGCGATCCCCTCATCGTCGATGAGAGTCGCGTGCTCGACCGAGGCAACTCCCGCGCGGATGGCATTCTTGATCCCTTCGGCTGCATGTGCATGCGCTTCGACGCGCAAGCCGAAGTGGCGCGCTTCATCGACCGCGGCTTCGATCTCCTCGGGCGTGAATTCAATGGACTTGGGGTTGCTGCCGTGCGTGAGCACAGCACCGGTCGTAAGTATCTTGATGTGATCGGCGCCGCGATGCGCAAGCTCGCGAATCTTCTGCCGCACCTCCCACGGGCTGTTCGCTTCGCCGTAGCGTAGGTCCACGGGGAGCTGGATGTCGGGGGGCAAGCCTGTCATGGCGCCTGCCCCTTCACTGATCGTGATATACGCTCCGGCAACATACATGCGCGGGCCGACGATGAGTCCTTTGGCGATCGCGTCGCGCATCGCGACGTCATTGAAAGCCCGATACACACCGACATCGCGCACGGTGGTAAATCCAGCCATGAGAGTGACGCGCGCGTTCGGGATCGCCGCGTACGCGGTTTCAACCGCTGACCTTTGCAGCACCATCAACGGCTCGGCGTCCGCGAGGTCAGCAAGATGTGTGTGACAATCAATGAGCCCAGGAAGTACGGTCATACCGGAAAGATCGATTACTTTGGCGCCGGCAGGTACCTCGACACCAGTGCCGACGGCTTGAATCCTCCCGCCCGCGACGAGAATGATCTGATTCAAAAGAGTCCGGCCCGACTCGACATCCAGCAACCGGCCGGCGCGGATCGCGGTTACCGTCGCGGATGCCGGAATTGCCGCGGCCGCCGGCGATTGCGAAAGTGGCGGAGCCTGTGCCCGGCCATACAGCGGTGCAAGCAACAGGCCGAGGATCAGAATTTGTCTAAGCACGATGACCCCTTGTAACGCGAATGCGGTTCGTCCCATACATATCACATAAACCATCGGCCTTTAAGCAGCTCCACGGTGGGATATCGCTCGGAACTTGATCGTAGTCCACCAGGTTTACACGCCCGAAATCGAGATCGTCTCGGACAGCGCTGCGCGAGGGGACTCGTGAGACGGGACAACCTCCACGTTCCCTTTAAAGGACGTCGCGGCGCAACGCATTGGAAAGGCTCTCCGTCGGTGGCCCCTTGAGCTCGATCGTGTTGAGTTCTGGGTCCGTCAAATAGATCGATGGCCCCTCGCCCTCCGCACCGTACCGCGATTCGACAGGGCCCGCGCTAACCCCTAGGGCGGCAAGATGCGCTCGAATGTCCTCTTCCTGAAACGGCTCTACCCGAAGGCAGAAATGATCGACATTGCGCCCTTGAGCTCCCGGTGGTCCGCCACCGGCTCGGCCTAGCTTTCCAGTGACTGGAATTAAATCGATCATCGATCGACCAGCCCGCAGTTGTACGAGGCCGATGTCGTCCTGCCGACGCTCAATAGTGCATCCCAGAACGCCGCAATAAAAGCGAAGCATGAGGTCCAGGTCGCTAACGCGGAGTACCAGATGATCGATTTCACGAATCTGCATGACGTGTGCAATCCTGAGGTGAGTTCAAACACGGTTGCGGCGTTTCGAGTGCATGCGCTACGGTCTCGGATTCGGCGACCTTCACTACCTTCGGTACGCCTTCGAGTACGCCGAATCCGCCGACGAACATCATGCGTCTCATCGCGCCGCACACTCGATTGTCGGGCGCGCCGAGGCCGAGATCAACACCGTCGGGTGGGCCCACCCTTCGCCAACGCCCTTCGCGAATGCGAAGCACGGCGCGCGCGGCCCGATTGAGCTCGCCATACTTAGTCTCGCAGGTTCACGGGCACCGTTCCTGTTTCACGGCATGCTGACGGTATGCCAACCTGTCAGTTACGGTAGGCGGCCGCCCCGGCTCAATTGGTCGCACATAGCGGAAATGCAGCAGCCGGTGCGGCCACGTCATTATCAGCTGGGCTGACCTGTTGCGACGGCTGCCATTCGATGCGGCTGGCAACGGAACTTAGTTTCTCCGGCGCTAAGTGAGCATAGCGAAGCACCATGTCGTAGGATTTCCAACCTCCGAGCTCCATTAATTCCGGCAGCGAGGTGCCGCTTTGCACGTGCCAGCTTGCCCAGGTGTGTCTGAGGTCGTGGAAGCGAAAGTCCTCGATGCCGGCGCGCTGCCGCGCCCTGTCCCAGGCGGTACTGCTCTTCTGAATACGCTCTCCACCAAAGGTGAAACACCAGCGCGGGTGTTGGCCTAGGGTGGCTCGGAGCGCCCCGATGGCATCCGAATTGAGTGGAATGCCCCGTCCTTCGCCTGACTTGGTCGCCCCATGATCGAGCCACGCAACCTTACGCGCAAGATCGACCCGACTCCATTCCAATCCAAAGATTTCGCCTGACCGACAGCCTGTCGAAAGCGCAAATCTGACGATCGGCTTCATGTGCTTAGGCATGGCATCAAGCAATCGATTAGCTTCATCACGCCGAAGGAAGCGTACGCGGCGCCGAGGCTCCTTGAGCATTCGAATTTTGGGCACTGCGCGGATCCAACGCCAATCCTGACGCGCGAGGTTTAGAATCCTGCGAACTATCTCGAGGGCTCGGTTGATCGTCGCGTTGCTCACGCCGTCTTTTTCCCTTCGATCGCGGATGAAGGGCTGCAATGCGCTCATATCGATGGCATCGAGTCGTTGTGAGCGCAGATAGGGCTCGAGCTTCCTCAAGTGATCGCGATCGTCACACAAGCTTTTCTTCTCGGCACATACCTCAAGGTATCGCACGACGGCTTGTGGCCATACGAAATGACCAGGGACTTGATCTTCAGGCCCTCGCAGCGATTCGCGTTTTAGGCGAACGACAAATGCTTCGGCCGCAGCGCGCTCCACACAGCGCGTGCTCTGACATACGCGCCGTCCGTCCGGGAGGGGGAGGCGCACCCACCAGTACCGCGAGCCTTTGCGGCGATAAAGTCCGCGTTTACGGGCCATAAATGTCGCCGGCTTTTCCAGCATTCACTATGGCGATTTATGAAGAGGCTGGCGACGCGCATTTCTGGCCGAAGTATGCAGAAATACGGATCACGCGTTAGATCGCCAGCTTGTCGACGGGTATTTCCTTGAGTGAGCCAGCGGTCACCGATTATCGATCAACGTAACGGCGAATGACGATGGACTGGTTGCGTGCGGCTGGCCGAGTTGAATTGCTCGATTCACGTGACGCCGCTGCCGTCGGCGCACTTCATGGCGACCGCGAGGGTCACTTTGAAAATTAGGGATTGCTGTTTCGGTTTCTACCCGGCGTTCGCCCAGCATGCGGACGCCGTTGGGAATAAAAGGCAACCTCATACATAACGCCGTGAGAACCCTTCACGGATGTGGCGCGCGAGTTCCGATGCAACTTTTGTCACGCCCTTCGGCGGAAGCCGCAAATTTATGTGGAATGCCGGCAGGGGTGGCAGGCACCCGTCTGGCAACACTTCCACTCGGTCCGGGACCGTGTGGAACAGAAATGGTGCCACGGCCATGTCTGCCTCGAGAGTCGCGAAGACTGGCTCCAGGCTTCCGACCTGGCAAATCGGCCGCCACTCGATCCCGGATTTACTTAGCGCCCTTATCGCCAGCGCCCTGAACGCGCAGCCCTCTTGGCCCAATGCCACCGCCACAGGGCGTTTACGCCACGCATCACCGCCCTTGGAGCCGACCCATACGAGACGGTCCGTTAGCAACAGTTGTTCGCGCTTCCCCGGCTCCGATTCAGTCATAAGTGCGAGATCAACTCTTCGTTCGTACAAACTTGCCCTCAGTGATTGAGTCGTTTCACTGACCAGGGTCACACGCACATTGGGATGCTCCTGGCTGAAACGGCGCAGAATCGGTGGCATCAGTTTCCCTACGACGTCATGAGGGACACCGAGGCGCACTTCACCCGAGAAATCGGCTTCCTGCATCTGCTCGAGCACGTCATCATTGAGCGCGATCAGGCGCTGCGCCTGAGCGATGAGTCTCTCGCCATCCCGCGTTAGGCGGGCGGCGTCGGCCGTGCGGTCGAATAGGTTCATTCTGAATAACGCTTCCAGACGTTTTATCTGCTGACTCACGGCGCCTTGACTCAAATTGACGACTCTTGCCGCCGTCGTCATCCGGCCCGTTTCCGCGACCGCCACGAATGAGCGCAATAAGCCGATATCGATGTCTCTGAGGCCCGGCATGGTATTAGAGATCCTAATGGCAGCTAGCAGTTAAATTAGATATCCACTATGCCCGGCGCTCGCTAGCCTTGCAACCCCAAGGAATAGAGGGTCGGTGGAAAGTGCGATATGTCTGATCATGGGCGGCATTAAGAAATGAGTCGATTGCAACGGAGAGTGACAATGAACGTAGCAGTGAAGAGAAAAGTCGACGACTACGTCGTCAAGGATCTTTCCCAAGCAGATTTTGGCCGCAGGGAAATCAATATCGCCGAGACCGAGATGCCCGCGTTGATGGCCATTCGCAAGGAATCTGCTGCCGTCAGACCTTTGAAAGGCGCACGAATCACGGGCTCACTGCACATGACGATACAGACGGCCGTTCTAATCGAGACTCTCGAAGCGCTGGGTGCCGAGGTACGTTGGGCATCATGCAATATGTACTCGACGCAGGATCATGCGGCAGCCGCCATCGCTGCGAACGGTACTGCGGTCTTTGCGATTAAGGGGGAATCACTCGCCGATTATTGGGATTACACGCACCGCATCTTTGAGTGGCCGGACAGCGGATACAGCAACATGATTTTGGATGATGGCGGGGACGCTACGACGCTGCTGCACTTGGGCACCAAGGCGGAGAAGAACATTGCGACGCTCGCGAAGCCCGGCAGCGAGGAGGAAGACTGCCTATTCAGCGCCATCAAGGCCAAGCTTAAGGTGGATTCGAAGTGGTACTCGATGCGACTCGGCAAGATCAGGGGCGTCACCGAGGAAACCACGATTGGTGTCAGGCGTCTGTACAAGATGCATAAGAACGGGGAGCTAGCTTTTCCCGCGATCAATGTTAACGACTCGGTGACTAAGTCCAAATTCGACAATCTGTACGGCTGCCGTGAGTCACTGGTCGACGCGATCAAGCGGGCGACTGATGTGATGATTGCCGGCAAGGTTGCGGTCGTCTGCGGCTACGGCGACGTCGGCAAGGGATCTGCGCAGGCCCTGCGCGCTTTGTCCGCCCAGGTATGGGTCACCGAAGTGGATCCGATCTGCGCCCTGCAGGCGGCGATGGAGGGTTATCGAGTGGTCACGATGGATTATGCCGCCGACAAGGCAGATATCTTTGTCAGCGCCACGGGCAATGCGCGGGTGATCACCCTGGCGCACATGCAACGCATGAAAGATCAGGCCATCGTCTGCAACATAGGCCATTTCAACAACGAGATTGAGGTCGCGGAACTGCGCAGCAACAGGTGGGAAAACATTAAGCCGCAGGTCGATCACGTGATATTCCCGAATGGCAAACGCATCATCCTGCTTGCCGAGGGGTGTTTGGTGAACCTGGGCTGCGGCACGGGTCATCCGTCTTACGTGATGAGTTCCTCGTTTGCAAATCAAGTGATCGCGCAAATCGAGCTTTTTACATGCACGGAGCAATACCCACTGGGTGTGCATGTGTTGCCAAAGCATTTGGACGAGAAAGTGGCGCGCTTGCAGCTCACGAAGCTTGGCGCCCAGCTGACCGAGCTCACTGAAGCCCAGGCCACCTACATCGGTGTATCGAAGCACGGCCCGTACAAAGCTGATCAATACCGGTACTGATCGTTGCGCCGAAGCCCTGTGACGTTGAAAGACCGAGTGGCGGGGTGCACAACGCCTCAATCTATGGCGATCATCACACTCGATGCCTTGATGACCGCGTACGCCCGATCACCAACCTTCAGCTCCAAGCTGTTGACCGCATCAAGCGTGATAATCGAGACGACGGAGAGTTCGTGGGAAAGCTCGATCGTGACCTCAGCATTCACGGCTCCCTTGTCGATCTTTCGAATGGTTCCCGGAAGGGAATTGCGTGCGCTTAGCTTCATTACAAGCTCCTTAGGCATCAGGCCGATGCGTGGGACATGATCGGATACGCGTCCCCAAGATACTACTCGAGCTCATTGGCCGCGAGAAAGCCTAGGAGCGAGCGAGGCCCGCGAGCCGCGTGCTGACACCTTCGGAGATGCGCACCTTCAAGACAGGAGCACGCTGTAATTCATTTAAGGTGTCGCGCGGCAATTCCGCAAGGACAACAATAATATGACCATCGGTTTCCTAGGAACTCAGCTCCGGTTCCTAATCCAATGACTTTGATAGACCGACGAAAAAGCCGCGTCGCGGCCCGTATTGCGGCGCGCCCACGCCCACTCCCGTGCCGTTGCGGATTTCGTAGACTTTGTCGAACACATTGATGACGTCAAAACGTGCCGTCAGTGTGCCGGCGTTCGGAATGTGGAACACATGGGTTGAGCCGAAATTGATCTGCGTATAGACCGGCAGGCTCGCGCCATTCGGGATTCCTGTGCCGCCATAAGCCGTCGTGACTCCGGGCGGCAATTCCAGATCCGCCCGCAGGCCGGAGCCATAGAGAAAGTCCGCGCTCAAACGCGTATCGTTCCAGAGGTAGGATACTCCACCCGAAGCGGTGTGTTCCTGTTCGTGATCGAGGTGAATGTAGTTATTGGCGATGTACGCTAGATCTTCCGGAGCGAAGTTGAACTGTGCCGAGTCGATCTCCTTGCCTTTGGCACTCTGCGCCGCAAGGTTGAGATAGACCGACAGATTGCCGGTCGTGTAATTGCCCGCGAATTCGACGCCGTACTGTTTGCCGTAGCGGTAGTTGAAAGGCGTCAGTATGATCGGCGCTCCGAACTGACCCTCGTCAATGAGATTGACCGACTGCTTGTAGTACGTATCGAGTCCCAGAGTCAGCGCGCGTCCGAATTTCTGCTGGACGCCGACGTCGTAATAATTGGCGCGTTCCGCGAGCGGCGCGGTGGCTTGCGGTGTCAAGGGTGGAGACGTCGTATTCTCGAACAAGGCGATGTCTTTGCCGCCCACGAGCTCAAAGGGCGGCGGGGAGAGGTAGCGGGAATAGCCAGCATGCACGGTCGTGTCGGGTAATACCTGCCAGACGGCGTTGAGCCGCGGGCTTGCTTGGCTCGCGCTCGTATAGGCCGTGAATCGATCGAGCCGCACGCCGTAGTTGAGCGTGAGCGTCGGCGCAAGCTTCCATTCATCCTGCAAGTACGCGCTATAAATGTATTCGGTCTTGCCCCCATCGTCGACGATCGAGGTCGGTACATCGCTGAGCGGCACTCCAGTCGAGTCGGTCAAAAGCACCTGCGAGGTGGTGTCGCTGATCGAATGATCAGACTGCAGGAAGAGCCCCGCCCGAATCGTGTGGGTGTCGTTGAGCTTGTACGCACCGTCGCTCTGGAGGGCATAGGCGACGTTCTGTTTGAAGGCGTTCTGCGCAATGCCCGTGAACAGCAGGTCACCCGGGAAATCGGGTATGAACGTAAGGCTCGAGTAGCGGGAGGTGAACGATGTCTGCACATCGAGCGCGCCCGCCGAGTGCTGCCAGCTCAAGACGCCGAACTGCGTCACTTCGCGCTGGTGTTCGTCGAGATTTTGGCTCGGAAACGCGGCCTGACCGTTTACGGTCAATCCGAGTGGCGGCTCAAGGCCAAACTGGTTCGGGATCTGGAACTGGCCGACCGAACTGCCGAGCATCACTGCAACGCGGTTCTCGCTGTCAAGGATGTCTTCCAGATAGCCGAAACCGTGGGCTTGCGTCGTGTGGTCGTGGATGGGGTTCGAACTGCCGTCCGGTGACTCAATACCCAGGTCGTTGCGCAGAAAATCGCCGGATACGAAATAGCTGATCGAACCTGAGGATCCGCCATAGTTGACGCTGGGTTGTACCGTCCCGTGACTTCCGCCATAGACAGACACAGCGCCACCCGGCTCGAGCAGACCACTCTTAGTTGTAAGGTCGATGATGCCTGCGGTGCGCAATCCATATTCGGCGGGCAACGCCCCGGTGACGAGCGTCATCGATTCGATGAGCCGGGGATCGAGGGACTGACCGAAGACGCTGATTCCTTCCGGAAGAATGATGCCGTTGATGCGGTATTGCAGGCCATTGTGTTCG
>Ga0182018_10003293_pt1 | contig 14737 bp, 6 predicted proteins | sample 812P2MmetaG_FD_120490 | JGI IMG/M metagenome (GOLD analysis project Ga0182018, IMG submission 120490) | Permafrost microbial communities from Stordalen Mire, Sweden - 812P2M metaG | ecosystem: Environmental > Terrestrial > Soil > Wetlands > Permafrost | place: Sweden: Stordalen | collected...
CTCTCGGCGACGGTGAGCGTCAATGTCACGATCGAGTTGAAGGATGCGACGACCGGCGCGGATTTGATCCCGGCGAACACGGTGACGGTCAACGAGCAGGATCGCCTGACATTTGTCATCGCGGACAACATCGGACCGGGCTCCACCCCCATCGTGCTTGACGCGCTCGACAGTCCGACGGGCGCGGCGGCTACGGGCATGCAGTTCGCCAATCCTAACGATGACGCTGAGCTTGCCTTTGCGAACGTGACCGCAGACTCCCCGGCCTACGACATTGTGGGCGGCCTGAACTTAACGACTACGCTCGCGACCAATATCGGGCCCGGTGACAAATCCGGCTACGGCGATGTGAACGCGGGCGTCGCCGGCACGATCGCGACGCCGGTGACCACCCCGGGCCATCCGAGCTTCCTAGTCTCGTTTGCCTCCGCGGCCGATCAGAGCTACACGGAATACGCCGTCGGCCCGCTGCAATACATCGCCGGCGTCGTCCTGCAGGACGACCGGCGCAGCGTGCCCACGCAGGGGGAATTCAGGTTCCTGAATGCGGCCTCGACGCTCCAGTACGGTCCCGCGGTGGACATCTATTTGAACCCCCCGAGTATCGTATTCAACATCGATGCGGACAACTCCAATCGACCGCCGCCCAACTATTCAGCTATCGCCTTCAAGTCCTCGACCCCATACTTGCAAGTGTTGCCGGGCACCTATGATGTTTACTTCGCCAATACCGGCACGGACGCCATCATTCTCGGGCCCATACCGCTGACAATCGTGGATGGGCAGAACACGACCTACGTCCTGACTGACAGGACGAACGGGTTCCTGGAGCTCTTGCCGTTCCATGACGAACTGCCCCCCGGGGAGTGACGCGCGATAGGCATCGCGCGTCATTTGACATCAGCGCTCCCAGTGGCCTTTGGCGAACCGCCACCGTCCGTTGTGTTGCTCCCAGTGGTCGGCCGACCAGCGGTAGCCAGCGCGCTCGGGCATCCAGCGCCCCTCGGCCCAGACGTGCTCATGCCCGTTCCAATTCCAATAGCCCGGCGCCCAGACGAACCCCACGCGAGGCGCCGGGAACTCGACCACGCGCGGCGGGGGAGGCGCGACGTCGACTTCGACGCCGTAATAAGCCGGGCCCGGCGCGCGCACGGTGGCCACGCATCCGCCCAGCGAAATGGCGACCACGATGCCGAGCAGCGTGTGCTGCAGCGCGCCTCGGGTTTGAAATAACGACATACGCATAGGTTTTCTCCTCAAGACACTGCGCGATTAACGAATAGCCCGGCGCACTGTTCCTCGCGCCGCCATCATTGCACCGCAAACGCTTCAGCTTTGTCATGAAGACGGGGTCGTCTATAAAGCTGCGTGTTCACCGTGAACGCACTGCCGAACGAAGCCCGAGGAGACGAAGGAGAGCGGCCCTGGCACGACTGATCCTCCACGCGCACACGGTTCGCCCGAGCGCATCTTTCGATGAGGCGGCAGTGGCCGACCGATTGGCCGGGCTTCGCGAGTAGCGGCCTATGGAGTTACGCACCCGTCGGGAATTCTTGAGACTCTCACTGCAGGCGTCCGCCGCCAGTGCGGCGCTTGCGCTCCTGCCGCCGAGCATCCGCAGGGCTCTTGCGATCCCGGCCTCGATGGTCACGGGGACGATCCAGGATGTTCAGCACGTGGTCATTCTGATGCAGGAGAATCGCTCGTTCGATCACTATTTCGGGACGCTTCGCGGCGTGCGCGGGTTTGGCGATCGCCACCCCATCACACTCGCCAGCGGCGAGCCGGTGTGGCGCCAGTCGGACGGCCTGCGGGTCGTTCCACCGTATCATTTGGACACCAAAAGGACGAGCGCGTGGCGCGTTCCGAGCACGCCGCACTCCTTCGCAGACGCTCAAGCCGCCTGGAATCAAGGCAAGTTCGGCTTCTGGCCGAAGTTCAAGACGCCGGATTCCATGGGTTACTACCGGCGCCGCGACCTGCCCTTCCAGTTCGCGCTGGCCGAAGCGTTTACGATCTGCGATGCCTACCACTGCTCGCTCACCACGGGGACGGATCCCAACCGGATCGTCTTCTGGTCAGGTTCCAACTTTAATCCGCAGCTGCGGGCGCGCGGGGAGAACTGCACGGATGCGGATTCTGAACCGGACAATCTGCGCTGCTGGGTGCGGGGCGCACTGCCGCAACCCGGTTACAACTATGTCGGATCCGCATTCCAATGGCCGACGATTCCGGATGTTCTGGAGAGTGCCGGAATCTCCTGGCGCATCTACCAGGATCCCAACGACAACTGGACCGGTGCTCTGCACGGCGGGCTCGCCTTTGAGAGCTTCCGCAGTGCGCAACCCGGTTCCGGTGTCTACGAAAAGGGCATGCGCAACTGGTCGCTCGAACAATTCGCGCAGCACGTGCGCGAGGACACCCTGCCGCAGGTGACGTGGATCCTGCCCGCACCGGTCTGGTCCGAACATCCCTCGCCGTCAAGTCCCCTGCAGGGCGCGGAGTTTACCGCGCGCGTACTCGATGCGCTGACGGCCAATCCAAAGGTGTGGGGCCGAACGGTTTTCTTTCTGACATTTGACGAAAATGACGGGCAGTTTGACCATGTTCCGCCGCCTGCGCCGGCGTCCTACAACCTCGACGGCACGATCGCCGGGGATTCCACGCTCGATCTACGCGGCGAGTACTTCTCCGATGCGCAGCGCAAATACCTGGATCCGGCCGATACCACCAGCGGCAGCGTGCGCCCCTGGGGGCTCGGGCCGCGCGTGCCGATGCTCGTCATCTCGCCCTGGAGCAAGGGCGGCTGGGTCAATTCGCAGGTGTTTGATCACACCTCCGTTGGGCAGTTTCTCGAGAAGCGCTTTGACATCCAGGTTCCGGCCATCAGCCCCTGGCATCGCGCGATCTGCGGGGATTTGACCTCCGCGTTTGATTTCAAACACGCGAACGAGACAGCGTTGCCCAGGCTGCCGAAGACGCGCGGCTCCGCGGCCGTCATCGCTATGATCAGCCGCTTGCCCACGGCGACCCCACCCGGAACGCCAGAACCACTGTTCCAGGAGCCCGGCGTGCGTCCTTCGCGCGCACTCGGTTATGAACTGCACGCCGATGCCCGCCATGATTTGGCGCAGAACAAAGTACGCGTGACCTTTCGTAACACCGGCCGGCTCGGAGCCGTATTCCATGTCTACGACCAACTGCAATTGGAGCGCATTCCGCGCCGCTACACGGTCGAGGCGGGCAAGGAGCTCACGGATACCTGGGACGTCGGCGGCGAGCAATACCACTTGTGGGTTCTCGGTCCAAACGGATTTTTACGCGAGTTCCAGGGCGCCCGCACCGAAGCGGCCGAACCGCAGACTCGATTGAACTACGATGTACATCGCCACATGATTGAATTGGCAGTCACGAGTCCTAAGACGCTCGCACTGACCATCAGAGCCAATGCGCACCGCGCGGATGGCCCATGGAAACTCACCCTCGCACCCGGCCGGCCCGCGACGCGCCGGTGGCTCCTGATCGAGAGCGGCCACTGGTATGACTTTACAGCGACCACCCAAACTTGGGCGTGCAGATTCGCCGGCCGGCTCGAGACAGGAATTCACAGCGTGAGTGATCCTGCGATTGCGGTGAGCTGATCGTCGTCAGGCCGGTCCGGATCGCAAACTCGCTGCTCTTCCATCGGCTGCCGTGGCCATCTGATCCATCGCAGGGCACGGTCGCTGCCTGCACTTTCTTCAGTTGCGTCGTTCTAGCTGATGACCCCTCCAAAATATTGGACCCCTCCAAAATGTTGCCCCAGTTATAGACCCAGCGAGGCGTGGCTGACAAACGTCTGTCAAGTACTTCCTTCTCGACGGCGCGATGCTCGTTAATTGGTCCGCAATTGGGCGCCGGGCCGCATCGGGAGCGTCCATGATCTTAATGGTGGGCCGTGTAGGGATCGAACCTACGACAAAGAGATTAAGAGTCTCCTGCTCTACCAACTGAGCTAACGGCCCGAGCTTGCATTTCCCAACACCCAAAGGTGGGGTGGACGATGGGGATCGAACCCACGACAACCGGGACCACAACCCGGGGCTCTACCAACTGAGCTACGTCCACCATCGTCTAACTCGCGCGACTGGCGCGCCCGGCAGGACTCGAACCTGCGACCCTCGGCTTAGAAGGCCGATGCTCTATCCGCCTGAGCTACGGGCGCCCTTTTAAAATCAAAGACTTACCGCTCCGCAGCAAATTAGCGCCCCAGGACCAAATCATACTGCAAATCGACGCGCGAACTAGCACACTTTAGCGGCTGTGAGCTTTCGATCGCAATGAATTGCGATCAGTGCAGCCTGGCATTACTTGGACAGTCAGAATCAGAACCAAAAAGTCGCGCTTGCAGCGCAACAATCCCGCAGCGGCGTACTGTGATGTTCGGTCGTTTGCTACATAAGGGCCTCATCGGTTTACGCCGAGCCTTTTGCTGGCAAAGGGTTTTCGACAATTTTGATATACCGACTTGCGGCGGATATGCTCAACGGATGAGAAGAACGGTCCGCCTTGATGATCGCCTGTTGCAGCGAGCCTGGCAGGAGGCCGAGCGGCGCGGCGTGACGCTTTCGTCCTTAGTTGAACAAGGCCTGCAATTGGTCCTTCGCCTTCCGTCTAGGAGCTCTGATCAGCGAACCGTCGAGCGCTCCGACTGCATTACTGGGGAGGTCATTCGCCCTGGTGTGGATTTGAAAAACGGCGGCAGCCTATTTGATCGAATATATCGCCGGGATTGATGCTGCCCAACGTCAACATACTGATCAAGTCGATACTTGTCGCATCCGGTCACGTCAGTCGCAGTGAACAGGCGATCCGAATAAGGAGCTACGTGTTCCGCCGAGAAGTCCTCGCCAAAATGCTCCAGACTGCAGTAACGCGCTCTCGGTTTGAACTTAAAATCAGAAAGATCTCAGATAAACATTCGCGGACGTCGACACTAAACGGCTCGTCGGTAACCAAGACGAGGCCGAGGACGATTTGAGGGTCTATTGATCGCAACGATCCGCTTGCGAATTGTTTTGTTGAGCAAATCAAAAATGCTCTTGATCATTAATACTCGCGCGTACCATCTGCTCTTCAGATAACTATCCACGTTGCGATGCGACAGGACCATGACGTCGATCGCCGTGCATTCTTCGCGTGCCGATGATCCGTATTTTGTGTTGCCTTTGCGCGGCAGTGGTGCTTCACGCGAGCGTCGCACGGGCGGCGCACCCCGACGCGCCCCCTCCGGAAACCAAGTTACCCGTAATTGCGAGCCCGGGCGCCGATAAGCCGAATTCAAATCCCGTGCGCGTCGAGCGGATCGCATTTCGTGGCAATCGCGCGTTGCACCTGGACGCCTTGCAGGCGGTCGCAGCGCCGTACTTGGGTCGCGATCTGAGCGATGCTGGCATCGAGGAACTGCGCAACGCGCTGACGCATCGGTACACCGACCACGGTTACATCAACTCCGGCGTGGTTCTGGATCCGGCTGCGCCGTACCACGACGGTGTACTGAGCTTCCTCGTGATCGAAGGGCGGATCAAGGAAATCCACGTGCACGGCCTGAACGGCTTGCGCTCATCTTACGTCGTCGATCGGCTGCGCGGGCAGGACAACGAGATATTGAATTCGGATGTGCTGCGCGAGCGCTTGCAACAGTTGTCGGACGACCCGCTGTTCGCTCATGTGAATTCGCGCATCGAGTCGGGCGCGGAACCTGGAGAGGCGATACTGGATGTGGACGTGGAGCGAGCCCGGCCCTATACCCTGTCGGTCGCGGTGAACAATTATCGCCCGCCCGCGATTGGAGAAAAAGCCTACGACATCAGTGCCGAGGCGCACGACTTGACGGGCCTTGGCGATGTGGTCGATGCCGATCTGTCCGGTCCGCTCGAATCATCCGGCGGTGTCGGTTTTGGCCTCGGGTGGCAGCTGCCCTTCAATCATTACGGCAGTCTCGTTGCGCTATCGGCAGCGCGAATCAACACCGTGGTCACCGAAGAGCCGCTGTCGGCGCTTGATCTACGCACCACGATCGACCGCCAGGAATTCAAGCTGACCCAGCCCTTGTGGAATTCGCTGCGTCAGCAATTCAACCTGAGCGCAAGCCTCGCCCACGAGGAGGAGTCGACGCTCGGTAATGAACTGTCCTTATTCGTGCCGGGCCTGAACGAGGGCGCCACACGCTCGCTGACAGCGCGCCTGATTCCGGGTTATAGCTACCGATCCGAGCACCAATACTTTGATGCGCACCTCACACTGCTGCACGCTGATCTGCTCGATTATCCGTCGGGCCCGGTGTCCGATTCGCTGCCGGATCAAAAATATTTCGTCTGGACGGCCCAAGTGCATGACTTATGGGAGTTCTCTCCTGCGCCCTTCGAGTTGGAATCGCGTGCGGTCATCCAGCGCACCGACGCACGGATCTCCGACCTGCACGCGCTGGAAATCGGCGGCATCAACTCGGTGCGCGGCTTTCGCGAGGATGAGTTCCTCGCCTCCAACGTCACGAATATTAATGTCGACCTTCGTTGGCTTGCGCTCCGGGCGGGAACTTCGCTGCATCCGGGCGTGACCCTGGGAACATTCTTCGACTGGGCGGCGGGACATGATGTGGGCGAAGCTACCGACACGTTTTCATCGTACGGCCTGACATTCCGCCTGAAATGGCCGCATGTTCAGGCCGATCTGGCGTACGGGGTGCCGCTCATCCATCCGGCCTTCGTCAGCACGGAGCACGGCAGCTGGCAAGATCACGGGATTCATGCGCAGATTGCGCTGACGCTCTAACCGGAGTACGGCCCCGTATCAGCTGGCGCTCCCCGGGGGCGTGCCGCCCGATGGCGCACGTCGAGACTGCTTCGCGTTCTAAATGAGTCGTAGGCGCAGATTTCAATGACAGCGCGATGGCGTTTGTACAACGCAAATATGCGTCCGTAATTTCGCAGTTGCCGGCTGGTAATTTAATCTAAAATTATGTCTAATCAACAACTATTGACTTATGCGTTGCATAGTCTTCGCGGCTCTTGGACTGAAATTGTAAAAATAACGGGGAAGGCGTCCCGACTCTTCATCGAGGGCGCTTCGTTGTAAATTATAATGAGCACGGTGCCTGGTGTTTGGCAACCTAAGCAAAACCGAAGAATGCCGGCATTTTGCGTGCAGGCGGTGCTCGTCAACGACGAACCAATCCACTTGCGCGTCCGCGCCGACGTGCGCGGCTGTTTTCATGATGTGCCAGTTGCTAAGACGAACCTACCGATCGGTGGCAGTCTGGGTCAGCACGTCTGCTTATTTACCTCGACCCAGTGGCGCGCTCAGATTTTGACGACAACTGGACTGCTGCGTCTTGATCTAAACATTGCATAGGGGAATGCGTCATGGGTGATCGGCATAATCAGAGCTCCTGCACATCGGTCGGACGCGCAAACAGGATTTTTAGGGATGCGGTGAGAGCGGCGTGGCACTGCTCCCTCCCCATAGTGCTGGCCCTTGCCACAACTCAAGCCTTTGCCCAAACCTTCACCGGCACTAACGGCAACCCTGGCATCAATGGCACGTCGGGGACGCCGAACGGTACCGCCGGTACTGCGGGACAATCTGGAAGTATCACGACGAGCACCCCGACGGCTTCCAGCAATACGGCCAGTGCGACCGGTGGCAACGGGGGTACTGGTGGAAATGGCTATTCGCCAGGTGGTGACGCCGGCGCCGGCGGCGCGGGCGGCAGTGTCTCGGCCACGGTGGGGGAGACCGCGCCCCCTTCCGGCAGTGCCACCGCAACGGCTACCGCAGATGGCGGCGACGGCGGAAATGCCGGCCAGCCGGGTGCGGGTGGGACAGGCGCCTCCGGCGGCGTCGGCGGGAACACGACCGGTTCGGCTACGTCGTCGACGGCGACGGCTGCCAACAGTGCAACCAGCAACAGCTACGCGACGGGCGGTTCGGGCGGCGCTGGCTATGGCACCGGCAGCAGCGGGGGCGCCGGCGGCACGGTCACCGGGAGCACGGCAACGGCAACTTCGGGCAGCGGCACGACCCAGGCTGGTGTTTACCAAACTGGGGGCTCCGGCGGCTATGGCTACACCGGGGCCAAAGGCGGCGCAGGTGCGGCGTCTACCCTAACGAATGCGGTCAGCGGCGGTACGACCGGCACGCTGGATCTGACGCAAAATGCCACCGGCGGTGCGGGCGGCGGTTCGTCTACATCTACCGCCGGCGCGGGCGGCGCTGCGAGCTCGACGCTGGGAACGACTGCCACCCCGTACGCCGATACCGCGGCCAGTACGTTGAACGTAAGCCTTGCCGCCCAGGGTGGTGCGGGTGGCACTACGACTTCCGGGACTGCGGCTTTAGGCGGCACCGGCACGGTCAGTGGTGTCGTGACGAGCGTAGGTGCGCTGACATTGAGTGGTACTGCCGACGGCGGCGCCGGCGGTTACAGCACCGGCACCTCGAGTGGCACTACTGGGGCAGCAGCCACATCGACATTGACCGGCACGGGCGCCACGAGCTCAAACGTCGGCGCCTCCGCCACGGGCGGCAACGGTGGCAGCGGCACTGGCAGCGGCACGAGTAGTGGCGCCGGCGGTACTGCCAAGGCTACGGCGACTGCAAACTCCTCGAGCGGCACAGCACAGGCGACGGTTACCCAGACCGGCGGCAGCGGTGGCACTGGCGGTTCCGGAGCCAAAGGTGGCGCGGGCGCCGCGTCTACGCTGACGGATGCCGTCGGCGGCAGCACCACGGGCGCGCTGTACTTGACTGAGAGCGCCTACGGTGGCACGGGCGGCACGTCGGCCACCAGCACGGCCGGCGCGGGCGGCGGGGCGACCTCGACGTTGAATCTCACCAACACCTTGGCGAATTCACTAAGCGTCGTGCTGCGGGCCCAGGGCGGAGGAGGCGGCAGCACGACCACAGGGACCGCCGCCGCCGGCGGTGCTGGTACGGTGAATAGTGTGATCACCAGTGCGGGTTCTTTGAGTCTTAGTGGCTATGCCTACGGCGGTGCCGGCGGTCCTTCTAACGGCACGTCGAACGGCGCTGCGGGGAGCGCGGCCACGTCGACACTCACAGGCGCGAGTACCGCCAGCAACTCGAGCGTTAGTGCGTCGGCTGACGGCGGTAACGGCGGCTACAATAATTCCGGTGTCTCCGGATCCGGCGCCGCGGGTGGCGCGGCAACCGCGACTTCGGTCGCAGCCGTGAGCGGTGCCGACGCGGCAGCAGCAGCCAGCACCGCGCAGGGCGGTACCGGCGGCAGCTCCTATGGCACCGGCTTCACCGGCGGCGCGGGCGGCGCAGCTAAGGGAAGCGATGCGACGGCCATCGCCAGTAGCGGCACGGCCGAAGCCTCGGTCTCGGAGTTGGGCGGCCAGGGTGGCTTCGGTTACTCTGGGGCCAAAGGCGGCGCGGGAGCGGTGTCAACAGTTACGAATGCCGCGACCGGCAATACGGCAGGCACCCTGTATTTGAGTCAATATGCCACCGGCGGTACGGGAGGCGGTTCGGCCACATTTACGGCCGGCGTGGGTGGCGCGGCAAGCTCAACTCTCGGAACCACAGGCACTCCGTACACGAATAGCACGGCCGGTTTGTTGAATGTGACCCTGCAGGCCCAAGGTGGCACCGGCGGTTATACGAATTCCGGGACCGCCGCGAGCGGCGGCGCCGGCACGGTCAACGGTGTTGTCACGACGACAGGTTCGCTGAATTTGACCGGCACGGCATACGGCGGCAGCGGCGGTTACAGTAGTAACAGTGGGAGCGGCGTTGCGGGAAGTGCGGCCACCTCGACCCTCACCGGCAGCAGTAGCGCGGGCAACCTGGATATTAGCTCAACTGCCATCGGGGGCTCGGGCGGCTCCGGCTATGGCAGTGGAAAGAGCGGCGGCGCCGGCGGCGCCGCAAAGGCCACGGCGACGGCAACCTCAGGCACCGGTACGGCCGAAGCCACTGTGTCACAGACCGGAGGCGCGGGTGGCAGTGGCAGTGGTGGGGCCAATGGTGGCGCGGGCGCAGCGTCCACGCTGACAGGTGCTGCCAGCGGCAGCACCACGGGGGATCTGTATTTGACTCAGGACGCCACAGGCGGCACGGGCGGAAATTCAGACACCGGCACGGCCGGCGCGGGTGGCGCCGCGAGCTCAACTCTCGGGACCACGGGAACTCCGTATACGAATACCACGGCGAGTTCGGTAACGGTAAGCCTCGGGGCCCAGGGTGGTACCGGCGGTACTACGACGTCCGGGACTGCCGGCGCCGGGAGCAATGGAACGGTGAGCGCCGTCGATACGGTCGCAGGCTCCCTGAATCTGAACGGCACAGCCACCGGCGGCAGCGGCGGGTCCAGTGGCGGCAGCTCGGCCGGGATTGTAGGACGTACGGGCACGTCGACACTCACCGGCACGAGTACGGCCAGCGGCGTGACTGTCTCCGCCACCGGCCGTGGGGGCGCGGGTGGCGTTAATACCTCATCCGGCTCCGGCGGCGCCGGTGGCGAAGGAACCGCCACCAGTGTGGCGACAGCGAGCGGCGACAATGGCGCGCAGGCCACCATCAGCGTCACGGGTGGTGCGGGCGGTTATGCCTACGGCAGCGGCAGCACGGGTGGCGCCGGCGGCGCCGCCGCAGGAACGGCGAAAGCGACCTCAACCGGTGGTACGACTCAAGCCACGGCGACACGGACCGCTGGTACGGGCGGCGCTGGCTACTCGGGGGCAAATGGTGGGGCGGGAACCGCGTCCTCTATGACGAATGTCGTGTCGGGCACCACGACGGGCGATCTGTATCTGACCCAGACCGCCAACGGTGGCGCGGGCGGCAATTCGGCGAGCGAAACGGCCGGCAATGGCGGCGCTGCCACGTCCGACTTAGGCACCAGCACCACCGCGTATTCCGATGCGTCCGCGGCGTACATCAACGCAAACGTCTACGCCACGGCCGGCAATGGCGGCGGTACAACCTCTGGCACGGCGGGTAAGGCAGGCAATGGTACGGCGGAGCTCTACCTCACCTCGACCGCGAGCGGTACTCCGTACGTCACTGGAAGCACCACCGCCTCCGGTGGCACTGTCAGTAGCGGCACGGGCGGGTCGGCGACCGCGATTACACAGTTGAAGTCTCCGTACATCGCGACCGCCCTTGCCAGCGCGACCGGTGGCTCCGGGACGACGCCGGGCGCAGCGGCGGCCACGGCGACCGCGATCGGTACGACGGCGAGCGACGCTATTGTGAGTGCAGGCGCCACCGCCTCGTCATTGGCGGGCTCTGTCGGCGCCAGTGGCACGGCCACCGCCAACACCACGTCGATCGGCACCATCACGGGAGTGGCAACCGCCACGGACACCGGTGCCACGGGGAACGCCGTCAGCAACAGTACGGCCGCGAACTTGGCGACCGGGGCGACCGATACGGTGCTGGCGAGCGCCACATCTGCCACCAACACGAGCGGGATATCAACTCAGACCCAGGCCAATGTCGGCGGAAGCTGGTTTGGCAATCCCGGCACCGCCTCAAATGGGCATGCCGCGTACGGGTATGTGATGGGCTTACCCTCAGGGCCCGTGGTGACGAACTATCTGGCGAGCCCCTCGGTCAATCCCACCGTCTATAACTCACTCCAGTCGAGCGGGTCGAGCATCTTTGGGGCGGGGGTGTTGGGCGCCAATTATTCCTCGACCAGTACGGGGAGCTACACCTACACGGCGAGCAATACGCAGGATTACAACCTCACCGGCGCTAACTCGTTCACGCTCGGCTTACTGACCATGGGTTCCTACAACACCACCGGTTTCACGAGCATCACCTTCACCGTGGCGGAAGGCTCGACGACGCTCTTGACGAAGACCTTCACCAGCCTGAGTTCGGCGCAGACCTACTTCACCGATGATCCGGTGTCGCTCGGAGATATCACCGGGGACGTTGATTTGAAACTGACCTACAAGCTGACGGCGTCCGCGACGCTCGGAGCCGGGATCAGCTACCTGGTTGCAGATGCTCCGGTCACTGACGCTGTGCACGCGCCCGGGAACATCACCCCACTCGCGCCGAGCCCGCATCAAACGCTGATGATTGGATCAGGTCACAGCCCGGGGTTGGCTAGCGTTTTATGGAGATTCGACTCAGCGGATGTCGGTGCGGGACAGTATGCGCCGAAGAGCCTGGTGCGGGTCCCGGAACAACACCGCGCGGCAGAATTGCTCAAAGCGCTGCACCGGTAACGCGGAAACGTTGCGAGGGGGGCAATGCAGCGCGAGAGCGAACGCGACGAGAGGGCGAAGCTCGCGAATCAGGACCTCCTCGCACGGGTGCGCAAATTGCAGAGCGCAGTGCTGGCGCTTGAGGGCGGCGCGCAACGAAACGCTCCCGAGAGCCGCGCGCCGCAGACCCGTGGCGGTAAGGCGCCGTTCCCGCGGGGGATCGGCGCTGGCTCGCGCTGCGGCGCGGCGTTTTCCTATGCATCGTCTGCGATCCGATGAGCGCGCGATAAGTCAACAGCGCACCCTAAGGCCATGATTCGCATCGGGCGAGAACCTGGGGCGTCACCAGGCACTTGGGTGTCCTTGCGCCGCTGCAGCGGACGTTGCAGAACCGCCAAGCGCCGCATCGGCGCCACCTTCCGGAAGGACCCTGCGCTCAAAGCCGCGTCGCACTGCTGCTCGTCGCCCGGCTCGACCTCTGCACGACCTCCCCGGCCGAACTCTCCTCCAAAAACGCACGAGCACCGCCGGTGCGGCCGCACCTTAAGAGCTAGACGCTAACGAGCATCCGCAGTGCCCGTTCTGACCGGGTATCAAATCGCAACACCAATCAACACCGGTTGCTGCATCGCCAGTCTATATAAGGCCAAGCCCTATCACCTCGCGAGATATATCTGCCTAGCTGGCAATGCAGTTGGCGGCATTGCGTGTCAATTCCGGGTAGGCAAGAATGCTTTGAGACGACCTTCCGTCTTTACTCTGCTGTTTCGTGCGGCCAGGTGCGTATTCCACTACCGACGGATGTTGGTATCGCGCGTGCCATGGTAGATAAATGAAATATCGCAAGGCCTTGGCTCTGCCCTTGATGTTCGTTAGCTGCAATGGGTTAGCCGATGAAACGTCGACGACTTTACCGCAGGTGAGAATCTGGGGTCAGCAGGAGGTGGCGCCCCCGATGTGCCCGAGAGGTAGGCACCAATAAACAAGCCGTGGTCGGCAAAGTGCCACTGCCAGATTAATTCAACCTGTCCAACTAAGCCCCGGACGTCGCGACGCTACGAAAATGCGCGAGGCCTGATAAGCCTCACGCATCTTCCGAGGAGCGGAAACAAAAGCTTTGCGCCGAGGAAGGCGCTACACGGATGCCAGCCAGTGTTCTTTGCCAGCGCGTGCACGAATAACTACGCAGCGAAATCTCATCGACACCGTGCGCAAACGCACTTGCGCCGAAGCGGATTCGGAATTTTGCCGTCTCCCTTGGTCAAGCGCCCGAAATAGCGCGTTTTGGTCGCACACTGCGGCATTCGATTGCGCGCCGTCTGTGAGGTGCTAGGATGCATCCGGTTCGGGGCATGGCGCAGTCTGGTAGCGCATCTGCTTTGGGAGCAGAGGGTCGCAGGTTCAAATCCTGCTGCCCCGATAACCTGTTACTGCGGCCTGGATCATTGCTCCCGGCCGCACTTCATAAGCCGCCCAGAGGCTGTCCGCCTCGCCCGGTACCAGGCGAATGTCCTCGAGAAGCTTGCGCAGCGTGACCCCGTGCCTTGAGCGCGGCCGCTGAGTCAGGACCCCGACGCCCCGCGCAACCTATTTGATTTGATGAAAAGACAATTCTTAAGGGCGCGCCGCGCGCCGTAGCCCCGGACGGCTGGCCAACGGTTGCTGTGTGCCGCGACCGCGAAGTTGACACGGCCCACTGATCAGGGCATGCGGCGCCGACCTCATCGGTTAGGGTCGCGAAGGGTATGGCCCTGTATGCGAACCGGCCGGCGCTAGCTCGCGTAGTGAACGGCGCGAAAGATAAACACCGTGCCCAGAATCAGGAATAGACCACTGGCAACATAGTGAATCGCCTTCAGCGGCAGACGCTCGGAGAAGGCTTTACCGAGAAACACCACCGGCGCATTGGCCAGCAACATGCCGGCGGTTGTGCCAGCAACTACGGCCGCGAGATTCGAATACGCGGCCGCGAGCGCTACGGTCGCGAACTGCGTCTTGTCGCCCATCTCGGCGATGAAGAACGCAATGGTGGTGGCGGCGAAGGCGCTCGTGCGACGCACGTTCGTCGCTCCCTCCTCAAGCGCATCCGGCTTGAGCGCCCAAAGAGCCATGCCAATCATGCTCACGCCGACCACGCCGTCCAACAGCGCGGGCGTCAGGAAGCGCCCGAGATGAACGCCGATCAGCCCCGCCAATGCATGATTCGCCAGCGTCGCGCACAGGACCCCTGCGAGAATAGGCCACGGCTTGCGGTAATGTGCGGCCAGCATCAAGGCCAGCAACTGCGTACGATCGCCCATCTCGGCGATCGCCACGGTCGAAATCGAAACGAGGAAAGATTCCACCGGGAGCCTCCAAGCCGAGCGGGCGACAGACCACGGCCAGGCGCCTCCGCCGCTCGTTGCCGGAGGCCCTGCCGTTGGTCTCGCCATGCCCGAAGGCCCCGCACGCCACGAGCCGCAGCCCAGGTGTGTTGACGTACGGCCCGGTCGCGCCGGGCGGTTACTCCC
>Ga0182018_10003294_pt1 | contig 14736 bp, 12 predicted proteins | sample 812P2MmetaG_FD_120490 | JGI IMG/M metagenome (GOLD analysis project Ga0182018, IMG submission 120490) | Permafrost microbial communities from Stordalen Mire, Sweden - 812P2M metaG | ecosystem: Environmental > Terrestrial > Soil > Wetlands > Permafrost | place: Sweden: Stordalen | collected...
AGGATTTCTTCCGCTTCGATCAAGTGCCGAAATTGCGTGGTTTTTTTCATCGCTCGTTCCTTTGCTACCGATTGACCAACGCGCGTATGAAGTCTGACTTGGCCGTGGCGCCCGCGATCAGATAACTGTGATCCGACCCGGTCAGCACGAACCGGCAGCCCATGCCGACATAACGGCGCGCGTCCTCGTTGTCGTTGATGCCGCCCATGCCCAGAATTTTGCCATGTTTCCGGCAGGCCTCGCCGACGGTCTGATAGGCGTCGATCAGCTTTTGGTGACCCATCTGACCGGGAATTCCCAGTTCGGTGGTCAGATCGAAACTGCCGAACAACAGCACATCAATGCCCGGGACCGCGGCGATGGCATCGGCATTGCGAACCGCCTCCGGGCTTTCGATCATCACCACGGTCATGATCTCGTCGTTGATCTCTGTCTGCGCCAGGCCGACATCCGAAACCTGATAGCCATACAGCGCCGGCGGCCCGCCCCAGCTGCGCGTACCCGCGGGCGGATAATGAAACGCGTCGGCGATCCGTTTCGCCTGCTGCGCGGTGTCCACATGAGGCACCACGATTCCCATGGCGCCGTTGTCCAGTAGCCGAGTGCCCTCGTCCAGCGCGCCAGTGCAGACGCGCACAATCGGTGCGATGCCGGTCGGCAACGCGGCGATGCAAATCTGCGTGGCCTCCTGCACCGAGAACGCGCCGTGCTCCATATCGATGAACAGGAAATCGTGCCCCGAGGCGGCCGCCAACAAGGGGGTCGCGATGCTACGCAGATGGTACACCTGAAAGCCCAGGGCCATTTGGCCGTCTTGCATTTTGCGTTTGGCCACGTTGCGTGTGATTGGCATGGGATCCTCCCGATTGGCACTCCAGCGCAGCACGAGCGGGCAACGCGCGTCAAACCGGCCCGCCTTGCCCCGATCAGGCTCGCCGTGAGAGGGTTCGGTATGAAGCTTCGGACACGCCTGGCCGTCGACATTGGCGGCACATTCACCGATCTCGTGCTGGCCCTACCGGATCGCACATTGTCGAAAAAGCTGCTGACGACGCACGGGCATCCCGATGCGGCGGTGATCGAAGGCACAAGGCTGATCCTGGCGGAGGCCGGGATATCAGCCGCGCAACTCGATCTCGTCATTCACGGCACGACGTTGGCGACCAACGCGCTGATCGAGCGCAAGGGTGCGCGCACCGCACTGCTGACGACGCGCGGGTTCCGCGATTCGCTGGAAATGGCGTACGAGCACCGGTTCGAACAATACGATCTGTATATGGAACGGCCCGCGCCTCTGGTCTCACGCGAGTTGCGCCTGGAGGTGGCGGAACGGCTGGCGGCGGATGGATCGCTGCTGTTGCCTCTGGATGAAGTGGGGCTCCAAACCACGATCGAGACCCTACGAACGGAAAAAATCGAGGCGCTGGCGATTAGTTTCCTGCATGCCTACGTCAATCCAGCACATGAAGAACGGGCTCGGGCAATCATCGCCGCCGCGCTGCCCGACCTCGCGATCACTTTGTCGCACGAGGTGTGCCGGGAAATCCGCGAGTACGAACGGACCTCCACGACTGTCGCCAATGCTTACGTACTGCCGTTGATGGCACGTTATCTGGAAGACATGCGTGAAGGGCTTGCCGCATTGGGCGCGACGTGTCCGTTGTTGCTGATGATGTCCTCAGGCGGCATCTGCACGATCGAGACGGCACGGCGCTTCCCCGTGCGTCTGGTGGAAAGCGGGCCGGCCGGTGGCGTCATCCTGGCACGGCGCATCGCGGCGCGTGGCGGTTACGACCGGGCTCTGTCTTTCGACATGGGTGGAACGACCGCGAAGATCACTCTGATCGATAATTACACCCCGCAACAGTCCCGCCATTTCGAGGTCGCCCGCGCCTATCGTTTCGCCAAAGGCAGCGGCATACCGGTGCGCATTCCGGTCATCGATATGGTGGAGATCGGCGCGGGTGGAGGATCCATCGCCCGGGTCGACTCGTTGCGTCGCATCGTCGTTGGCCCGGACAGCGCGGGTTCGGAGCCGGGGCCCGCCTGCTATAACCGCGGTGGAGATCTGGCGACCGTGACGGATGCGGATGTCGCTCTTGGCCGGATCGATCCCGACGGTTTCGCTGGCGGTTCAATCGCGCTGGACCCGGAGAAAGCGGCGGCGGCCATCGCCAAAAGCATCACCCTGGACATGACGGGACCGGAAGCGGCGCGGGGTATCGCCGAGATCGTCGATGAAACCATGGCGAGCGCGGCCCGCGTGCACGCTGTCGAGAATGGCAAGGACACCGCGGGTCGTACTCTGATCGCGTTTGGTGGCGCGGCACCACTGCATGCCGCTCGCCTCGCGGGCAAACTTGGTATTGAGCGAGTTGTTATTCCTCCTGATGCAGGCGTTGGATCGGCACACGGCTTCCTCGATGCGCCGATCGCCTATGAGGTAGTCCGCACGTTGCTGGTGCGGCTGGATGTACTTGATCAGACTCGCATCGACTCGATGTTCGCGGAAATGCGTGAAGAGACCGAGGCGGTGGTTCGGCTTGGTGCTCCTACCGGGGAACTTCAGGAGACCCGCACCGCGTATATGCGCTACCGCGGCCAGGGGCACGAGATCGCGGTGCCGTTTCCCGCGGGCAAGGCCGATCCGGCGACATTAAAGTCCGCGTTCGATACCACCTACGCGACGTTGTTCGGCCGCACGATCCCGCGCCTGGAAATTGAGGTCGTGACGTGGACTCTCGGTCTCGCGCAACCGCATGATCAGCCTGAACGATCGGCGATGCCACCCGCGGCGGGACCGGTGCGGGCCATCGGCGCACGACGAATCGTGGAATCCGAAACCGGAGAAATCGTGACCGCGCAAGTCCACGCGCGCCGCGCGCTCACGCCGGGCGTCACCGTCACCGGGCCCGCCGTGATTCTTGAAGACGGCACTACCACCGTCGTGCCCACGGGACGAACAGCACGAATCGGTGCGGATCGCGAAATCGTCATCGAAGGAAGTCTCGCATGAGCGGTCGCAATATTTCCGAAATCGAGCTGCAGATCATGTGGAACCGCTTGCTCTCCGTGGTGGAGGAGCAGGCGCAAACCTTGGTGCGTACAGCCTTCAGCACATCGTCGCGCGAAGCCGGCGACATTTCCGCCGGTGTGTTCGATTTGGAAGGTCGCATGCTGGCCCAGGCGGTGACGGGGACGCCTGGGCATATCAACACGATGGCGCGGTCGGTTGGGCACTTCCTGGAGGTTTTTCCGGTCGCGCGGATGAAGGAGGGCGACGTCTACGTTACCAACGATCCATGGAAGGGAACCGGGCACCTTTACGATCTCGTGGTCGTGTCACCTACCTTCATGGACGGGCGGATCGTTGGATTGTTCGCCAGTACCGCGCATTTGGTGGATATGGGCGGCGTCGGTCAGACGCCCGAAGGCCGGCAAATCTGGCACGAGGGGTTGTTCATCCCGCTGTTGCGGCTGGCTCGCGAGGGCGAGATGAACGAAGACCTGCTGGCGATGATCCGCGCCAACGTGCGCGAACCGGTGCAGGTAATTGGTGACGTCTATGCCCTGATCGCCTGCAACGAAATTGGTGGCCGCCGGCTCCTCGCCATGATGCGCGAGTTCAAACTGCATGATCTCGATCAGTTGGGCGGCGAGATTATCCTGCGCAGCCGCCGGGCCATGACCGAGGCGATTCAGAAATTGCCGAAAGGCTCCTGGACATCGTCGATGCGAGTCGACGGCTATGAGTCGCCGATCGACATCGTCGGCCGCGTGACGATTACCGACGACACGATCCATGTCGATTTCACCGGAACGTCGGGCATGTCGTCCTACGCGATCAACTGTCCAATCTGTTACACCGAGGCGTACACAACCTTCGGCGTGAACTGCGTCGTCGCCCCGCACGTGCCGAACAATGCTGGCAGCCTTGACGCGGTGAAGGTCACCGCTCCGCCTGGCACGGTGCTCAGCGCGGAATATCCCGCCGCTGTCTACGCCCGATCCACCATGGGGCATTTGTTGCCGGACGTTGTGTACGGTTGCCTCGATCAGGCCATTCCCGGCCGCGTGCCCGCCGAGGGGACGTCCAATCTCTGGAGTCTGAAACTCATCGCCGGGCATGGCCTGACCGGCATCGGTGGCAAAGCCGGTACGCAATTCATGACGATGAGTTTCCATTCCGGCGGCGCGGGCGCGAGACCGCATCAGGATGGATTATCCGCGACGCCATTTCCTTCCGGTGTCCGGAACGTTCCGGTCGAGGCGACCGAGGCGATCACGCCTCTGGTCGTTTGGCGCAAAGAACTGCGTCAGGATTCCGGCGGCGCCGGCCGTCAACGCGGCGGACTGGGCCAGGTGATGGAAGTCGGCTCACGAGAGAATGCGGCGTTCGGTTTGTTCGCCTCGTTTGAACGGGTGAAATATCCGGCACGAGGTCGCAGCGGAGGCGGACCTGGCGGCAAAGGCTCGGTGCGATTGGCGTCCGGTAAAGAGTTGGGGCCGAAGGGCTTGCAGGTCGTGCCGCCCGGCGACCGCGTCATCGTCTCCATGCCAGGGGGCGGTGGAATGGGCGCCCCGTCCGAGCGCGATCCCGCGGCGATCCGGCGTGATATTCGCCTCGGCTATATTACCGAGGAAGCCGCACGGCTCGAATACGGATTTGAACCCTGATCACGTCAGCGTCGCGCGAATGAAGGCGCCGGCGTCGCGCAATGCGGCCCTCGCTTCGGGCAGAATGGACGCAAATATTTGCCAGGCGTGTGGCACGCCCGGCCAAACCTGCACCGTGACCACGACGCCGCATCGTTTGGCGTTGTCGGCGACACGGCGCGAATCGTCCAACAAGACTTCGCTGTCGCCCACCTGAATCAGCAGTGGAGGCAGCCCGGTCAAATCGGCATAGACCGGCGAGGCGAGGGGGTTCGTCGCCCCCGTTTCCGCGAGATAATGGCGCGCGGCCCACGCGACCCATTGCCCAAAAAACAATGGGTCGGCCTCATTGTTGTCAACAATGCTGTTTCCCGTGGCGGCAAGATCCGTCCAGGGTGAAAACAATACCGCGGCGGCGGGTAACCCGTCTTCGGCATCACGCAACGCCACCATCAACGCCACGGCGAGTCCACCACCAGCCGAATCACCCGCGACCACGATGCGGGACGGCGGCGTGCCGGCGGCGATGAGCGCGCGCCAGGCCGCCAGCGCATCTTCGAGCGCCGCCGGAAATGGATGCTCTGGCGCCAGACGGTAATCGAGGGCAAACAGCCGCGTTTCGCTCCATGCCGCCAGGCGCGTCGTGACGGCGCGATGGGTCCGGGCCGACATCGCGAAATAGCCACCACCGTGGAGGTAAAGGATGCATCCCGCGCGCGCCCGATGGTCCGGTGCGACGGGCTCAATCCATTCGCCTTTGAGGGGTACGTCCTGCTCCAGACGTATCCGCCAGCCCGGCGCGAGCTTCGCTCCAAATGGCGTCCTCGCGCTTCGCGCGCGCAAGGCAATGACATCCTCGTCGATAAGCGAACTCGGCTTGATCCAGCGGCGCAAAGCCCAGGTCAGCAGGCGATTCTGCCAGCTCATGCGGAACGGGCGGAAGAACCTTGCCGGGCGCGGGGCATGGCGAAGGATTCTCTTATCACGGCTGGCGCGCGCCACGCCGCCCCAAAGATGGTACCCGGCACGATGATTATCGGAACCCGCCCATCATCAGGTGCAGGCGCCCTCAAGATTATCTATGCCCACGGTGCCAATTACGGGAATTTGCCGGAGCTTGACCATGATAAGTGAAATGGTTTGGTCGAGGCGATTGACCAGGCGCCAACCGGTATTCGGCGTCCGGTCAAGTTCGATCTGGCAACGGTGGTATTCGCCGGTCAGGCCGTTATAAAGGTAGGAGATCTCAAACTCCCCCTTGTCAGGCGGAGCGGAGAAATGACCGCGCAGGACGATGGCGTCGTGGCCCGGAATACCATCGATGACCGCGCCACGGAGGCTGTCGAGAATTGTCGCGGGAAATTCCACGATCTTGATTTGCTCCGCGGCCGGCTGCCCGACGGCAGATGCGAAAACATGCCTCTCAAGCCGGATTGCCTTTACCGTATCGCCCTCAACGGACACGCCAAGGCACTGAAAGCCGCCATCGCTGGTATGGTCAATCATGGCAAGCTGCCTGATCGAGCGGGTCGAACGGGTGCAGGCCTGGTTCGGGGGATCGGTTGCGGCGGCCAGATGTTCTGCGGCGATCGCGGCCATGTTCGGAAAGATCGCGGGCAAGAGCACGGCCACGCCAACCAGAGCGGTGAGGTATCGGATTAACTTTCCAATAATCATCAACTAACCTCACAGTGTCTCTTTAACCGCGAGGGCGCCCCTTTCGGGAGCACGGACCCGCGAAAATCAAACGCACCGGAAGCTTACTTCGGCTGCCCCGATCCCGGCGATCCGGCCTCGCGCTCAGAGTGTCGCGGTCGTGCCTTTGGCAATCAACAAAGGTGGGCGCCACGTCGCCCAGGCCGATCGCGGCCCGCGTCAAAATCAGCCGAATGGCGCCTGGCGTCCGCCGCCTTTGACACCACGCCATTGTGGCGCGATCCCGCCGCTTTAGCAATGGGAAAGGGCGTATCCAAAACCGCGAACGGGCGAATGCGCGCCTCGCGTGTGCGTAGTTTCCGAGGCTGACGGGGAACGTTGCCACGCGATATGCGTTGCACTCCGGAAATACGGCGGGACTACCTTATGCGTCACGGTGGATTTTAAGTGGTTGGTGATGGATCCAGCTTCGCGGCGATCACGCGTCGCAATCGCGTGTGCGACGTCGGTGGCCAAAAAGGGGACGGCGTACTCCCCTTTTTGGTGAACTCGCGCGGTCTCGCCGGCCCGAATGCCAGTCTCGCGCGGGACGGCGTCGTCGTGCCGGCCGATTCCGCCACATCGAGTCGGGCGCTCAGCAACCTGCGGGCTGTCGTGATCCTCATCGTGGTGGCCTTCCATTCAAGCCTGGCCTACCTCGGCTCCCTGGGTCCGTCCGCGTTTCCTTTCGATGATCCTCCGTACAAATGGCGCGCCTTCCCTATCGTCGACAGTCATCGCTGGTTTGGGTTCGATATTTTCTGCGCCTGGCAAGACGTTTATCTGATGGCATTCATGTTTTTTCTCTCGGCTCTGTTCACCTGGCCGAGCCTCACGCGCAAAGGGACCGAGAAATTTCTGGTTGATCGATTCCTGCGACTGGGCGTGCCATTTGTCTTTGCCCTCACGCTGGTGGTGCCGCTCGCGCTTTATCCCGTCTATCGCTTGTCAGCGGCAGACCCGGGTGCGGCGGCCTATGCCCAACACTATCTGGCGTTGCCATTTTGGCCCAACGGGCCGGTTTGGTTCCTTTGGCAGCTTCTGGCGCTAACGGTTGTGGCCTCTGGGCTGCACCGTTTCGCGCCCAATTGGGTCGGGTTTCTCGGCCGGGTGTCGTCATCCGCTGGGGCACATCCTGGGCGCTATTTCGCCGGCCTCGTGACCGCCGCTGTCCTTGCCTACGTCCCCCTCGCGCTAGCGTTCACACCCTGGGCGTGGATTGAGCACGGGCCGTTCGGACTGCAGTTCAGCCGCCCACTGCTCTATGCCGTTTTTTACTTCGCGGGCCTTGGAATCGGAGCATTCGGCCTTGAGCGCGGCCTGCTGGCGCCCGACGGCATGCTGGCACGGTACTGGGCCGTCTGGCTCGCGGCCGCGCTCTCGTCCTTCCTGGCCTGGATGGGGTTGACCGCCCTGGCGATGAGCTACGGGGAATCGGCCCCATTAGCCCTGCAAGTCGTCGTCGACAGTAGCTTCGCTTTGGCCTGTGCCAGTGGATGCTTTTTCGTGATGGCGGGTTGCCTCCGGTTCCTCACGATGCGTTCGCCAATACTCGACAGCCTGGCAAAGAATGCCTTCGCCATTTATTTGTTGCACTATGTGTTCGTCGTTTGGCTGCAATACGCGTTGCTTGGCTTGACGTTGTTCGCCTTCGCCAAGGGCATGATTGTGTTTGGCGGAGCGCTGCTTTTGGCCTGGGCGACCGCGGCCGCGATGCGTTTCATTCCGTTCGGCCCGCAACTCATCGGCGAGGGTAAGCGTCTCCGTGTACATCCGCGGTCGTCGTCCGACGACCTGGCGCTCGATCGGCATGGCCATCGGAGGCTGCCGGCGCCGTCCCTGGCGCGCCAGTAGCCTGAACACCGAGCATACAGGCACACGATGTCGTTGATCTTTAAATTGGCGTCCCGAAATCTGTTGCAGGATCGGCTGCGGTTCATCGGCACGGTCGTTGGGATTGTGTTCGCCATCGTTCTTGTCACGATCCAACTCGGACTCTTTTTGAGTTTCGAGCGAACGGTGACGGCGATGATCGATCACGCCTCCGCCGATCTTTGGATCGTCCCGTTCGGAACGAAATGCTTCGAGGATCCGTCTTTGCTGGATATCAGGGATCGGGCGCTGGCCATGTCGGTTCCTGGTGTCGCCGATGCGATCCCGATCGTTATTGGGTTTACTGAGTGGTCGGTGCCAGGCGGCGGAACGACACCGGTGTTCGTTGTCGGCTCGGATACCAATGCTCCCGGATTGCATCCGTGGAATTTCGTTCAAGGCAACCTTGAGTCCCTCTCCGCGCCTCACGCGGTCGCGATCGATAAAACTTATTTCGATCGGCTGGGGGTTACGAAAGTCGGTGCAAGCACGGAGATTCGTGAACAAAAGGTGGAAGTGGCGGCGATTACAAAAGGCATCCGATCATTCACCACAACACCCTATGTCTTCACGCCCCTCGCCCGCGCGCAGAGTTACGTCGCGACATCGCCGAACAGGATTTCCTATCTGCTCGTGCACGTTTCCCCCAATGCCGACATCGGCGAAGTCCGCGAACTTCTGCAGGCGAAGTTATCGGGAGTCGAGGTTCTCACGCCGGCAATGTTCAGCAGCCGCAGCCGGAATTTCTGGTTATTCGGCACGGGAGCCGGCGCGGCGTTGTTCGCGGGCGCGTTGCTCGGCGCCATCGTCGGCACTGTCATCGTCGCGCAAACGCTTTACTCGAGTACCAAGGATCACCTCAGCGAATTCGCGACACTGCGCGCGATCGGATCATCGAGCGGCTATATCAACAAGGTCATTCTTTGCCAGGCGCTGCTCAATTCAGTCATCGGCTTTTCCCTGGCCGCCTGCATCGGGCTGGTCGTTGTCGAAGCGACGTCCGAGACGGCGCTGCCAATCATCATGACGCCGGAACTGACGTTGGGCCTGTTTCTACTCACTGTCCTGATGTGCGTGACGTCGGCCATCGCCGCTATCGCGCAGGTGCTGCGCATCGATCCCGCGGTGGCATTCCGGCAATGACCGAACCGCTCATCGAAGCCATCGACATAGCGCAAAGCCTGGGCAAAGGGGCGGGTCAGGTGCGGGCGCTGAAAGGCGTCAGCCTGGCCCTCAGCGGCGGGCAATTGACCCTTCTGATGGGACCGTCCGGCAGCGGCAAGACCACGCTACTTTCCGTGCTCGGCTGCATGCTGACGCCGACGGAAGGAAAGGTACGAGTCCTCGGCCATGACACGGCGGGCGCGCGGCCGGGAGAGTTGGCCAAACTCAGACGCGACCATATCGGTTTCATCTTCCAGTCTTATCGCTTGTTCCCGATGTTGACGGCTCTGGACAATGTCCGTTTGGCACTGGATGTGCGCGGTGAGCATTTCGAGCATGCGATCGAGCGGGCAAGAGACGTATTGCTGACGGTTGGATTGTCGCACAAGGAGAATGCATATCCGAGTGAACTCAGCGGCGGCGAGCAACAGCGTGTCGCGATCGCTCGCGCTATTGTGGGAAACCCCGCCGCCATCCTCGCCGATGAACCGACCGGGGCGTTGGACAGCGAGAACGGTCTCGCGATCATGAATATACTGGCTGAAATCGCCAAAGATCCATCGCGCGCGGTACTGGTCGTGACGCATGATCCGCGCGTCATACCGTTTGCTGATCGTGTCATTCATATCGAAGACGGGTGCATCGACAGTGACATGCCCGCCGCCGCTATTTCACGGGCCGGCGCGACTGAATTCGCGCTGGGATAAAATCAGATCTCTCACACGTTCATTCCCCCGTCCTTGATGCGTTTCCGCCACGCTTCCTCAACAAGACACAGAATCTCGAACAGGATCGACGCCCCGTTAAATGCGGTGATCGTTCCGGGATCGAACGAGGGCGCGACCTCAACCAGGTCGCCGCCGACGAAGTCGATACCACGCAGGCCGCGCAGCAATCGCAAGGCTTCGCGAGCCGTGATCCCCCCCGCCTCAGGCGTGCCGGTGCCGGGGGCCTCGGACGGGTCCAGGCTGTCGATGTCAAAGGTCAAATAGGCTGGTCCATCACCGACCACACGCCGTGCCTCCGCCGCCGCGAACGCCCAACCCTGGTCGGTGAACTCATCCATGCCGAGCACGCGCATGCCGCTGGCGCTGGAAAAGCCCCACATGTCCGGATCGTTGGTGGTGCCGCGGATGCCGATCTGAATGACCCGGCGTGGATCGAGTAACCCTTCCTCCACCGCCCGGCGGAATGGGGCGCCGTGGTGGAAGCGCGAGCCCAGGTAGTCGTCGCCAGTGTCGCAGTGCGCGTCGATATGCACCATCCCGACAGGGCGATGCGCGGCAATGCCTCGGAGGATCGGTAGGCTGATCGAGTGATCGCCGCCGACCGACACCGGAACCGCACCGTCAGCATGAAGACCGCGAAAATACCCCGCGATCTCGTCCAGAGCGGCACCCAGTTCGTACGGAAACTCCAACCAGCAGTCCCCCACATCGCGAACTCGGGCCTGGGAAAAGGGGGCAACTCCGGTGGCGGTGTTGATGCGGCGCAGCAGGGTCGATTGCTCGCGGACCGCGCGTGGCCCGTGCCGCGCTCCCGAGCGGTGCGTAACGCCGCCATCAAAAGGCACGCCAACCAGAGCGATGTCGGCCTCCGTTGGATCACTCGCGATTGGCGTCCGGAAAAAGCTCGCGATTCCCGTGTGTCTGGGCTGTGCCTGGGGATCGGCCAGGTCCTGATACCGCGTGGGATGTTTTGCCATGCGCTGCCGTCGCCTCCACCCTGCCATACTAAAGCATGGCGTGCGTCGTGACATCATGGCATTGTCCCTCGGCCAGGGGATTGGGTTTATTGGGGTGTCAAGAATAAGGGGTGAGCGCCCGGACCTCTTTAAGAGGCTGGGTCTGTTACAATGTGGCGCGATGGATCGCCAATTGGCGGCTGATTCGCCGATGCGGGACGCTGTCCGTGCGATGCGGAAAGACGTCGCACCATCGCATGGTTTAACCGCACCCGCTGGGATGAGACTGAGCCCGGCCCCCGGGGCTGACCAGAAGACAATCCGAGATCTGAGGAGCGCCTCTTGACGCCGAACAAGCCCGCACTTCTCGTGGGGTTTGCCGCCGAAGCCAGGGTCGCGCGCCTGTCCGGTTGGCAAGTAGCGATTGGTGGCGGCACAACCGCCGGGGCAGCTCGTATGGCCCGCCACCTGGTAGAGGCCGGTGCGACGGGGATCGTCAGTTTCGGCCTTGCCGGCGGGCTCGATCGATCGATGCGACCCGGCACATTGATCGTGGCGGAGGCGGTAGCCGTCGATGGGCGTGTTTTACGAACCGATCCGACGCTTAATGTACGTCTGGGCGGGACGACAGGGCATCTTTGCCTCGGCTGGAACCGCGCTGTCGCATCGCCCGATGAAAAACGGCGTCTCAGCCGGGAGACTGGCGCGTCGTCGGTGGATATGGAAAGCGGAGCGGTCGCCGAAGTCGCGGCCGCCGCTGGCGTGCCGTTCGCCGTATTGCGGGCAATCTGCGATCCGGTCGACCGTGCCGTGCCACACGCCGCGTTGGTCGCGCTCAATGCGGCGGGCGGCCTCGCGGCCGTCCGGATGGCGATTTCGATCCTGGCCAGACCGCGCCAGATTGGCGCAATGCTGGCGTTAGCCGGTGACGCGGCAATGGCGCGACGGGCGCTTCGGGCCCACGCCGTTCGCATGGCACCGGCGAGACATCCGCACCCGGAGATATCCCAGGAGCCATTGCTGGATGAAGACCTGGTCGCAGACGGTAGTCTGTAAGGCCGGTCCACCTGGAGTGGAATCGATCGGGCCATCGCCGGAATTGTGGCATCCGGCCTGAAGTTCTGCTTAAGTTGTTCCTTAATGATCGATTTCGTCCCCGCCCCGGCGACCCTCCCGGCTGGCCAACGCGTTTACGCCATCGGCGACATCCATGGGTGTCTGGATCGCCTCGCCGCGGTTCATGAGCAGATCGTCGAAGACCTCGCCACCCGGCCTGCCGACGAGTCCGTTCTTATTCATTTGGGCGATTACGTCGATCGCGGATTGGACAGTGCCCAGGTGGTGGACTGGCTGAGCCGAGAGACGCCGGTACCGGCACGGCGGGTTATCAACCTCATGGGCAACCACGAGGATATGATGCTGCGAGCGTTGCCGGGGACCGATAAGGAGGCCAACAGCACGTGGTTGGCGAATGGCGGCGCCGACTCCCTCCTGAGCTGGGAAATCTCTCGCAAGGTCCCGCCCGCTGAGTGGTCCAGCCGGATTCCGGTGGAACATCAGACCTTTCTTCGGGAGTTGGATACGTGCTTCCGGATCGGTGGCTATTTCTTCGTCCATGCCGGCATCAGGCCCGGCGTACCGCTGGACAAGCAGGAGAAGCAGGACATGCTCTGGATCCGGGAACCCTTTCTGTCCTGGAAACATTCGCATGACGTGGTCGTCGTCCACGGCCATACTCCTCGGCAGGAACCGGTTATCCGGCTCAACCGCATCGGCATTGATACCGGCGCCGTTATGGGGGGAGTGCTGACCTGCGTCGTTTTGGAGGAAGATCGGCTAGGTTTCATACGTGGTTAACACATCACTGTCATGAATTGCGTAGTAACGAGGCCTGAATCGGAAACAGAACACTCCATGAACCAGATTTCCTCCGCCGGCCCGTTGTCGCCGGACGCGTCTGAGCCCGATCTCGAAGCCGCGATCCTGCGTCTGGCATTCGCCAACGTACTCATTGTCGGCGATGTCATGCTCGACCGTTATGTTTACGGCGATGTGAACCGTATCAGCGTCGAAGCACCGGTGCCGATCCTGGCCATCGATCGGGAACTCCAGATGCCGGGCGGCGCCGGCAACGTACTGCGCAATGTGACGGCTTTGGGCGCGGCGGGAGCGTTCATCACCGTGGTCGGCGATGATGACGCGGGATCGGCGTTGACCGCTCTGATTGGCGGGCAGGCCAATGTCGAACCGTGGCTGCTTGTGCAAGGCGGCCGGACCACCACGGAAAAGACCCGGTTCATCGCGAAGGGGCACCAGTTGCTCCGCGCTGACCGGGAACAAACGGATCCAATCCATCCCCGGCTGGCCGAACGCATGGTGCGGATCGCGGTCGATGCCATGGCCGCGACTTCGGTCACCGTGTTGTCGGACTACGGCAAGGGCGTGCTTGCCGGGGACGTGCCGACGCAATTGCTTCAGGCGGCGCGCGCGTCCGGGCGGATTTTGATCGTCGACCCACGAGGGGTGGATTTCTCTCGCTATACCGGGGCCGATATCGTGATGCCGAACCGGCCGGAACTGGCTGCCGCCACCGGGATGCCGGTGGACACCGAGGCCGCGATCACCGCCGCCGCGCTTGCCTTGCGGGAACGATTCGAATTCGGTGCGGTCGTGGTGACCCGCGGCAATGACGGGATGACGCTGGTCGATGCTGACGGCGTGCACCATTTTCCGGCGGAGGCAGCCGACGTTTACGATACCTCCGGCTGCGGCGACACGGCGCTGGCGACTCTGGCCGCGGGCGTCGCGGCGAAGTTGCCCCTGACTGTCGCGGTAAGGCTCGCGAATATCGCGGCGGGGGTCGTGGTTGGGAAGGTCGGCTCAGCGGTGGCGCGTGAGGCGGAGTTGCTGGCGGCGGTGTCTCCGGAGCGCAGTGCGATCCGCAAGGTCGTGTCGCTGGAGGAAGCGGCGGAGCTGGCGGAGCGTTGGCGGCATCGCGGCTGGCGCGTCGGCTTCACCAACGGCTGTTTCGACCTGCTGCATCCTGGGCATTTGCACCTGCTGGACGCGGGGCGGGCCAGGTGCGACCGGCTGATCGTCGGATTGAACTCGGACCGGAGCGCGCGGCAGCTGAAGGGGCCATTACGGCCGGCGCAATCGCAGGACGCGCGGGCCGCGGTGTTGGCCAGTCTGGCATCGGTCGATCTGGTTTGTGTGTTCGATGAGGATACGCCCGAACGGCTGATCCGCGCGGTCCGGCCGGATGTCCTGATCGCCGGTGGGACTGAAGGCGTTGAGGAGGGGATTGGAGCTGATCTGGTCCGCGAATGGGGCGGTAAAGTCACTGTCGCGGACGTGCTGCCCGGGCATTCCACTCAGGCGACGCTGGAGAGGATCCGAGGGTAGCGGTGACGGGGCCTAGTAAAAGATGACCTGTTACCGACCTTAATCAGGAAGCACGATTCGCCCGAAATAAAAAGCAGCCCGATTTTGTAAATGCTCACGGAATGGGGTGTCCAGCCTACAACGGCGGCACGCACCATTTAAGGTGGACCCCATCGGCTGGACAGGAATCGGGGTGACTTAAGAGAGAGTCCCACCGTGTTTCCAGTGCCCCTCCCGATCCGAGGGAAAGCCTGAGGGTCAGTATAGACCCTGTTCTATAC
>Ga0182018_10003295_pt1 | contig 14735 bp, 13 predicted proteins | sample 812P2MmetaG_FD_120490 | JGI IMG/M metagenome (GOLD analysis project Ga0182018, IMG submission 120490) | Permafrost microbial communities from Stordalen Mire, Sweden - 812P2M metaG | ecosystem: Environmental > Terrestrial > Soil > Wetlands > Permafrost | place: Sweden: Stordalen | collected...
CAAGATCGATTCGACGACCTGCATCTTGAACTCGCGGCTGAAGCGACGGTAGGACCTCGGCATGACTCCCTCCAAGCGGGTAGGCAAGCCATTCTTTCTGTGTCAGGCGTGGGGAGCACTACAGCCTGGATCAGATCGCGGGTCAGCCCGACGTACCCATAAGGGTCAATAAAGAACATCGCAGGGGGCTTGGGCGATTGCGAGAGCGCGCGAACAATATCGGCGTCAACCATTTGAGAAAAATACAGAGGTGTTCGCCGCAGGTTTTTCCGTTCCGGAAGCGCCTCGATGGTTTCCTTTAGCTGTCTGATATGTTCGGCGTTTTTGTCGTTGAAGATAGCGACCAATGCTTTTGAAAAAGCTGGATCTGCAGCGGCCGCTTTGATGATCCTCACGGGCGTTGAGTAGAGCGGGGCTTCCGGTGTCGCAGGAGCGCCGTTCTCGTCGCGCTTGTACGAGCCCGGGCCGGCGAATAGATCGATGTACAGAAGAAATACAGCGTGCCGATGAAGCACGGCCGCCCACCCCTTGAAGAATCGGACCAAGATATCGGCCTTCTTAGCCGACGAAGGGCTCAGTCGATCAAAGAAGTCGTCCTCGTCGTCACTGTGACGAGTAGTCATTCCAGACCTCCGTTTCTCCTGGATTCTTCTCAAAAGCCGCCGGAGCTGCCTCCGCCCGCGAAGAAAGACCCTGGCCACGAGAGGGGTGCGCGATGGCGGACGTATCGACTATTGAGTGGACCGATTCAACTTGGAATGTCGTTACCGGGTGCACGAAAGTGTCGCCCGGCTGCGATCATTGCTACGCTGAACGGTTTGCAGAGCGGTGGCGCGGGGTGAGCGGGAACTATTTTGAAACTGGCTTCGATCTGACGCTTCGCCCGAATATGCTTGACCGGCCGACAGAATGGAAATCGCCGCGGCGCGTGTTCGTGAACTCCATGAGTGACCTGTTTCATACTGGTGTTTCGGATCAGTATCTCGATCAAGTGTTCGATCGCATGGAGGCGGTCGATCGCCACATCTATCAGGTGCTGACGAAACGACCGGAGCGTATGCGCCGATACGTCCGGGGGCGTTACGGCCAGCGCGAAGTACCCCAACAGATCTGGCTCGGAGTTAGCGTCGAGTCGAATGATTATGGGTGGCGTGCCGACATGCTACGGCAGATTGCCGTTCCGATCCGGTTTCTTTCGGTGGAACCCATGCTGGGACCGATCAATCGAGTGTCGCTGAAGAACATGCAGTGGGTTATTGTCGGCGGTGAGTCCGGCCAAGGAAAACGCCCGATGAAACGCTCGTGGGTAAGACACGTCCGCGATCGATGCGTCAAGATGGGCATTCCGTTCTTCTTCAAGCAATGGCATAAGAGTAACACGGGCAGAATCTTAGATGAGCGCACGTGGGACGAAATGCCGGACATCCTGCAAACTACGGTTCGCCACGCCTAGCGGGTTTTACCGATTTCACTGGCCCTGGCGTAAGAGCCAGCTTGATTCGATGACTCCGCTGAAGAGGCAAAGGCGGTAGCCAAGGCGTAAAGCTCGGCTAATGTCGGACGGCCTTTTCGATGACTAGCGGCATGACTCCATATCATGCCGTGTATCTTGCGCATGAGCTCACCAAACGGTCGCCAAGCGACAGCGTTGAGCGTCTAACCAACGCGTTGGCCAACGCTCAGGTCGATCTGAACCCTCATCAAATCGATGCGGCGCTTTTCGCAGTTCGCAACCCGCTCTCGCGCGGCGTGATCCTCGCCGACGAGGTCGGCCTCGGGAAAACGATCGAGGCGGGCCTTCTACTCGCGCAGCGGTGGGCGGAACGCAAAAGACGACTTCTAATCATAGTGCCGGCGAACCTGCGCAAGCAATGGGCCCAGGAGATGGCAGATAAGTTCTATCTTCCGACGGCCATTCTGGAGGCGAAGACGTTCAATGCTGCGCTGAAGTCTGGCAACCTCAACCCGATGGAACAAAACGCAGTTATTATCTGCTCTTATCACTTTGCGCGATCGAAGGAAGCCTACGTCAAGGCAACTCCCTGGGATTTAGTCGTTATCGACGAAGCTCACCGCCTGCGAAACGTCTACCGCTCGGATAGTCGAATCGCGCAAAGCATTAAGGATGCAGTCGCACCATATTTGAAGGTCCTTCTAACCGCGACGCCACTCCAAAACTCCCTTCTCGAACTATATGGCTTGGTGAGCATAGTTGATGAATACGTGTTTGGCGATCAGCGAAGTTTCCGCGCACAGTTCTCAAGACCGGACGAGGCCGCACTGATTCAGCTGAAGGAGCGCCTAAAAGGAGTCTGCAAGCGTACACTGCGGCGGCAGGTACTCGAATACGTTAAGTACACGAACCGCCATGCGCTGGTACAGGAGTTCATCCCATCCGAACCAGAGCAGCAGCTCTATGATCTTGTTTCCGGTTACCTGCAACAGCCAGCATTGTACGCACTGCCGCCCAGCCAACGTCAACTGATGACTTTGATCCTCCGCAAGCTTCTGGCATCCTCCACCTATGCTATTTCCGGGACTTTGGATGGTCTGGTACGACGCCTCGATGCGCTCGTCGCAACCGACCAAGCCGAGCAACCAGACGAGGAGAACAGCGCGGCCGACGATGTCGAAGATATCGATGCCCTCTCGGATGAGTGGGAACTGGAGGATGACGCTCCGGTGGGCGATCACCCGGGTCTCTCGGATGAACAGCGCGCTCAAGTGCAGGCGGAGAGTCAGCAGCTGCGCCAGTTCGCTGAACTGGCACGTTCGATCATCAAGAACTCGAAGGGCGAGGTACTACTTGCCGCCTTACGAAAAGGGTTTGCTGCTGCCGCTCAGGCGAAAGGCAATAGTGATCCCAACGAGGCCGTGTTACAGCAGAAAGCGATAATATTCACCGAATCGCGCCGCACGCAAGAGTATCTTTTTAAAATATTACAACAGACAGAGTTTAAAGATCGACTGGTCCTGTTTAACGGCACGAACAGCGATCAGCTTTCGCGCAATATTTATCGGCGCTGGTTAGAGCAACATGCAGGGACAGATCGCGTGAGCGGATCACCGAGCGCCGATATGCGTGCGGCGCTCATCGAATGCTTTCGTGACGAAGCGGCGATTATGATCGCGACCGAAGCGGCCGCCGAAGGTGTCAACCTGCAGTTTTGCAATCTCGTCGTCAACTATGATTTGCCTTGGAATCCACAACGCATCGAACAGAGAATAGGTCGCTGTCATCGATACGGCCAGAAGTATGATGTCGTCGTCGTGAACTTTTTGAATAAGGCCAATGCGGCTGACGTCCGCGTTTACGAACTTTTGGATGAGAAGTTTAAACTGTTCGATGGAGTATTCGGAGCCAGCGATGAGGTGCTTGGTGTCGTGGAATCGGGCGTTGATTTTGAGAAGCGCATCGCTACAATCTACCAGCAATGCCGCACGCCGCAACAGATCGAGTTCGAGTTTGACCAGTTGCGAAACGAACTAGAGTCGGAGATCTCGGCGGTGCAGACGGCGGCGCGCGAAAAGCTCCTCGATAACTTCGATCAAGAAGTGGTCGAAAAGGTGCGAATAGAGAGCCGAGCGGCGCTCGATCGGTACAACGCTCGACTTTGGAACTTAACGCGCTTTCTTCTCGCGGACTATGCGGATTTTGATGAAGCGGAATATGCATTTAGTTTGCGCCGTAATCCGTTCGAAGACGAACCGATCAACCCGGGACCATATCGGCTTGCGAAAGACGTGGAAGACGCGAACACCTACCGAATCGGCCATCCACTTGCACAACGCTTGCTAGATCAGGCCAAGGCGTGCGCTGTTCCAGCTGCAAAGTTGACGTTTCGTCTTTCCGGAAGTGGCAAGCGTATCAGTGTCCTTCAGCCCCTGATCGGTTCCAATGGCTGGCTTACCTTGCGGCAAGCGACGCTGTCTGGGCTGGAACCGGAAGACGAGCTTATCCTTGCGGCCGTCACTGACGCGGGAGATGTTTTGGATGCGGAGCAATGCCGTCGGCTCTTCGATCTCGGGGCAACGGTAGCAGATTTTAACAGCAGCAGAGAGCGCAGAACTTCTGCACTCGAAAGCGCCTATACACGGGCACGCTCGTTGATAATGGAGGCGGTCACTCAGCGTAATGGGAACTGGTTCGACGGCGAGATGGAAAAGCTTGAGCGTTGGTCCGATGACCTCCGGGTGAGTCTAAAAGGGGAGTTGGACGAGACGGAGGATGCCCTCAAGGCGGCGCGCAAGGCGGCTCGGCTCGCGCCCACGTTGCCCGAGAAGCTGGATCGGCAGCGCGAGGTTCGCAAACTCGAGGGCAAGCGTGACGAAGCGTGGCGTGAATACGACCGGGCGGGACGTGATCTTAGCGCGAGGAAAGAAACCTTGCTCGACGATATCTCGCGCCGTCTCGCGCATCATGCTGAGGAGCGCGAGCTTTTCACGATTCGATGGCACGTCGCATAAGGATGGAAAGTATGATATCGGAAAAACTCGATGGCTGCTCACTGGACATTGCGGCGGAGAAACGCCGCGAGTTGCTGGAGTTATTTCCGGAAGCTCGAACAGAAGGCGACAAAATCGATTTTGATCGCTTCAAACAGGTGCTTGGCGAGTGCGTGGACACCTCCAAGGAGCGTTACGGTCTCGTTTGGCCCGGAAAATCGGACTGTTTTAAGACGATCCAGACACCCAGTATGGCCACGCTGCTTCCGAAACCGGAAAAAAGCATAAACTTTGAAACGGCGCAGAATCTGATGATTGAAGGCGACAACCTGGAAGTCCTAAAGCTCCTTCAGAAGTCTTACCTAGCAAAGGTGAAGATGATCTACGTCGATCCACCATACAACACCGGCAACGATTTCATCTATCCGGACGATTACGGTGAGTCGCTGCAGACGTACCTTCAATACACCGGCCAAGTCGACGTAGAGGGAAAGCGATTTGGCACAAATACTGATGCCGACGGTCGCTTTCACTCGAAGTGGCTAACGATGATGTACCCTCGGCTCTATCTTGCGCGAAATCTCCTGCGGGATGATGGCGTTCTCTTTGTAACGGTTGACGATACCGAAGTAAGCAACTTGGACTTAATGCTTCGCGAACTCTTCGGTGAAGAAAACTTCGTTGCTTGCATCATATGGCAGCATAGCATTCAGCCAAAAGGATACACAGATCTTTTTTCGGTCCACCACAACTTTATTCTATGCTATCAAAAATCCAGTAACTTTTGCATTTCTCCCTTAGAGCGGACTGACGAGGATAACAAGAACTATAGTAACCCCGACAATGATCCGCGTGGGGCGTGGCGCATCGGGGATGTTCGCAATGCTCTCTATCGTCCAAACCTTCGGTATGAGATCAAAACGCCATCCGGCAAAAAGATTCCTCCGCCGGATAATGGCTGGCGATGGAGTAAAGAAACACTCGCTTACAAAATAACAACTGGCGAAATCGTATTTAGCAAGGATGAATCTCGCATCATTCGCAAGATATACTTATCGACTGTCGAGGGACGCGCGCCAGAAACCATCTGGTTCGGGAAGGATGTGGGGACTACACGGGATGCAGCGGCCGAGCTAAAAGCGTTATTCGATGGAAACGCACCCTTTGAGACGCCTAAACCGCTGAAGCTCGTTAAAAGGATGTTAAGTATTGCTGGAGTGAGCGCTGGCGACATTGTGCTGGATTTCTTTGCTGGCTCCGGGACAACGGCTCAGGCCGTATTAGAGCTCAATGCGGAGGACGACGGGGGTCGGGCGTCTATCTTGGTTCAGTTGCCAGAACCCACCGGGAACGGGGATTACCCGACCATTGCGGACATAGCGGAAGAGCGTCTACGCCGAGCGATCAAGAGACTTGACGAAGGCGATACCGGCAGATTGAACCTCAGCAGGAGCGAACAAATGAAGCGCGGCTTCCGAACTTTCGCTCTTGCGGAGTCTAATGTTAGGGAATGGGATGCCGCCGTGGTGCATGATACGGCAGCGGTGATGGAGCAGCTCAGCCTCAGCGTCGATCACCTTCGTCACGATCGAACGGAACTCGACATCGTCTATGAGGTTCTGCTGAAGAGCGGGTATCCGCTGTCTGCGAGACTTTCGATTGAGCCGGTAGATGGCCAGCGTATCTACAGCGTTGCCGATGGCACTTTTCTTATATGTCTGGCGAAGGACCTGACGCTGGATCTGATTCGTGGCATCGCGGGGAGGAACCCAGAGCGGGCACTGTTCCTGGACGAGGGATTTGTTGGAAATGATCAGCTCAAGGCGAATGCCGATAAAACCTTTAAAGCCAAAGGCATTAACTTCCGAACGCTTTAGCCATGAAGCTACAGTTCGACCCGAACCTGGCATTCCAACTGGACGCGATCGCAGCGATTTCCGACCTGTTTGACGGACAGCCAAAGGGAGAGCCTACTTTTAGTGTTATCAAGCTCGCTCCCGACGCCGACCTTTTTGCCGGTCAAAAACGCAACGAGCTCGGTCTGGGCAATAATCTGCTCCTAGATATGGAGACGTTGCGTCGAAACCTACGGAACATTCAGCTGCGCAACGACGTTGGCGTTGAACATGCCGAAGATCCGCTTGAAGTTTGGCCCTTGTTCGACGCGGCGGCCAACTGCTCGCGATCCTGTCCCCATTTCTCGGTCGAGATGGAGACTGGAACCGGGAAGACCTATGTGTATCTCCGCACGATTTTTGATCTCGCAAAGCTATACGGTTTCACGAAGTTCGTTATCGTTGTCCCCAGCGTCGCGATCCGCGAAGGAGTTCTGAAAAACATTGAGATAACGTCTGACCACTTTCGTGGGCTCTACGACAATGCTCCGTTCGAATATTTTGTCTACGATGCCAAGCGGGTCAACCGACTACGCCAGTTCGCGACTGCCAATACGATCCAAATCGCTATAATCAACATAGACGCTTTCCGCAAGAACTTCGTGGGTACGGAGGATGAGCGAAAGAGCAATGTGATTTATAAGGAAAACGATCGCCTGTCGGGGCGGCAGCCGATAGAGTTCATGCAGGCGGCACGTCCAATCGTCATCATAGACGAGCCTCAGTCCGTCGACAACACGGAGAAGGCCCAAGAAGCCATTAGGGCACTTAATCCGCTGTGCACGCTACGCTATTCCGCCACACATCGACAAGCCTACAATCTAGCTTATCGCCTCGACCCCGTTCGTGCGTACGAACTGCGCCTCGTCAAGCAGATCGTCGTAGCGAGTGCACGCGCTGAAGGCGTAGCGGCGGAGCCATATGTCCGAGTCGAAGCTATCACCTACAAGCCAAAGATACAAGCGAAGCTCCGAATACACGTACAAGGAACGGACGGTCCCAAGCCACGTTCAGTGACCGTACAGCAACGGGCGGACCTGTTCATGTCGTCAAACGAACGCGCAGAGTATGCGCAAGGCTTTGAAGTTGCCGAAATCAACGCTGAGCCGGGTGCCGAGTTTATTCGTTTCAGCGGAGGGCGTCGCCTGGGGATCGGTGCGGAGATCGGGGGAATGCGTGACGATGTATGGCGCGTTCAGCTTCGGCACACGCTTAGGAAGCATTTAGATCGCGAACTTCAGTTGCAAGGGCGAAGGATCAAGGTCCTCAGCCTTTTCTTTGTGGATCGTGTCGCAAACTACCGGGAGTACGATGCAAATGGCAAAGCAACGCCAGGTAAGTTTGCTCGAGTTTTTGAGGAAGAGCTGACGGAGCTCGCACGCGAGGAGCACTACCACTCGTTGGCGTGGCTTTCTCTGCCGTTGGAGCGGTTGCACAATGGCTATTTTGCGAGAGACAAAAAGGGGTTCAAAGACACACGTGGTGATACGCAGGCGGACGACGACGTCTATAACCTCATCATGAAGGAAAAGGAGCGTTTGCTTTCCCCCGAGGAGCCGTTACGCTTCATTTTTACTCATTCGGCCTTGCGAGAGGGCTGGGACAACCCCAATGTGTTTCAAATCTGCACGCTCAACGAGAGTCGAAGCGCAATCCGTAAGCGCCAGGAGATTGGCCGTGGCCTTCGTTTGCCTGTCGATGCAGACGGCAGACGAGTCTTTGACGATTCGATCAACAAACTATATGTCATGGCGAACGAATCTTACGAGGAGTTCGCGCGCGCGCTGCAGTCCGAGTATGAGGCCGATTGCGGCATAACATTTGGAAAAGTGAGCGTCAGCGCCATTTCCCACCTGACACGTGTTGTCGACGGGCACGAACAGGCAATAGGCGGGGAAGAAGCCCAGGTAATATTCGACGCCCTCGAAGCGCAGCACATGCTTTATTCCGATGGTCGCATTGGCCAAGGGTTCGAGCCACAAGAGAAGGGTTTTGCGCTTTCCCTTCCGGGCGTTTCGAGCGATCTCGCGACCGCTATCACCGATCTGCTCACGTCCTATCGTTTGGAGCGATACGTGCGGAAGGAGCGCGACGAGGGTCCGCGCCGATTGAAAAAGGAGGTGATCCTTAGTGCGGAGTTTATTGAGCTATGGAATAGGATAAAGCCTCGAACCACGTATAGCGTCGAGTTCAAAACGAATGATCTTGTGGTGACTGCGTCCCGAGCGATTTTCAACATGGAGCAGATTACACGCCCAGTTGTTCAGGTGGCTGCGGGCAAGGTAGATCTGAAGCGGGGCGGCGTAATCGCGAGCCCAATCGCGGTCGCGGAGGAAGAAGTCGATTTCTCCCGGTATGGACTGCCTGACATTCTGGCGTATCTTCAGGAGCAGACAGAACTGACGCGCTCGACTCTTGCCAAAGTTCTGTGCGAGTGCGGCCGGCTGGACGAGTTCTTAACGAATCCGCAACGATTTATGGACGCTGTTGCCGCGATCCTAAAGCATGAACTCCACGGTTTGCTGGTCGATGGTATTAAGTATGAGCGGGTTGCCACGTCTAGTCCGGACTCCGAATGGCATATGACATTGTTCGAGAATGAGGAGTTGATCGATTACCTAAGTGCCCTTGCCGTGAAGAAGTCCGTTTACGATTACGTCACCTACGACTCGGAGATCGAACGTCGTTTTGCGGAGCAGCTCGATGAACGTAGTGATATCAAGCTGTTCGTAAAGTTACCTTCAAGGTTTGAGGTGGACACCCCGGTAGGCAGATACAATCCTGATTGGGCCATCGTCAAGGAAGATCGGACGGTTGTTTACCTCGTTCGTGAGACAAAGGGTACCCGAGACTTTCTGAAGCTTCGGACCTCTGAGGCGGAAAAGGTACGCTGCGGCCGGGCGCACTTCGATGCTCTAGGAGTCTCGTTCGCCGTCGTCAGTTCGGCGGACGAGGTGTAGGAGGTGCTTGGCAACCTTGAGGGCGCACTGTTGACCGCATCGCGAGATGTTAGTCAAACGTCGGGTTTGCTTTATTAGCGTGCGGCCCTTGGGAGTTCGGTACGCCCGTTCGGTCGTCCCAAGTCAGCTGATTCCTGCCGCCTCGCGCGCTTGTCGATCGAGAGCGCACTTGGTCAGCGTCAAGTCCTCTATGCCGAACGTTGGATATGCAAGACCAGTGCGTTACTACGACGTATCCGAACCCTCAAAGTAGTCGTCATCCACGCGCGGAATCGCATAGACTTCTTTGATGCTGATTCCCACGCCATGTTCAATCATAAGACTGACAAGTTTGCGTCCATCTATGAACACGAGGGTCTTACCTTCGATCGTCTCCACGTACTTTATCGCTTCGGCTGAAAACCCCGAAGTTGTAAAGAACACGCCTTTGCGGGCTTTCTTGCCGACGAGTGCGCCGACAAAGTCCCTTACGTCGGCCGCAGGCACGTTGTTAGTCGTATATCGTTTCGCCTGAACGTAAATCACGTCAAGACCTAAGATGTCTTCCTTTATCAGGCCGTCGACCCCGCCATCACCGGACCGACCAATCGCCTGTGCAGCGTCGCGGAACGAGCCACCATAGCCCATCTTTTGCAAGAGGTCGATAACAAGTTGTTCGAAGAACTCTGGTGAACCAATCTTGACTTTGGCGAGAAGCTGCTCTTCGGCGTCCTGTCTTAGTTGGGAGTATGCGTCGGCGAGCCTCTCCAAGGGTGGGATAGCGGAGACAAGAGTGGACGCGGCGCCCCGACTCGGTAACGGGGACGTACTGGACCTATCAGGCCTAGACGTAAGGTATTCGACGTACTCGGGGTATCGGCGCAAGACCTTATCGCTTAAAGCGTCGGGCTTCTCCGCAAGGAGCGCAATCCCACGATCGGTGATACGAAAATGAGACGACCTGGTAGCGTCAAGCAGCCCCGCCTTCTTAAGATTTGTGCGGGTCCATCCTATGCGATTAGCAAAGCGACTCTGCTTGCCGGTCGGAAGTAGCTCTGTCCTCTCCGCGTCTGAGAGGTTGAAGCGGCTCGCAAGGACCTCGACCGCCTCTCGGATCGAATGCTCAGCACGATCGGACGTGAGCTGAAGCAGCGGGAGCATAAGCTGCTCAGAAGTAGGAATCGGCATAAACGGCATTTTAGGCCGCCCTCATCGGACATCCTATCCGCAACTTCGTGGAGTTCCTGGGGACCGGGCTTCGCCCGGTTGGGCTAGGAACTGACCCGCGGTGGCAGCTCACAATGTCAGATTTAATCTAGACCGCGAAAATGGCTGCTCTGAGGCGGCTTCGCATAGCAGTTTCCTTACGGTGCAACATGTTTCGCGAAGTTGTCTCTAGCGACTTCTGTTAGATAAATGTCCAGAAAACCATATGCCACATGATGTGTTCGTCGGTTAGTCCTTGACAAGGATTGAATCCCTTCGGTATGCTTTGCGAGTAGCAACATTGCCTGTGCAGCCCCGCACGGCAGAGGGTCCCCTCGGGAACCTCATTAGAAAGGACGGCCCGCGACGGGCCGATAGCGTTAACCCTACTTGGAACTAACCTTTCTATTGAAAAAAGGAAACCTAATGCGCTACGAAATTCTACCTGAGCCTGAAGGGCTCGCAACGATCCAGACCCGCTACCAGAAGTACGATTGCCGGCGAGAGCGTTTGCGTTCGATCGAGCGCGACGCCTTGGTGGGCGTATGCAGTCTTACGGAGAGTGGTTATGGCAACAATGCCTAGGATGCCGAAAGTCTGCGTCGCCTGCGAAAGACCCCTCACGGGGCGGCGCAACAAGAAGTTCCATGACGACCGATGCCGCTCGGACTTCCATAATGCCAAGAAGAGCGAACCACGCCTGGCCGTTATCGCGGCACAAAATGGTATCTGCGCCTTACGTGGACGTGGATGCTCGGAGAAGGCAACGCGGTACCACCCGGAGCTGTGGACGGATATCAACCCCCACGGATATGCTCTGTGCGACTTCCATAGCGCGGAGTACGTGCGCTTTAAGCGGCGCGAGGCGCGGGGACTTACCGAGTTGGAAGAGCTTATCGAGGAGCAGCGGCTCGATATCGAGGACGAAGAACGTGGGAAGGACCGCACTCTTCGCACTGCCGGGGCCATGTATTACGGTTACGAACACATTTCAATAGACGACGCGGTTGGGCTCGAAGTTTACCTGTACGATCCTATCAGTGAACTTGTTGACTACCTATCAGGCGAGAAGGATGAGATGGGGAATGCCCTATTTCACCCGTTAGACGAGGCCGCCTGAAACCGTGTAGCCTCACGGTATAGTAGAGGGACCTATTCTTCATTTCCCAAGCCGGTGGGTTCCGCGAAACTCCGGGGCCCCTTCTTGTTTCCGGCCCTCCGCGGCCCGGCGGGCTCGCCGCCCACGTTCTCAGCGGTACACGATCCCGGCTGCCAACACATGGCGGCCTCATTCACTTTTCCGCACCGCCAATGATAACAGCGGCGACGGGAACCGGCGAGCGAGCCGGTGCGCCAACGACGCTTTAAAAAGTTGGCGAAGCCTCGGGGAGTTTTTGTTAAACTTCCTCCCCGAGCCGTTTTCGATAAACGCTGAGAGGCGCAAGTCGTCAGCGCATTCGGTTGAGCCGACTTTTCAGACAATGGGTCGGCTCCCGAACCGCACGGGAGATCGGGTGCGGTTTGCGGTTGTCGTCCAGTCGGGACGTTGAACTCCTTAACCCGCGACAGCCGCGCACTTTCCTGGATCGCACGCTGCGATCCGTTTTTTATTTAACTTCAACTTTTCCAACGTTAGGAGGTTAGGCTTGACTTCGACTATGCGAATGCTCCGCACGATTCGCGGAATATCCTTGAACGCACTTGGAGCCCAACTGGGCTACACAAAAGGGAGCCTCTCCTCATTGGAGCGGTTCCCGCATACGGCCGGACCCAAGGCGCGCAAGTCTTTACAACGTTTCTGGGGCCTGGACTGGGCTCTACTGTCAGCACCTATTACCGGCGACGTCGTAGCTTCGGCGCTCGTCAACTCTTTAACGAAAGCACAAACGAAATGACCACGACATCTAAACAATCTATCGGCGTCTCCGCAAATGCTACCGTCGGTTGGGATCAAACGCCCACTCCCACTGCTAAGCGAGAAGCTGAAGCCCTGCAGTCTGCGAGCGTCTGCGGCTATCGACGCCGGATGCAAGGTCTCCCGATAAAGATCATGGCTCAGAGGACGGGTATCAGCGTCGAAAGGCTGACTCAGTTGGAATCGTTGCCCGAGCACTCGAAGCCTAGTTCTAACGAATCCGCGCAGATATACAAAATCCTCGGGTCTGGCGACTTGTTTCGACCTCTGACCCCGGAAGCGGCCATGGAAGAGCGGATTCGACTCGCATGACTCACCATGAGATAGACCGTCGGGTAATCCGCGAGCTACTTCGGAGGTCACCGACTCAGAGTGACCTCGCGACAGCAATCGGCGCAACGAAGCAGGGCACCGTAACGAAGTCAATCCAGCGTTTGAAGGGCGCGGGGTTAATCGAGCTAACGCCCGGCACAGACGGCCGCACGAAGATCCCACGGCTCACAGTATTCGCCGCCGTACGGAAACTCGAAGAGCAGATTTTGTCATTGGCTCTCGCGGTGACGGCATGAGCGAGGGTCTCGTTGACGTAAGCAAGCCCACTCATCTTTCACCTCGCGCCGCCGAGCTTGTCGCCAAACAGGAGCGACTTGTCCGGGTAGCTCAGCAACGGATTCACGCCATTGTTGACCATGACCGGAAGTATGCCGACGAGGATGACGCCGCAACGACGGCGCGTCTGCGTCGATACCGAACCCGCCAAGGGAAGGCCCAGGTCCGATACCATCTCACCGGTGATCGCAAGAGTGGTGCGAAGAGCAATCAGGCATTACGGGCGTTCCGGTTCATCTATCGACGGTGCAAGGATTCAGGCTTCCGAGGTACCGAGATCGCTGTCGCTGAGATCGCAGAGCACCTCGGAGTCAAGCCTCGCCAAGCTCAATATATCCTCGACCGCTTAGAGAACCATACTCATCACCGAGCCTTAGCACTGCGTGGCCCCAAGCTGATTCCCGGCATCATCGTACGGCTACCGTGTCCCGGCAGAGAGTCGCGGTTTGCCATTAGCTTGCCTGAGTCCAACGAGTTTCTCAAGGAGCTTCGAGACACGTTCGAACGTAACGCTGCCGAAGCCGAGGTCGCCGAGACTGTGGAACAGCCGCTGTTGGCAGCGTAGACCCATGCAGTCCTACAGAGGGTACCCATGCAGTCGAGGGGTGCAGCGGCCACTGCACCGGTACCTATCGCGAATAGCCTTACCATCATTGGGTTTGTGAGCTACTTCGCACCCCGATTGTGCGCCGAGATGGGGAGTGTCCTGACCCCCCTAACCGAGGGATACGAGGATCGCTATCGCTATCGACGGGGGAGGCTTCCGAGGCTGCCTATGTTGGCTGCGATAGGAACGTGGGTTGCGCGGGCCGGGCTTCGCGAGCTTTGATATAGCCCACGACCCGCGAGCATGGCTACGCTTCGCTCCGCCTCTGCCATACGAGTCGCTGGCTAAAGCCCGCACTCCGCAGACTCCACTCCGCTGAAGCTACGCTCCGCTGCTCCGCGCTACTCATACGGTAGCTTCTAAAAACAGTCACGCACCAACTCAGCACGGGTTCGCGCGTAATCCCGCCCGCGATCGGCGCGGCCGGGCCAATCACTCAACTCGCAACCGTTGAAAGGTTCAACCTATGCCCAACGCAACCACGTCCACCAAACCGGTAAAACCGACGCTCAGCTTTAGGTACTTAAAAAACTGCATGATTGACTTAGGTGACGGTGCGGCCCATACCATACCGTCGAAGCTCGTCGTAAAAGAGGCACTCGGCATTAGCGGTGCTAGGGTCGAAAGAAACCCCGTCACCGGCCGGTTAGAATCGAAGGCAGACGCGATATTGGTGCCAGAGTTCGACTGCGGCCCCGGGTCGCATATCCATCATATCGTCCTCGCCGACGAACGTCCGCGCATCCCGAAGAAACAGCCCGGTCAATCCGAAAAACACCATCAGCGGCTAGTGGACCTCGCGATCGACGCCGCAACCTCCGCCAAAGCCGGAAATGATGCGGTTCGTCGCAAGGCTTACCATTACGCGTCCCCGGAGCAAGCCGTGATCGAGATCATCAACGACCCGTTTACAGATGACTACGAGATCGTTGTAGGCATCGAACAGATCGAGGAATCGGCGGCGGCGGCCATCCAAGTCGAGCAAGAAGTCGAAGCTCCGGTAAAGCCCACCAATTAATCCCGCTTCTATAGGGCTCTCCCACGATTCCAAGTTGCGCCCTGACCTTTGATACGTCCGACGCTCGTCACAAGGTCTCAGGGCCTATGGTTATGACGAA